>Ga0068872_10002078_pt1 | contig 15915 bp, 13 predicted proteins | sample NOAtaG_7_FD_66441 | JGI IMG/M metagenome (GOLD analysis project Ga0068872, IMG submission 66441) | Freshwater lake microbial communities from Lake Erie, under a cyanobacterial bloom - NOAA_Erie_Diel1S_2200h metaG | ecosystem: Environmental > Aquatic > Freshwater > Lake | place: USA: Ohio, Lake...
CGATCATTGGTTTCTCTTCTGCTTTGGTCTTTTTGTCCTTAATAGCACGAGAGAATAATTTTTTGTCGATAACAACACCTTTGATAGATGGAGATACTTTTAATGAAGCATCTTTCACATCACCGGCTTTATCACCAAAGATAGCGCGTAACAATTTCTCTTCCGGAGAAGGATCTGTTTCACCTTTTGGTGTAATTTTTCCGATAAGGATATCGCCTTCTTTTACGTCGGCACCTACTCTAACAATTCCGTTCTCATCTAAGTCTTTAGTTGCTTCTTCACTTACGTTAGGAATATCCGGAGTTAACTCCTCTAAACCACGTTTTGTGTCGCGCACTTCTAAAGTATACTCATCAATATGAATTGAAGTGAAGATATCATCACGAACAATTTTTTCAGAGATAACGATAGCATCCTCAAAGTTGTAACCTTTCCAAGGCATGAACGCTACTTTTAAGTTACGTCCTAATGCTAACTCACCATCTTCCGTTGCATAACCATCACATAATACTTGTCCTTTAGTAACTTTATCACCTTTCTTAACGATAGGCTTTAAGTTCATACAAGTACTTTGATTTGTTTTTTGGAATTTGGTCAATTTGTATGTTTTCACATCACCTTCGAAGCTTACTAACTTTTCTTCTTCAGAACGAGTGTAACGAATAACGATCTCGCGAGAATCAACATACTCAACAATACCATTGTTCTCAGCATTGATCAATACGCGGCTATCTTCAGCAACACGTGCTTCGATACCTGTACCAACAATTGGTGCTTGAGGACGTAATAATGGAACTGCTTGACGTTGCATGTTCGATCCCATCAAGGCACGGTTAGCGTCATCATGCTCCAAGAAAGGAATTAACGATGCAGCTATCGATGCGATTTGATTTGGAGCAACGTCCATTAAATGGATCGCGCTTGGATCAAGAATAGGGAAATCACCTTCGCGACGCGATGTTACTTTTTGAGTGATGAAGTTTCCTTTATCATCCAAATCAACATTTGCTTGCGCGATATTTTTTTGATCTTCTTCTTCCGCAGTTAAATAAATAACAGGTTTGTTAACCTCAACCTTGCTATTTGCTACGTTACGGAATGGAGTTTCAATAAAGCCTAATTTATTAACCTTAGCGAATACACATAATGAAGAGATCAAACCAATGTTTGGTCCCTCTGGTGTTTCGATAGTACATAAACGACCGTAGTGTGTATAGTGAACGTCACGAACCTCGAAACCTGCACGCTCACGACTTAAACCTCCTGGCCCTAGTGCCGATAGACGACGCTTGTGCGTGATCTCCGATAAAGGGTTAGTTTGATCCATGAATTGAGATAACTGGTTTGTTCCGAAGAACGAGTTGATCACTGATGATAATGTTTTTGCGTTGATCAAATCGGTTGGCGAGAATACCTCGTTATCACGAACGTTCATACGCTCACGAATTGTACGAGCAATACGCGCTAAACCAACACCGAACTGAGCATATAATTGCTCACCTACAGTACGTACACGACGATTTGACAAGTGATCGATATCATCCACATTTGTTTTTGAGTTAATTAACTCGATCAAATATTTAATGATAAGGATCATATCCTCCTTCGTTAATACACGAATGTCCATTGGAATATCGATACCGAATTTTTTGTTGATACGGTAACGTCCAACTTCACCTAAGTCATAACGTTTGTCAGAGAAAAATAATTTATCAATTACACCACGTGCAGTTTCTTCATCTGGTGGCTCAGCATTACGAAGTAAACGATAGATGAACTCGATCGCTTCTTTTTCTGAGTTAGTTGAATCTTTTTGTAAGGTGTTATAGATAATAGTGTAATCAGCGCTATTCACGTCTTCTTTATGAAGAATGATAGACTTCACACCTGAATCACAGATCAAATCGATATGATCATCTTCTAAAATAGTTTCACGGTCAATAATAACTTCGTTACGCTCGATAGAAACCACCTCTCCGGTATCCTCGTCAACGAAATCTTCGATCCATGTTTTAAGAACACGAGCAGCTAATCTACGACCAACTTCGCGTTTTAAACCTGCTTTACTAACTTTAACCTCATCAGCAAGACCAAAGATCTCGAGAATTTGTTTATCGCTTTCGAAACCGATAGCGCGCAATAAAGTAGTAACAGGTAATTTTTTCTTACGATCAATGTAAGCGTACATTACGTTATTGATATCGGTTGCGAATTCTATCCACGAACCTTTAAACGGAATAACGCGAGCGCTGTACAATTTGGTTCCGTTAGCGTGACGGCTTTGGCCGAAGAACACACCCGGAGAACGGTGTAATTGAGAAACAATAACACGCTCAGCACCATTTATGATAAAAGATCCTTTTGGGGTCATATAAGGGATAGTTCCCAAATACACGTCTTGCATGATAGGCTCGAAGTCCTCATGCTCAGGATCTGTACAATACAAATATAATTTTGCCTTTAAAGGCACGCTGTAGGTCAAACCACGTTCGATACACTCATCAAGAGAGTAACGAGGCGGATCGATGTAGTAATCCTTGAACTCTAACACGAAATTGTTACGTGCATCAGAGATTGGGAAGTTCTCAGCGAACACTTTGAATAACCCTTCTTTTTTACGGTTATCAGGTGTAGTTTCCAGCTGGAAAAAATCCTGGAAAGATTTGATCTGGATATCCAAGAAGTCTGGATATTCGATCGGGAATTTGTTTGACGAGAAGTTAACTCGTTTTTGATTTTTAATTGCTGCCAAGGTAATTTTTGGTTAAGTAAAACAATAAAGAGAGGTACCCATGGTTTTGTTGTTCTCAACAAAAGGAAAATGGCGGGCGCTAAGCGCCCCGCCTTTTCCGAATTCCAATAGAAATTACTTAACTTCTACTTTAGCACCAGCTTCTTCTAAAGCCTTTTTAATAGCTTCAGCTTCTTCTTTGCCAATACCCTCTTTTACTGGTTTTGGAGCTCCATCCACTAAGTCTTTAGCTTCTTTCAATCCTAAACCTGTAAGGTCTTTTACAACTTTTACAACACCTAATTTAGCTGCACCAGCTTCTTTTAGGATAACATCAAAAGTTGTTTTTGCAGCAGCAGCTTCGCCACCACCTGCACCACCCGATACTACAACCGCAGCTGCAGCAGGTTCGATACCATACTCGTCTTTTAATATTTTAGCTAAGTCTTGTACTTCTTTTACTGTTAAGCTTACTAATGTTTCAGCTACTGATTTTACGTCTGCCATTTTATTCTGGATTTTAAATTTTTAATTAATTAATTTTTATTCTTTTTGATCATTCTTCTGATGGTTATTATGCCGCAGCATCTTCTCCACCTTTTCTGTTTTCAAGGCCACCAAGAACACGTTGAATTGGAGATTGTAATAATCCTATGATCTCTCCGATCATTTCGTTCTTAGATTTCAATGCAGCAAGTGCATCTAAATTATTGTCGCCTAGGTAAACCATTTCTTCAACGAACGCAGCTTTTAGAACCGGCTTATCGCCTGCTTTACCGCGAAACTCTTTAATAACTTTTGCCGGTGCACTTGACACGTCGGTAAAAATTAAAGCGGTTTCGCCTTTTAATGCAGGAATAAGTTCAGCTAAACGCGAATCGTTTGCGCGCTCGATCGCTTTTTTCAATAAAGTGTTTTTCACAACCTTTACTGAGATCTTTTTTGCGAAACAAGCTCTGCGGAAATTATTTACTTTTTCTACTGTTAATGAAGAACAATCTGCTAAATAGATCTTGTTGTTAGCGTTTAATTCGCTAACCAACCCGTCTATCACTTTTGTTTTTTCAGCTTTATTCATGAGCTTTTTTTAGTTTTAGCAGTTTTTAATTAAATGATTTGGTGTCGATGATGATACCCGGACTCATTGTGCTGCTCATTGTAATTGATCTTACATATGCGCCTTTTGCACTTGATGGTTTTAATTTCATAACTGCTTGTAACAATTCGTTTGCGTTGTCGGCAATTTTTGCAGCATCAAAAGATGCTTTACCTACCGCAGCGTGAATGATACCTGCTTTATCAACTTTGAAATCAATTTTACCACCTTTTGAATCGGTTACAGCTTTACCTACGTCCATGGTTACAGTACCGGTTTTAGGATTTGGCATCAAACCACGAGGGCCTAATACACGTCCTAAAGCACCAACTTTACCCATTACAGAAGGCATTGTGATGATAACATCAACATCTGTCCAACCACCTTTTATTTTCTCGATGTACTCGTCTAATCCAACGAAATCCGCACCTGCAGCTTTAGCCTCAGCTTCTTTATCCGGAGTAACGATCGCTAATACGCGTAAAGTTTTTCCGGTTCCGTGAGGTAATGATACAGTTCCACGAACCATTTGATTAGCTTTCCTTGGATCAACTCCTAAGCGGATCGCTAGATCCACAGATGAATCAAATTTTGTAGAGGTAATGTCCTTTACAACTTTTGAAGCGTCTACTACAGAGTAAGCTTTTGCAGCATCATACTTTGCTTCAGAAGCTTTTCTTTTTTTAGTCAACGTTGCCATTTTTTTGAAAGCGTTTTTAGTTAATAATTAATTTAATTTAGAAAGGTTTGTTTCCGGAAACCGTAACTCCCATACTACGCGCTGTACCTGCGACCATACTCATTGCTGATTCCATTGTAAAACAATTCATGTCTACAATTTTATCTTCTGCAATTTTTTTGATCTGATCCCAACTGATCGAACCAACCTTTTTACGGTTGCTCGTAGCTGATCCAGTTTGTACTTTGGTAGCCTCTTTAATTTGAACTGCTACAGGCGGACGCTTGATAACAAAATCAAACGACTTATCGACGTAAACATTAATGATAACCGGTAAAATTTTACCTGGTTGATCTTGGGTTCTTGCGTTGAACTGCTTGCAAAACTCCATGATGTTAACACCTTTAGCACCTAAAGCAGGACCAATAGGAGGCGATGGGTTAGCAGCTCCACCTTTGATTTGCAACTTTACTATTGCTGATAACTCTTTTGCCATTTCTTTTAGTTTTACTTTATTTATTTTATTTCGACGATCTAATGTCTCACCTATAGACCGTCCTTTTTTTATTGTTGGTTTCGTTAAGGCTCCTTTTGGGATTTAGTTACTTTGAGTTGGAAGCAGCAAAGCACTCTTTACCTTAATTTAAGCCATTCAATTTATTTTCAAAGTCAAAAGTTAGAAGTTAAAAGCCAAAAGTGTTGTTCTTTTTGTCTTTTTACTTTTTCCTTTTGTCTTTTCATTTATTCTTTTTCTACTTCGCCAAAGTTTAGTTCTACCGGTTGTTTACGACCGAAGATCTTCACTGTAACTTTGATTTTCTTTTTGTCTTCCATTACTTCTTCAATGATACCAATGAATCCGTTGAATGGACCGTTAATTACTTTAACCGATTCGCCAACCATGTAATTAGTAGCCATGGTTCCTTCGCTTTCGGTTAATTCATCAACCTTACCTAAAATACGATTCACTTCAGTTAAGCGCATTGGAACAGGATCTCCTCCTTTGGTTTCTCCTAAGAAACCAATAACTCCAGTGATTTGCTTAATGATGTGTGTGATCTCACCTTTAAGTGCGGCTTCTATCAATACATACCCAGGATAGAAAGAACGTTCCTTTGTTGTTTTTTTACCGTTACGGATCTGGATGATCTTTTCCGTTGGTATTAAAACCTGTGCAACATATTCATTCAATTTTAGGCGAGATATTTCCATCTCGATATATTGCTTCACCTTCTTCTCTTGCCCACTGATAGCGCGTACCACATACCATTTGCGGTTAATTGCGTTATCTGTTTTGGTTACTTCAGCCATTTTAAATTCTTTATTTATTAACTAACTAAACTATAAGCGGCCTTCATTAAATTCTCGAAGCCAATATCCATTAAGAATACCACCAACGCGATGATAACCGATGATATCATTACCACTACTGCACTTCCCTGAAGCTCAGTCCAGGTTGGCCAACTCACTTTGTTTAGAAGTTCGTTCTTTGTTTCACTTAAATAATCACCAAACTTGCTCATGTCTTTTTCTTTAATTTATTAACGCACGGGTGGAGAGATTCGAACTCCCATCAACGGTTTTGGAGACCGGTATGCTACCATTGCACCACACCCGTTTTCCTTAAACTTTATTACCCTTTATAAATGGCAAAATGGCTACCCTTTTTTCGGGAGCCATTTTGCCTATTTATGACTATGGCAATTAGTCTAAAATCTCAGTAACTTGACCAGCACCTACGGTACGACCACCCTCACGGATAGCGAAACGTAGACCTTTGTCCATCGCAATCGGAGCGATCAACATCACTTCAATTGTAACGTTATCTCCGGGCATAACCATTTCGCGACCTGCTTCTAGAGTAATTTCTCCAGTTACGTCAGTTGTACGGAAATAGAATTGTGGACGATATTTATTTTGGAATGGAGTATGACGTCCACCTTCTTCTTTTTTCAAGATGTAAACCTCAGCTTTAAATTTAGCGTGTGGTTTTACAGTTCCTGGCTTAATGATAACCATACCACGTTTGATATCTTTTTTCTCAATACCACGTAATAATAAACCTACGTTATCTCCAGCCTCACCGTAATCTAATATTTTACGGAACATCTCAACACCTGTAACAGTTGATTTCAATTTTTCAGCACCCATACCAATGATGTCAACCTCTTCAGCAGAGTTGATCACACCTGTTTCGATACGACCTGTAGCAACAGTACCACGACCAGTGATCGTGAACACGTCTTCAACCGGCATCAAGAATGGCTTATCTTTATCACGTGGAGGAATTGGAATGTAAGCATCAACTGCATCCATTAATTCCATGATCTTATCAACCCATTTTGGATCGTTATTTAATCCACCTAATGCAGAACCACGAACGATAGGAGTATTATCACCATCGAATTTGTAGAACGTTAATAGTTCACGAATTTCCATTTCAACTAAGTCTAATAACTCTAAGTCATCAACCATGTCAACTTTGTTCATGAAAACAACAATACGAGGTACACCAACTTGACGTGCAAGAAGGATATGCTCACGAGTTTGTGGCATTGGTCCATCAGTTGCAGCTACAACTAAAATTGCACCGTCCATTTGAGCAGCACCAGTAACCATGTTCTTTACGTAGTCAGCGTGACCAGGACAGTCAACGTGAGCGTAGTGACGGTTTGCAGTTGCATACTCTACGTGAGAAGTGTTGATAGTAATACCACGCTCTTTTTCCTCAGGAGCGTTGTCAATTGATGAGAAGTCGCGAACTTCACATAAACCTTTGCTTGCTAATACAGTTGTAATTGCAGCAGTTAAAGTAGTTTTTCCGTGATCTACGTGACCAATAGTTCCAATGTTCAAGTGTGGTTTGGAACGGTCGAATTTTTCTTTTGCCATAGTTTTATTTTTTTATCTTTTTGTTGTTATATATTAGTTTTCTACTAATTTTTCATTTTTTGAGCTGTTGAGCAGGATTGAACTGCCGACCTCTACCTTACCAAGGTAGTGCTCTACCACTGAGCTACAACAGCTTTTATTCAGCCCCGCGATCAACACTTTATTAAAGAACAATACGTTCAGATACACGAAAAGTCCCTCATTTTGGGGACATCCGAAACTCCAACGACCGTGATACACAAGCCTTTCTTGTTTCGTCCGCACTAAACGGTTATTTTCAATCGCCACAATCTCTTTTCTCTCTCCACTTTTCTCTTACATCTAAGAGCGAAAGACGGGTCTCGAACCCGCAACCTCCAGCTTGGAAGGCTGGAGCTCTACCAATTGAGCTACTTTCGCTTTTTTGATCTTAAACTTTCATTTAAAATCAGTAACCGTGGGGACAGGAGGATTCGAACCTCCGAAGACGAAGTCAACAGATTTACAGTCTGTCCCATTTGGCCACTCTGGTATATCCCCTTTAATCCAATTAATAAAAAGAGCCGAAGAAGGGACTCGAACCCCCGACCGCCTGATTACAAATCAGGAGCTCTACCAGCTGAGCTACTTCGGCTTTTAATGCTTTAAATGTTAAAGAACTATTCCCCAAAATTTTAGGGACTGCAAAATTAATTATTAATTCGGTTTAAACAAAAGAAAAACAGAATTATTTACACATTTTTTTATCGAGTTGTAAATATAGCAAAATAAGCTACTTGAGGGTGCCTAGGTCCTTATTGAAAATTTGAAATCCGGAAGGTAAATAATTGTTGATCCTAGTGCTCAAATTTTTACCCCACCCTAGCCCAAAACCCTTGCTGGTAAAGCGTTTTAAGCCTTTTGATGCGTTTTGGATCAAAAACGACTCTTTTTTTAAGAACTTAAGAGACACACTATCAGTTAATTCAACGCTTTCAACAGTAGTTTTGATGTAATTTGAAAGCGCTAAAAAGTGATGAGGTATCAATTCATCATGTTTTATCTCACCAAGGGGAGTTCCAACGGACTTGAAATAAAGCTCACCTTTGAATGAATTGATAAATGACAAACAATTGTTATTCAACAATTTAAATTCGTTATTATGATTGATCACTTTATGATCATTATCAAGATCTATGAAGTTTTCAAGCACAGCAATTTCGGCTTTTGTAGCCTCTTTGAACGTGTTCTTTTTGCTCAAATTAGCAGAAGCAAAATGATCGGCAACTTTTAAAACACAACAGAAAAATCCTTCTCCTTCAAGTTTATGAGGATAAAATCTAAATCCGAAACCTGTGTCCTCAATTCCCCAATTTGGATCAATATCCACCCTCACAACTTCCAAACCGTGTTCAGATACCAGCCATTTTACTATTTCTTCGTTCTCTGAGCTCGAATAGCTGCAAGTGCTATACAGCAAACGCCCATTTGAACTCAAAGTTGGCAAAACATCGCTTAATATAGTTCTTTGACGAGAACTACAATGAGCAACCGCATCCAAACTCCATTCATTTGCAGCATCCTCTTGTTTTCTAAACAAGCCGCTTCCGCTGCAAGGAGCATCAACTAACACTATATCAAAAACGCCTTTAAGCTTTGAAAATGAACTTGTTTCGCTGTTTGTAACGATATGATTACAATTTCCCCATTTAGCCAGATTATAGGCCAAAACATCTGCCCTATTCTTCACCACTTCGTTAGAAACCAAAACGCTTTTTTTGTTCAAACACGAATTTAGAATGGTGGATTTTCCACCTGGCGCAGCACAAAGATCTAAGGCAAAAAGTTCCTCATCAAAATTTATAACCTGTTTTAAAACGTGTTCGATAAACATCGACGAAGCCTCCTGAACATAATAACAACCCGCATGAAATAATGGGTCGGATGTAAAAATTGGGCGTTCTTTTAAATAAAAGGCCTCTTTAGCCCAAGGAACATTGGCACCAAGTTCAAAGTTTAAAGCAGTTCTTTTAAACGGATTGAAGCGAATGGAGGTTGGAGCCGATGTTTCATGAGCTTTTACAAATTCTGCTTCGTTAAAACCTGGAATGTGTTTTAAACTGTTTATAAAATCCGGAGGGAAAGAAGACATGGCACTCTTTTATAAAATAAATTTGCAGCGTGGATGTTGTCAAAGTTCGTAAAATAAAGTTGAGTTTACCACAAGCCCTCGAAAAAATAAAACACTGGTGTGCTTACCAGGAGCGAGCGCATTATGAAACTCGTGGCAAACTGTATGATTACGGATTGAGTTCCAGCGATATTGAAGAGGCACTTGCTGTTTTAGTTTCTGAGAATTACCTGAACGAAGAGCGTTTTGCGGAAACATTTGCAAGAGGAAAATTCAGGATCAAACAATGGGGAAAGAATAAGATCAAAGCAGAATTGAAATTAAAAAAAGTAAGCGATTATTCAATAACCAAAGCCTTAAAACAGATAGATAGCGAGGATTATAAAAAAACAATTGAAAAATTAATAGCTCGAAAGCTTCGAGAAACAAAAGAAAAAGTACCTTACAAGAAAAATTACAAGATACTTCAATACCTTTTAAGTAGAGGATTTGAGCAAGACATAGTATCGGATATTTTAAAATCACAAAAAGAACATTAACGTATTATATATATGAATTTAGATCTTAAAAATAAACGCGCCGTAGTTTGCGGAAGCACACAGGGAATAGGAAAAGCGGTGGCCATGGAGCTTGCAAGCTTAGGCTGTAACGTTACATTAATTACCCGTAACGAAGAGTCGTTGAAAAAAACAAAAAGTGAATTGCCTACGAGCGGGAATCAAGCCCACTCTTATTTATGTGTTGATTTTGCAGATCAGGTAAAATTGAAAGAATTAATTGAAGCTTTTATTCAACGTACAGGGCCCGTTAATATATTAATTAATAATACCGGAGGACCGGCAGCAGGGCCTGCAAACACAGCCAAAACGGAAGAGTTTATAAATGCCTTTAACCAACATTTAATATGTAATCATATTTTAGCGCAAGCATGTATTGAAGGGATGAAGAATTCCGGGTATGGACGTATTATTAATATCATTTCAACATCGGTTAAACAACCACTCCCAAATCTTGGTGTGAGTAATACTATTCGTGCAGCTGTTGCAAATTGGGCAAAAACACTGGCCAACGAGCTGGGAAAATATAATATTACCGTTAATAATGTATTACCCGGAGCTACGGCAACGCAACGTTTAAGTAGCATTATTGATAACAAGGCGTTGAAAACAAACGTTACGAATGATGCAGTAAAAAAAGAAATGTTGCATGAAATTCCTATGGGCAGATTCGCTGAAGCATCAGAAATAGCAAGCGCTGTAGCGTTTTTGGCTAGTCCGGCCGCATCATACATCACAGGCATTAACGTGCCTGTTGACGGAGGAAGAACAGGCTGTTTATAACCCTAACAGAACTTAACAAATCGTTGTTACTAAGTTGATAACCACGCTCTAAACGTGAGTTACATTAACCGGTATTTTAGTGACATGATAAAATTTTTAATTATTACGTTCAATGCATTCCTGTTTTTTATAATCAGCATCTTCTCTGGAGCTGATGGGATAAGCATCACAAGCAATTTACCAAAAAACATGTCGCCCGGCCAAGAGGTTGAGGTTGAAGTTAAGATCACTAAAGGTGGTTTAGGTGGATTTGCAAAGTTTCAATTAGAAATGCCCGAAGGCTTTACGGCTACTGAGGTAGATAGTAAAGGGGCTAACTACAGTTTTGCAACAGGGCTTGCAAAATGGGTGTGGCCGGCGCTTCCAACCGAAAGCGATGTGGTTATTAAATTTAAATTAAAAGCTGACGCGAGTATGTCGGGCGCAAAATCTGTTGGGGGCAAATTCTCCTATGTGGAGAATAATGCCAAACAAGTTGTGGAGATGCCTGCCGTAGAGATCATGATCGGCGGAGACGGCGCGGTTGCAACAGAAAACAACAGCACGCCAACAAATACAACATCATCAAGTACTCCAACGGTAGCTAATACTACCCCTACTGTAGCTAGCACACCAACTGTAGCCAATACAACGCCTACTGTTGCAAGCACACCTACTACAGAGGTAGCAGCAACCACCCCAACCGTTAGTTTAAATGATGAGCCGGGAGCTAATGTAACAGTCGTAAGAAATATCAAACCGGGAAGTAATGCAGATGAGCATTTAGTAGAATTAAAAATAAGCAAAGGTTCTATTAAAGGTTTCGCCAAGTTCAGCGATGATCTTCCGGCAGGTTATACTGCTAAATCAGTTAATACCTCAGAAAGTTCATTCTCAGTTGCGGATGGTAAGATCAAGTTTGTTTGGGTAACTCTACCTTCAAAAGAAGAAATAACCATATCTTATTTATTAAGCGGCAGAAGCATGTCGATGGTTGAATTGACCGGTGAGTTCTCATATTTAGCGAACGATCAGAGCAAGAAATTCATCATGCAAAAGGTTACTATTCCTAATACACCTTCTGCGGAAATAGCACAAACCCCTACTTCTACTCCAACAATGACCGAAACCCCAACAAATACTGTTGTTACTACACCAACAAATACAGAAGTTGCGGTTACTACAAATACTGTTACACCAACAGCCACTGAAACTCCAACCAATACAGGAAATAACAACACCGACAATACAGCCACTAATATCACCGAAAACCGCTCAGGTAGCATAAATTACCGTGTTCAGATCGGTGCATTTAGTAATGCAAGCGTAACCTCAGGTACTTTAGCAAGAAAGTTTGGTGTAAAGGGTAATATTATTAGCGAAATGCAGGCCGGCCTGAATAAATTCATGGTAGGCAACCATAATGAGTATAAAGATGCCCGCGACCAGCGTGAAACCATTAAACCGGCTATTAATTCAGCATTTGTGGTTGCTTATAACGGGTCTAAACGAGTTACGGTACAAGAAGCTTTAATGCTAACAAATCAGAAATGGTTCAAATAAATTTAGTATTTTTACCATGTAATTATGCTCAAAAGGATATCGGTTCTTATATTGCTGTTATTTGCCGGCTATGCTAAGGCACAGACAGATACTGCCGCTTCGCCTTTAGATAAACTTACTCCCGAAGAGCTTATTCAGTATTATATTAATGAGCCGGAGCCATTTTCGAAGTTTCGTGGTCCTGAAAAAGTGGGCGACTCCTTATTTACAAATTTAAATACACAGGTTATTCCTACCGCTACAGTAGAGGCTAAAGGATTATACCGTGAATCAACCGATGAATCAGCTGATTCATCAGGAGTTGACTCTGCTTTTGTTTCCACAGCTCAAGCCATGAAACCCAAAGTTTCATTAGGTGCAGGTCGTCTTGGATTTTATGGGGATCTTTATAGTAAAAATTTTCAATCACCATTAACTGCTCGTTGGGGTTTTGACCTCAATCTATCGCAACGTCTTACTCGCTATCTTCAATTGAACTTTAATGTCATGTTTGGCAAGTTAGGCGCTAACGAACGTTCGTTATATCATAACAACAATTTTATTTCTGAAATACGCGCAGGTGGTGTTAATCTGATGTATGACTTTGGGAATTTCATTCCTGATAAATATGTAGTAAGACCATATTTCACTGTAGGAATTTCAGGTTTTGAGTTTTTAAGTAAAACAGATCTAAAAGATGCCAATGGAAATACATATCACTACTGGAGTGATGGCAGCATAAAAAACATGCCTGAAGAAGCTGTTGGATCTCAATACGCAGTTGATCTGAAGCGTGATTATGTTTATGAAACCGACGTTCGCGAAAGCAACGTTAGCTTGTTTGGAAAATATCCTGAGCGTTCGTTCGCTACCGTTTACGGCGCGGGGATCGTGATGAAAGTTACTGAGCGTGTTGATTTGAAATTCAATTTTCAAATGTACATCACAGGTACAGATTATATTGATGGCTTAACAAAACAAAATGGAGGCAATAAGCACAGAGATAAATTCACTTATTCATCCGTATCGCTTCAATATGATCTTATTGCAAAGCCGCTAAAGATCAAGAAGAAGAAAAAAGCTACAGTTGACCCATCAACAATTGATTGGCTGGCTCTTGATAAAAGCGATTATGATAAAGATGGCGTGAATGACATGAGTGATAATTGCCAAGGAACGCCTGCCGATGTTAAAGTGAACTCAGATGGTTGTCCTGAAGATACTGATAGTGATGGCATAGAAGATTTTAGAGATGATGAAATAAATACACCTAAAGGAATGACTGTTGACGCAAAGGGTGTAGCTGTAAATGATGAGTATTGGAAAAAATGGTATGATCAGTATATGAATGATTCTACAGATGCCAATATGACAACCGAATATATTGGGAACACTTTTGCATTAAACAGTGCTAAACCAAAATTTGATCCTAACAAAGATGTTTACACTGTAGAACTTGCTCGCTATGAGGGTGCCATCCCAAGTGATGAAATGGCGTTTTTATTAAGTATTGGCGATATCAACTCTACTACACTTGAGAATGGAACTACCGTTGTTTACACCTCTGGTAGATTTAATAAAATGAAAAATGCCTTGAAGAACCGCGAGGAATTTGTGAAAATGGGTAATGCAAATGTCGGTATATCTAAACTAAAGGGAAAAAACATTACACGCTTAAGCGAAGAAGAAATTCAGAAACTATTAGCAGCTGAAACAAAAGCATTAGAAGATCTGAAGTCGGGTTCAGATTCAGCTAACGTAGCAAATGCTAATATTGAAAACTTGGCCAATGAAGGTTTTGGTCCTGAGGATATTGTTTACCGTGTACAGTTAGGAGCATTTAAAAATAAGATCTCCTCAAGTGTATTTAATACCAGTGCAGGTGTATTAGAACTTAAAGCCGGTGAAAGTGTTTACAGATATGTAACAAGAGGTTACAAAACCATTGAAGAAGCTGCTCAAATTCGTGCCGACCTTGTTATACAAGGCTATAGCGATGCCTTTGTTACGGCTTATAAAGGTGGAAAACGTATCCCTATGAATCAAACTCAGGCTAAGGTTGAGAAAGGATACAAAGAAGACCTTAATGAGAACAAAATGTTTAGTTCTGTAAACAAGAAATTCGTTTTATTCAAGATCCAATTAGGTCCAAATAAACGCCCTGCGCAAGTTGCTGCTGCCGAAGAAAAATATAAAGACCTAAAAGATCTAGAAAAACAAGCTACTACTACAGGAAATGTTCGTTTTACAACAGGCAGTTTCCCTGGATATGATGCGGCCGAGAAATACCGAAAAGATCTTGAATCTAAAGGATTTGGTGATGCTTTCATTATTGCAACGTTTAAAGACGAGCTTATCTCGATTCAAGAGGCCCTTGAACTTTTAAAATAAGTTAAATTCCTGACATTAGTCAGAGTTTGGCCCGACATTTGAAATTAAATTGTAACTTTAATTAAAATTGACACACATGAAAAAACTAGCTTTTACAATTGCGGCAGTTGCAGCATTTTCTTTTGCAAACGCACAAGAAATTCAACAGCCAACTCAAACGCCTACTAAAACTAAAGCAACCACTACTACTTCTAAAAAAGAAGGAGCAGCTACTAAAAAAGAAGCTGTTGCTACAGAAGGATCTGTTGGTACTGGCGCTACTGAAACCAACCCTAACAAATCTACTGGTGCTACAGACCCTAAAAAATCAGGCACAAGAATGGCCATTAATGAAAAAGGTTTACCAGGCGATAAAAAATCAACAAAATCAACAGGAACAAATCCTAAGTAATAATAAAACCACCCTCGAGGTGGTTTTTTTTATTTTATCAATTAATTTAGCATAAATTTATTACGTGCTAGATCACTACTTTTCCCAGCTATTTATACTCTTAAAACGTTTGTTGCTGGTGTATTTGGCATATTTCATATGCCGTGTTCTGTTCTACTCTTTCAATCAAACATTTTTTGGTGAGATTCAATTTGCTGAAAGATCTGCAGTTTATTTTTATGCCCTTCGTTTTGACACGTTTAGCATTATCATTAGTAATTCGTTATTTATTGTTCTTTCCTCGCTTCCCATCAATGCTTTTTTTTCAAGCCTCTATCAAAAAATATTGCTTTGGCTATTTGTAATTAGCAATGGTATATTCATTCTATTTAATTTAATAGATATTGTTTACTTCCCATACATAAAAAAACGGTCTACCGCAGATATTTTCAATCAAATGGGTGGACAAACAGACCTATCGGTTCTATTACCACAATACATCAAAGATTTCTGGTATCTCCTTTTGATCTTCATCGTTCTTGTTTTTTTAATGGTTCGTTTATATAAAAGAATAAGCGTTGTTCCAAAAGTGTATAGCTACAACTCTAAAAACTTAGCTTATTTATCGCTTACGCTGCTTTTAACGTGGTCGCTTGCTGTAGTTGGCGTTCGGGGTGGTTTTCAAAAGATACCAATTGATGTGGTAGATGCAGGACAATACACTAAAACACAATACAGCAGTTTAGTGTTGAATAGTCCATTTACAATTATAAAATCATTTGAAAAGAAAGAATTAAGCCTCTTGA
>Ga0068872_10002085_pt1 | contig 15897 bp, 9 predicted proteins | sample NOAtaG_7_FD_66441 | JGI IMG/M metagenome (GOLD analysis project Ga0068872, IMG submission 66441) | Freshwater lake microbial communities from Lake Erie, under a cyanobacterial bloom - NOAA_Erie_Diel1S_2200h metaG | ecosystem: Environmental > Aquatic > Freshwater > Lake | place: USA: Ohio, Lake...
ATGGTCTTTGCTCATCGTTGTTTCGAAAAAGCGTCTGTTCAGATCGAATTGATCTCAACACCCATGGCTATCCCAGATTGGGACGCCAAAGGAACTACAGACCCCAAGGAGATGATTTTGATCACCCAAAGTTTAAAGGAGTTACAGCTGCTGATGAGCGATTATGTAGGAATTGTCAGAAACGACGTCCGTCTGCAAAGGGCCCTGCGAAGACTTGATCTACTTTGGGAAGAGACTGAACAACTCTACCAGAGCAGTACCCTCTCTCCGCAACTATTGGAGCTGCGCAATATGATCACAGTAGGCTATTTGATCGTCAAGGGCGCACATTTTAGAAAAGAGAGCCGTGGTCTTCACTATAATACCGATTACCCCAACAAGAGTACGCTGGTACAGAATATTGTATTGTAAGAAGATGTTCTACAGGTTAATAGCACCTTGCATTGCTAGATCATGACTGGCAAGCCTTCATCATTTACGGAGTACGATTTCGAGATTTTGGGGGCTATCTTTGCCATATGTATTTATTGACCCGAGCTGGATTGTGGGTGCTCTCTCTTTTGCCCTTTGCTTTTTTTCATGCGCTTAGTTGGGGCGTGGCTAGGATATTATTTTATGTGATAGGATACCGTAAAGAGGTCGTTTTGCAGAATCTCGCCATAGCTTTTTCGGATTTGACAGAAAACGAGCGCCAACAAATCGCTAAGGATTTCTATCTGCGTTTTACCGACACTTTCTTAGAGTCTGTCAAAATGCTTTCGCTAACGAACAAAGGAGCCCTTCGACGGGTAACGCTCGACTTGCGCGTGGTGGAACAACTTCTGGCCGAGGGGCGTTCGGTGCAGTTGATGGTGGCCCATCAGTTCAATTGGGAATACATCAATCTTACATTACCGGTAGCTTTTAAACATCCATTTTATTTTGTTTACCGACCTATCGGCAATAAGGTAATGGACCAATTATTTCTTTGGCAGCGTACTCGCCTGGGGGGACATGCGGTTTCAGCCGACCAATTTGCCGCAAAAAAAGAAATGATCTTCTCTCGCCCGGCAGTGCTTGCGTTGGGTGCCGATCAAAATCCGGGAAGACCCGATCAAGCACTTTGGATGCCTTTTTTTGAAAAGCCTGCCCCTTTTTTTACCGGCCCGGCCAAAGGAGCCATACAGCATAATGCTGCTATGGTGATGTTACAGATGGAGCGAACCCGACGAGGGCACTACCGGTTTAGTACTCGTTTAATTTGTGAGCAGCCTCGTAATTACTCGCCCGAACAATTGACCTATTTATACAAGTGCGAAGTGGAGCGAGTCGTAAAAGCCGATCCGGCCAATTACTTATGGAGCCACCGAAGATGGAGACATCAATTGAAAGCGGAGTACAAGCTCTATAGAGGAGTATAGGGGGATCTTCTCTTTGGTGTGGAAACACACAACATGGCCGACCAACTGTAACGTAATGAAATGACTGATCTACTGGTGCGTAAGCAGCTGCGAGGTATAGCGCATTACTTCGTTAAGCCGCTCGGGATTGACGGAGTAGTAGATGTACTTGCCTTCGCGAGATGTTTTAACAAAACCCGCTTTTCGTAGAATGGCTAAATGCTGTGAAGCCACGGATTGTTCCAGTCGCAGTTTGATATAGATATCCGTAACGGTTATCTTTTTGTTCTCATCGATCAGTCGTAAGATCTGCTGTCTCAATTTGTGGTTGAGCGCCCGTAAAATAACGGCACCTTTTTTCAGCTCTAGCAAATCTATTTTTAAACTTCCTTCTTTGTGTTCGGGATAGGAGAGTGTAAGCGAATAATTACTCATCATGGATGCAAATTTACCTGATAAAGTTGAACGAACTCTATCCGGATCTACATATGACGAAAAATTTATATTTTACTTGCGTGCTTCAAACTCCTTTACGTATAAAGGCACGCTGTATGCCAGATCGGCGAACTCTTTTTTAACATATTTTTTAAAAGCGAGCGTCGCCATTTCGCGAGCTCCGGCGATCGTGTCGCTAAAAACGGCCTGTGGGTGATGGCATACTTTCTTAAACTTATTTACTCCGTTGCCACAGAAAATAATTTTTTTTCTATCTAGTGTGTCGGCAAAACTATTTTCATCTAGAATGAGGGCGGCCGGTGCCGAAAGCTCGCTAAGGGTTTGATCGTAGAGAGCATAATAAACTTCCATTCTTCTGGCATCGATCATCGGACAAATTAGCATGGTTCTCTCAGCTGCTGCTTCGGGTTCCGCCATTGTTGTTACGTTCGAAGAGAACGTGTCAAGTGCAGCGCTTGTAGCGCCAGCTGAATTAAATGATGGAGGCAAAACAACGGATGCCAATAATTGTAAACTCGATAGGGTAAGTAATGGCTTTTGTAGTGCGTAGCAAATTCCCTTGGCGGTGGAGAGTCCTACGCGAAGTCCGGTATATGATCCTGGTCCGATCGTCACAGAAACGGCATCCAGATCGTGCATACCGTAATTATTTCTTTTCAATAATTCGTCGATCGCCGTGTGTAGCCAAGCCGCATGGTCATTTTGAATTGAGTTACTGTTGGCATCGACACATTGATCATCGAGAGAAATCGCAATAGAAGCCACCTCTAGTGCCGTATCTATATGGAGCAACAGGGCCATTATTGTTCGGCCTCCTGTTTTAGTAGTAAGGCCGGCGTGTAACGGGGTTGTTCAGCGGCTAATTTGTTCAATAGCCGGTATACATTTTTTATGCCGATCGCAGAGGCCCAGGCAAAAGGACCCATGGGATAATTTGTACCCAGCTTCATGGCAGTATCTATATCTGCTTTAGTGCTCACTTTTTCTTGCAAGGTCAAGTAGGCTTCATTGATAATTGCACTTACTACACGCGCACCTACAAATCCGGGTTGGTCATTGACCCATTCTACCTGGCGTCCGCTGGATTGAAATAGTTGTGTCGCTGCTTGCTGTTGCAACGCATCTGCGCCGGCCGCTTCGAGCAAAGCGCCCTTCAGGAATCCGGGCCAGCCATTGATGCGAATAAAATGGCGGGGCCAGTCTGTGCCAGCGGATACTACGGCGTTTACAATTACTAGTGGGGGAAGATAATCCGGCAGGGGTTCTTGCAGCCACTCCTCTTCGGCCCGTAAGTTGATGTAGGCTTCGGCCCCCTCTACCGCAGCGGATTTCCGAAGCCATACGATCGATAGGGTATCGCTGATAGCCTGGGTCATCCATTCTTGTTGCTGCGCTTCGGTAGCGACCACGGCAATACGCATCGTGTCTTTTTTTGCAAAGAAAGCGTATAAACCTAAATTCGCCTATCAAATAACGCTGCTCCCTAAAACTCCCCTTAAAAATCGCATATGCCTAAGACTATCATCAATACTACCAAGGCTCCGGCCCCTATTGGGCCTTATAATCAGGCTATCTTAAAAGGCGATGAATTGTTCATCTCCGGTCAGATCGGTCTGGATCCTGTGACCGGCCAACTCAACAATAAAGATATCGCTTCCGAAACTCGCCAGGTAATGTTGAACCTGCAAGCTATTTTGGATGCCGCCGGCATGAACTTTAGTCATGTGATCAAGACCACCATCTTTTTGACCGACATGAACCAGTTCGCACAGGTCAATGAGGTGTATGGCAGTTTCTTCGTAGCCGATTTTCCGGCCCGCGAGACCGTTCAGGTATCCGCTCTGCCCAAGTTCGTGAATGTGGAGATATCGATGATGGCGGCTCGATAGTAGTAGTATCCACATCTTTAGCCTACTGTTCTGCGCTGGGATAATTACGTAGGGGGCAGCATTGTTGTCAGGGTCAAATTCTCCCTGGTGTTTTGAGCTATTTGCTTATTTTCGGTTACCCTAATTCAACCCCTACATGCCCAAATTTGCAACCCTGCGTCTGCGCACAATTATGGCCTCTTTGCTGTGCGCCCTGCTTCTGTTTTCTTGTCAGTTCTCTTCTCCTTATGGCGAAGAAGAAGAAGGCGAATACGACGGTCCCGAAGAGGCCATACGACAAGAAATAGAAATGACACGCGAGCTGTCTACTGGTCGCGTACCCTGGCAGAAATTACTGGTTGCAAAACTTGCGACCGAAGAGGCCAAAGAAACGGCCCGGCAACTGCGGTTGAGTGCGTTGAATTGGGAGGAGCGTGGCCCTAACGCCGATGTGGTAGGTGTCAGCAATGGTAATACCCGCGCCAATGGAGGTATTACGGCCGGACGTGTAAGGGCACTTATGGTTGATTCGCTAGACCCCGCTAAAAAAACAGTTTTTGCCGGTAGCGTTTCAGGAGGATTATGGAAGACTACCGATATCACGGCCAGTCCAGCGGTCTGGACTATTGTCAATGACTTTATGTCGAATCTCGCCATTGCAGCCATATGTCAAGACCCGCGTCCGGGTTTTCAACAAACGATGTATTTGTGCACCGGAGAATCGTATTTTAATGCCGATGCGGCTCAAGGGGTGGGGGTATTTAAGAGTACCGATGGAGGTACCACCTGGAATTTTTTGCAAAGCACTTCTGCTTACACGTTCGGTACTCGTATTCTTTGCGATTATCTGGGCAACGTATATCTGGCTACCCGTTCAGGATTATTTCGCTCTACCAATGGGGGTACTAGCTGGACTAACATCACACCTTCTACTGCGGCCTCTACGGCTATTTGTGATATGGAGATTACCAGCACGGCTGCACAGTCTCGTTTGCATATTGTAACCGGTATCAATTCTGCGCAGAGTTATCGCTACACCGATGATCCGGCCAACGCGAGTACCGGAACGGGTTGGAACTCACCAGCAGTCCCCTTTGCCATATTCAATAACCGAGCCGAGATAGCAGTAAGCGGTAATGTTTTATATGCGATGCCGGCCAATGGGTCTAACCAGGTCACACAAATTTTTAAATCGACTGATGGTGGTGTCAACTGGGCTGCTACAACCGGTACGCCGCCCAATACGGCATCTGGAAGTCCTTTTGCCAACGGGCAGGCCTGGTACGATCTTTCGGTGCGTATCAATCCTGCCAATCCTAATGAATGCATTATTGGGGGTATTGATTGCGCACGCACCCTCGATGGAGGCGACACTTGGCAACGTATCTCTGCCTGGGTGGGTACTTCCGGTCAATATGTACATGCCGACCAGCATGACATCCAGTGGTGGGATGGTGGCAATAAGCTCATTTTTGCCTGCGACGGAGGAGTACATTACTCTGCCGATAAAGGAACGACCATACGCGATCGCAACACAGGATTTCGTGTCAAGCAATTTTATTCAGTGGCCATTCATCCTACGCAAACCAATTATTTTCTGGCAGGTGCTCAGGATAACGGCGTGCATCAGTTGAATAGTGCCGGGTTAGGTAATTCGGTGGAGGTGACCGGCGGCGATGGTGCTTTTGTGGCCATCGATCAAAATCAACCCAGTTTTCATTTTGGATCGTACGTGTATAACAACTTTAGACGAAGTGTAAATAATGGGGCTAGCTGGACCTCTATCAACATCAGTAGCAGTACCGGCCGCTTCATCAATCCCTGGGATTACGATAACGAAGCTAACATCATCTATGCCAATAGTGGTACCGGAAATTATCTGCGTTGGAATAATCCGCAGACGGCTGCCGGCGCCTCTACTGCCGATACCAATATCGTGAACGTTCCTGCATTTGCCGGACAACGTCCGTCTGCGATACATGTTTCTCCGTATACATCACATCGTGTTTTCTTTGGTACCGGAAATGGAAAAGTAGTGCGGGTCGATCAGGCTAACACGGCTACCCCCGCAGCGGCCGATATCACACCTGCCGGTGCGCCCGGTGGTTATGTGAGTTGCGTAGTGACCGGTTCCTCCGACAATAATCTAATGGTGGTCTATTCAAATTACAGCGTACAAAATGTGTGGGTCACTAACAATGGCGGTACCACCTGGACCGCTCTTGATGATATCGCCGGAACCAATCTTCCTAATATGCCCGTACGGTGGGCGCTCTTTCACCCCGATTCCGATACTAAGGCTTTTATTGCCACCGAGACGGGCGTGTGGGAGACCGAACTCTTCAATGGTACCAGTACGGTATGGGAAGCCTCGCCTGGAATGCCCAATGTACGCGTTACCATGCTCAAGTATCGCAGCAGCGACAGAACACTGGTTGCCTCTACCTATGGCAGAGGTGTTTGGACAAGTACGGTCCCTTTGCCTTCGGGTTTTACATTTAGTACTCCCTCTGAGGCTGTGGTGGATTGCCCTGCCCCACAAAATATGACCATTACCCTGGGAACCACGGCTACCGGTGGTTTCAATGGACCTATCTCACTTAGTGCAAGTGGTAATCCACCCGGCACCACTGTAAGCTTTACCACAAATCCTGTTACGCCCGGGCAAAGCACTATTGTAGTATTGAATGGTGCTAATAGCATCGCACCGGGTACGTATAATGTTACCGTGCAGGGTACGGCAACGGGGGCCACCACGCAAACACGTCAGTTGACATTTACCATCAACACCGGGCCCGCTCCGGTCATCAACTCGCAGCCTCAGTCCCAATCGGTTTGTACGGGATCTTCCGTTAGCTTTAGTGTCGGGGCCAGCAATGTAAATTATCAATGGCAAGTGAGTACAAATGGGGGCAGCACATACACCAACATCAGCGGTGCTGTTTCTTCTAGTTATGCAATTGTTAGTGCGGCTGTAACGCTCTCGGGCAATCTGTATCGTTGCGTACTGACCAATGATTGTGGCGCTACTGCCACTACCAATGCCGCCTTGCTAAGCGTGAGTGGGGTAACGGCAGTAACAGCTTCTCCGCAAGATCTATCTGTTTGTGAAGGAAGCTCAGCGACCTTTCAGGTAACAGCGGCCGGAGCTTCTCTCACCTATCAATGGCAACGTAGTACCGATGGCGGTAGTTCATGGTCAGCTATTGCGGGTGCTACCGCATCGCAATATATTATTTCGAATGTTACGACCTCTTTGAATGGAAGCCGCTACCGTTGTGTGGTAAATGGTACCTGTACACCGGGTACGGCTACCTCTGCTGCAGCGTTGCTATCGGTGGTGGTTCCCGCCAGTATTACCGCGCAACCGTTATCACAAGTGGTATGCGATGGAGCCGCCGTTAGTTTCAGCACAGCCGCTTCCGGTCCTGATCTTATCTACCAATGGCAGGTCAACACGGGGTCCGGATTCGTGAATATTGCAAGCGCCGGTATTTATTCGGGTGCAACCAGTGCCACGTTGGGTATTTCATCTGCTACACCTGCTATGAGTGGCTATCAATACCGCTGCCTGGTCTCCAATGCCGTTTGTACAACGGCGGCCATTACCACCAGTGCTACACTTACCGTAAATACATTACCGCTCATTAGTGTGTCTCCCGTTTCACAAACCATTTGCACCGGCAGCACACTTAGTTTCTCCGTAACGGCCAGCGGTACCGGCATTGGATATCAATGGCAGGTCAATACGGGCGCAGGATTTTCCAACATCAACAATGGAGGTATTTATTCCGGCGCTACAACTGCAACGTTAACGCTTACGGGAGTAACCGTTCCATTGAGTGGGTCTCAGTATCGTTGCGTGGTAACCGGTACCTGTGCGCCCGCTGCGATATCCGGGTTGGCTACTTTAACCGTACATGCACCTGCTGTTATCGAACGCAGCGCACCCTCTGTTGAGATCTGCGCGGGAGGTAATGCCAGCTTTACCATAACGGCCGTGAGTGGACCTCCTATTAGCTATCAATGGCAGGTAAGTACCAATGGCGGCACCACCTGGAGCAATATTGCCGGGGCTACTTCTACTTCGTTCACACTCTCGGGTGTTATTGCCGCCATGAGTGGTAATCGGTACCGTTGCCAGGTATGGAACAGCACCTGCACTACCCCTGTTATTTCGAATGCTTCGTTGCTAACCGTTCGTGTCGTGCCCGGTATTGGATTGGCGGCAGCTCCGCTCACCTCCTTATTACCTGGTCAGCAAACGACGCTTACGGCTACGCCCAGTGCCACTACAGGCGGCGTCATTACCACCCAGTGGACATACAACGGACAAGTGGTTACACCTCTTAACAATACCTACACAGCAACCGTAAATGGATTGGGTGATTATCAGGCCAGCATTCGTGAAACTTGGCCAAGCGGTTTATTTTGCTCGGCCATATCACAGGTAGTGACCATTACGGCTAATGTAAGTTCTCGCCTATTCATCTATCCTTCGCCCAATGATGGAAACTTTACGGTATCGTATTACAATACTGGCGGAGGCAACACCTCTCGTCAGTTGGTCATTTACGATGCAAAAGGAGCAGTTATTTTCAAGCGGGGCTTTCCCATTAGCGGTCCGTATACGTTACTGCCCGTTGATCTGAGTGCCGCTGCCCGGGGTATCTACTTCGTAGTGGTAGGCGATGCGGCCGGTAATAAATTGATCGAAGGCAAGGTTCACGTTCGGTGATAGTCAACATACGTTCGGCCAGAACAAGGTGCTGGCCGAACGTATTAGTTACCCGACTTTTTCCAGGTATTATTAGACCGGTCAACGTCGGGTAATTTTTTCTCAGGATCTACGATCACTTGTTTTATCTCCGAGGTGGCAGGTACATCAAAGGTCCAGCGCGGGCCGCGTTGCCAGATCTCGACCGGCATAGCTAGTAGATGCTCCATGCCATTGGTCTCTATCACTTTTACCTTTACAGGCATCACCATTTTCTCCAGATTTTCGATCGTTATCTCCACGCCATTGGCCACATCGCCTTTTTTGTAGCGCACATCCCGCACCGATACATCGAGCTTCCAATTATTGAGCACCCATCCTCGCCAAAACCAGCCAAGGTCCTCGCCTGACACATTTTCCATAGTGTGAAAAAAGTCCCAGGGGCTGGGATGTTTAAAGGCCCAACGGCGGATATATTCTTTAAAAGACATGTCGAACCGTTCGGCCCCCAAAACCTCATTTCGTAATTGTGTTAGCATCTGTCCGGGTTTGAGGTAAGCGGTAATGCCTAAATTGTTTTGTTGAATAACGTCTGGAATGTTGTAGAGTCCATCCATTTTTTCGCCAAATACCATTTTGACCATAAAAGGGGCTGTAGGATCAGGAAAGAAGGTTGGCTTAAATTCTCCCTTGTTAAACGCTTCTGTCGACAGGTCATTGATGAATGTGTTGAAGCCTTCGTCCATCCACGCATATTTTCTTTCGTTACTGCCTACGATCATTGGAAACCACGTATGGCCAAACTCATGATCGGTTACGCCCCATAGTTCCTCGCCCATACTTTTCGATGAACAAAAGACAATACCGGGATACTCCATCCCGCCAACAATGCCTGCCACATTGGTGGCAGCGGGATAGGGGTATTCAAACCATTTTTTAGAGTAGTACTCTATGGAGCCTTTGACCATTTCGGTAGAACGTTGCCATCCATTTTTGCCTATGCTCTCCTCGGGATACGCGCTAATGGCGAGCGATCTTTTGCCACTGGGCAGATCGATCTTGGCGGCATCAATAATGAATGCTTTCGAAGCAGCCCAGGCCGCATCGCGGGCATTTGCTATCTTGAATTTCCACGTGATGTTCGCCACAGAGGGTCGAGAAGATGTTTCGTTCACCTCGCTGGCACTGCGGATCATCACCGTGGTGTTAGAGGTAGCGGCTTGTTCCCATCGTTTTTGTTGTACGGGCGTGTAGCATTCTTTAGGGTTGAGTAGCTCGCCTGACCCTACTACTATAATATTGGCTGGCGCCGTTACACTAAAATCAATATCGCCATACTCGAGATAGAACTCTCCTGCTCCCAGGTAAGGCATGGTATTCCATCCTTGCAGGTCATCATAAACGCACATTCTGGGAAACCACTGGGCAATTTCATAGACCCAACCTTGCTTGGTGAGCAGCCGACCCATACGATCGGTGCCATATTCGGGTATCTCAAACTGATAATTTAGTTTGAGGCGGATCTTTTCTCCTTTGGCGAGCGGATTCTTTAGCCAAACCTGCATACGGGTATCGGTAATACTTTGTTGGGGCGGTGCAGACCAGATACCGGCCGACTCTGTTTGAAGGCTATTGATCTGATATCCATCAGTAAATCCGCCATTGGCCCAGCGACCTCCCGCTTCAGTCGTGGTCGCAGAAGCCCGGGAGTCTCTCTTATAGATATTTTGATCGAGTTGTAACCAAAGAAAGCGAAGGGCATCGCTACTGTTGTTAGTATAGGTAATGATCAGTTCTCCGCTAATGGAATGCGTTGTAGTATCGAGCTTGCACTGAATGGAATAGTCCGCTCGGTTTTGCCAGTAGCGGGGGCCCGGTTCTCCGCTCGCACTTCGCATCTCATTACCAGGGTAAGGGTAGAATTGCGGATGAAAGGTCTCGCGGTGGTCATAATTGGATTGCGCACTCGCTAAAAAAGAAACAGCGCAAAAGAAGATCGTCATCACTGATGCAAAACGAGTTAGCATGGTCAGTTTTTTTACATTAAGAATGAAGGGTCGAAATATAGCTAAAGAAATAACTTTTCGGCCAGCGCCACACTTTCGGGTTTGCCCACATCTACCACGTGGTCTTTACTATGCTCAAATCCATAGATGGGATAATCGGGAGCCAGTCTTAGGTAGAGATCCGTAAGTGAGAACTTTTTTGCAAAGCCGTAGCCTTGCATCAAATTAAAAACACTGTATTCGAAAAGAGCAACGCAGCTATAGGCAAAGGGTTGTAACGATGCGCGGTCTATGGAGCCGACCGCTATCTTTTCCTCTCCGGTTTTATTATTGCGCCACCCGCAGAGTCGGTGGTTGGGGTCCATGAGCAACGAGCGCGAACTTTCGCGGCGAGTGATGCCAAATGAGATGAGCGGCTGTAGCTGGTCATGAAACTCGATCAGTTTTCCGATGTGCAGGTTGGTGAGGATATCGGCGTTACAGGTCAAAAACGGTTGATTCTCTTCAAAAAGAGATTTTGCCTTTAGAAGCCCTCCTCCTGTATCTAGAAGCTCGGCCCTTTCGTCGCTGATAAGAATGTCAGATCCCCAGCCTCGGTGTTGTTCTACGGCCTCTTCGATCTGATCGGCAAAATGATGCACATTGATCACGACGTTAAAGATGCCAAAGCTTTGCAGGTATTCGATATTGCGCTGTAGCAAACTCTTGCCGTTGACCAAGGCTAGCGCTTTTGGATGCTTATCGGTCCAAGGTTTAAATCGCGTGCCCAACCCGGCACAAAATATCATGGCACGTGTTATCATGTACGTTACTTGGCAGCGGGAGTATTGATCCAGTTCTTTTCGTCTTGCACCACATGGTGCAATTTTACTTTTACCTTGAATTTATTACGCAGGTGTCTGGCCATTTCGTCGGCGGCATACACGCTTCGGTGTTGTCCCCCTGTGCAGCCAAAGCCTACGATCAGACTTTCGAAACCTCTTTTAATGTAATCTTCGACCGTGATGTCCACGATGTCAAAGACCGAGTTTAGGAAAGAAGGCATGTTGGTCTGTTGCTCCAAGAAGTCGCGTACAGGTTTGTCACGACCGGTCATGGTCTTCATGCTCTCTACACGACCGGGATTTAAAATGCCCCTACAATCGAACATAAAGCCTCCGCCATTTCCGGATTTGTCAGGGGGATGTCCATTACGGTATGAGAAGCTATATACAGTTACCTCGAGTGGGGTCGATTCAGTGGCTTGAGTAGGGGTGAAGGTGGCGATCACTTCGTTACTGGTGCAGATCTCCAATACTTTTCTGAACTCTGGAACGGCGATACCTATACTGTGCTGACTCAAAAACTCTTTTAGGTTACGCAAGGCCAGCGGAATGCTGGTCAAAAACTGTGCCTTTCTTTCAAAGAGGCCTCTAAATCCGTACGCACCCAATACTTGCAATAGGCGGATCAGTACATAACCGTTATACTGGCTCTTGAATAATTTTCGGTCGATCTTGTTGCCGATCGTTTTTTCAAAAGCGTCCATGTATTCCTCGAGGAGACGAAGTTTCCAGTCTGCCGATAAGTTAGCTCGGGCTTGCCAGAGTAAAGAAGCCACATCGTATTGAGGAGCTCCTTTCATGCCTCCCTGGTAATCGATGAAGTGCACCTCGCGGTCTTCGCTCACCATAATGTTGCGACTCTGAAAATCGCGGAATAAAAAGTATTGATATTCGGTATGCGTCAGGTAATTACTGAGCGCTTCAAAATCGTCGATCAATTTCTGTTTATCGTAAGGTCTGCGCAGTGCATCCAGAAAGTAATACTTGAAATAAAGCAGATCGGCTAAAATGGCTTGCTTGCCAAATTCTTTGTTGGTGAGACATTTGTTATAATTAAGCCCTTCATCACCCTTTACCTGCAACTCGGCCAGCGCGGTCGTTGTTTTGGCAAAAAGCTGATAAACATCTTCTGTAAAACCGTTGCTCTCGAGATGATGAAGTAACGATGCGTCCCCAAAATCCTCTTGTAAATAGAATTGGCGGTCGTCACTGATCGCCAATATTCGTGGAACGGCCAGCCCTTTGTTCTTAAAGTGATCGCTAAAGTAAAAGAAGGCCTCGTTCTCTTTAAGGTTATTTCCATAAGTCCCTATCACTGAGTCGTGAGCCCCCCTCAACCGAAAATATCTGCGTTCGCTGCCGCTTTGCGGGAGCACGTCAATCGAGGTGGGCGCCACCCCTTTGTGGCGGGTATACAGGGCTGTAACGGCATCGATCCAATGCTGCATGCAACAAATGTAGGTAACCCCTTTGATTTCTGGGGGCTTAGGATACTAACACTCATTCGTTTTTTGTTAATTTTGCAACGTCGTGGTCCGACCAACGCATCACAGCTCATCTTTCCGGACCAACACAATACCTATGGCTCAATCTGAGGTTTCCAAGATCAGGATCGTAACGGCCGCCAGTTTATTCGATGGGCATGATGCGGCTATCAATATCATGCGACGCATCTTGCAACAGCAGGGTGCCGAGATCATTCATCTGGGACATAACCGATCCGTTAAAGATATCGTGGAAACCGCCATGGAAGAGGATGTACAGGGCATTGCCATCACCAGTTACCAAGGGGGGCATGTGGAGTTCTTCAAGTACATGAAAGACCTGTTGGTACAAAATGGTTGTGGGCATATCAAGATCGTTGGAGGTGGAGGCGGCACTATTTTACCTGAGGAGATCGAGGAGTTGCATGCCTACGGTATAGACCGGATCTTTTCTCCAGACGACGGACGGCGCTTGGGATTAGAGGGAATGATCGCAGCGGTAATTGATATTTGCAAACAATCTCAAGCAGGTTCGTTGGCCGATTGCCCCGTTGACCCTCTTGGAGAACAGCGTCCTGTCATACATATTGCCCGAGCCATTAGTTTAGCAGAGAAAGGCGAGTCGTATCAGCCGCTGCTCAGCGATAAGCGTTTCGTAAATTCAATTACTGCCTCTGCTTCGCCTGCCGGAGTAACCCCTAAACTTCAGGAGGATCCAACTAAAAAGACGCTGGGTGCTTCCGTAGCGCCTGTTTTTGGAATAACAGGAACCGGTGGCGCCGGCAAGAGCAGTGTTACCGACGAGATCGTCAGACGCTACCTCAACAATTTTACCGACAAGACCATTGCCGTGATCTCGGTAGATCCTTCGCGCAAAAAAACCGGTGGAGCCTTATTGGGCGACCGCATTCGTATGAATGCCATCAATCATCCCCGGGCCTATATGCGTTCGCTCGCTACTCGTGACGATAATACGGCGCTAAGTGCTGCCCTTCGCGATGCCGTGGCTATTTGCCAGCAAGCCGCTTTCGATCTCATCATAATAGAGACCGCAGGTGTCGGACAAAGCGATGCGAGTATTCTGGACCATTGCCAAGTGAGCATGTATGTGATGACCCCCGAGTATGGAGCGGCGACCCAACTTGAGAAGATCAACATGCTCGATTATGCCGATCTGATCTGCCTCAACAAATTCGATAAGGCGGGCGCTCTCGATGCACTGAATGATATTCGAAAGCAATACAAGCGCAACCACCAACTCTTTAGCGCCAAAGACGAAGAGATTCCGGTAGTGGGTACGATGGCCAGTAAATTCAATGACGAAGGCGTCAACCATCTATTCACATTGTTGCTGCAAAAAATAAAGGAGAAGACCGGAGTTACGTTTGGCGCTATTCAGTTTGCTGCCACTGCGCAACTTTCGCAGGCTATTATTCCTTCTAGCCGTGTTCGCTACCTAGCAGAGATCGCTGCCGGTAACCGCGAGTATGATGCGCTCGTCAAAGAGCAAGCGGCGCTGGCTTCAAAACTGTATCAATTGCAAGGAGTGCTCGAAAACAAAGAGCTTAAAAGCAGCACCGATAAAAAGTTATATGTCGATCTTACCCATGCGTTGCAAGCACAGATCGATCAGCTGATCGAACAACTGACTCCAGTTAGCCGAAAGCTCATCAAGAACTGGCCCGAAAAAGTAGCGGCCTATCAAAAAGATTTTTACGAGTACACGGTACGTGACAAGGTGATCAAGCAGCCCATGACCACCACTAGTTTAAGTGGTACCCGCGTGCCTAAGGTTGTACTGCCCAAGTACAAGGATTGGGGCGATCTGTTGCAATGGCAGGCGCAAGAGAACGTGCCGGGGCATTTTCCTTTTACGGCCGGCGTGTTTCCATTGAAACGGGAAGGAGAAGATCCCACGCGTATGTTCGCCGGCGAAGGAGGTCCTGAAAGAACCAACAAGCGCTTTCATTATGTAAGCGTCGATCAGCCCGCCAAAAGACTCTCTACGGCTTTTGATTCGGTCACCCTGTATGGCGAAGATCCCGATCATCGGCCCGATATATATGGTAAGGTCGGAAACAGTGGCGTGAGTATTGCTACCGTGGATGATGCCAAGAAGCTCTATAGTGGGTTCGATCTTTGCGATCCCAAGACCTCAGTGTCAATGACCATCAATGGGCCGGCACCGATCATCTTGGCCTTTTTTATGAATGCTGCCATCGATCAGCAGTGTGAAAAGAAGATCGTTGAATTAGGTTTACAGCCTAAGATCGATGAGGCCTTTGCCCAGAAATATCCCGGATTTGCGCGCCCCTGTTATAGCAACCCGTTGTCGTCCGCTGGTTTGCCAGACGGACATAACGGTCTTGGACTTGCCCTATTAGGATTAAGCGGCGAGGATGTGCTACCTGCCGACTTGTATCTGCAATGCAAAATGACCGCCTTGCAGCAGGTGCGCGGTACGGTGCAAGCCGATATTTTAAAGGAGGATCAGGCACAAAACACCTGTATATTCTCTACGGAGTTTGCCTTGAAGTTGATGGGAGACGTGCAGCAGTATTTTATCGAACAGCAGGTAAGGAATTTTTATTCCGTTTCGATCAGTGGTTATCATATTGCCGAGGCCGGTGCTAACCCCATCACCCAGTTGGCCTTTACGCTTGCCAATGGTTTTACGTTCGTAGAGTACTATTTGAGCCGCGGTATGAACATCGATGATTTTGCGCCTAATCTTTCTTTTTTCTTCAGTAACGGAATGGATCCGGAGTATAGCGTGATCGGCAGGGTGGCTCGTCGTATTTGGGCCAAGGCCATGAAGTACAAGTACAAGGCCAATAAGCGCAGCCAGATGTTAAAATATCACATTCAAACATCGGGACGCTCATTGCATGCGCAAGAGATCGATTTCAATGACATTCGCACCACCTTACAGGCGCTCTACGCCATATATGACAATTGTAATTCGCTTCATACCAATGCCTATGATGAAGCCATCACGACCCCTACCGAAGAAAGTGTACGCCGTGCCATGGCCATTCAGTTGATCATCAACCGTGAACTGGGTTCTGCCAAGACCGAGAATATGACCCAGGGTTCATTTGCGGTCGAGGAATTGACATCGCTGGTCGAAGAGGCGGTGCTGGCCGAGTTCGATCGGCTCACC
>Ga0068872_10002087_pt1 | contig 15892 bp, 9 predicted proteins | sample NOAtaG_7_FD_66441 | JGI IMG/M metagenome (GOLD analysis project Ga0068872, IMG submission 66441) | Freshwater lake microbial communities from Lake Erie, under a cyanobacterial bloom - NOAA_Erie_Diel1S_2200h metaG | ecosystem: Environmental > Aquatic > Freshwater > Lake | place: USA: Ohio, Lake...
TGCATTGGAAACTATTTTCAAGGTGCCGGTTTGAGTCGCCGCCTGTTGCGTTGCGGGCTTGGGTGCGGGCTTGGTGGTGGGCGGTTTGGGTGCGGGTTTGTCTAGCTCCCGAGGGTCGAATATCTGGGCAGACAGCAAAAAGGGAGCCGATGCCAATGCCATCAGGATGATTCTGGGGATGAAGGGAAGGGTCATTGTTCGAGGTAATGGGGGGAGATGGGATCAAGGGTTCAAAGCCAAGCGGAATCCGGTGCCTTCATTGCGTTGGGTGGGCAAGAGGCTCATCCGGTCTGTAACGCGGCAATATTCCTGCTTGGAGAATACGCTGCCACCTCTCACAACCTTGTACTTGCCATCCTGAGGTCCACTGGGATTGTATTGGGCAGTGGCTTCGTATTTGCCAAACCAATCGGAGCACCATTCGGAAACATTGCCGGTCATGTCGTGGATGCCAAGCCCATTCGCGGCCTTTTGACCCACGGGGTGGGGGATGCCTTCGCCGTTATCCAAAAACCATGCAACGGCATCGGCCTGACTGCTTCCTGAAAAGAGGTTGCTCCCGGAGCCACTCCCATTTCGGGATGCAAACTCCCATTCAGCCTCGGTGGGCAAGCGGTAGGAAGACCCGGTTTGGGCATTCAGCCTGGAAATGAAAGCCTGAACTTCTTCCCAACTCACATTTTCTACCGGACAGGTCGCGCAATCAGAAAAATGCGAAGGATTCGACCCCATCACATCGGTCCACTGCTCTTGGGTGACCTCATATTTTCCCAACAAGAAAGGGGTAATGCTAACCTGATGGGTGGGTTTCTCGTCGAAAGCACATTCCTGCAATGGACTCAGGTTGCAACCCATTTCAAAGGTACCTCCCGAAACAAGCACCATTTCCACTTGAATGGGTGCCTTCATCGGCTCATGTTGGATTTCTCCGCCCGCATGAAAATGCGAAGATAGATTTGCCATGAACGTGGTCAGGCCGAGGATGGAAGAATAGGGGAAAAGGATATTCATGATCAGAGGTTCATGCTTTCAAGTTTTTGCAACAGGTTCCGCTCGGCAGCTGTCAGCATCTGGAATTCCGCCACACCCTGAATTCGGTCATAAGCTCGTTGGAATTGTGCTCTTGCCAGCGTTTGGCTTTGGGCCACCCCGGTCCCTTCTTCGTACATCACTCCCAAGTTGTACATCGCAAACAAATAGCCTTGGTCGCTGGCGCATTTGCAAAAATAAAAGGCCTTTTCTTGGTTTATTTCACCTTCGCAGCCATTCAGAAGGCACAAAGACAAGTAGAATTGGGATTCCGCATTTCCGTTGTTGGCTGCTCGCCTCAGGTATTGGTTGGCCTGCTCATGATTGGGTTCAACATATTGGGCCACTGTCCGGGTGGCTCCTGATTTTTTGGGACTCATGACAGGGACCAAGCCACCCCTTTCATATCGGTTTGCCAAAAAAGCGTCTGCTTGAGGATGGCGGGATTCGGAGGCTTTTGCTACCAACCCTAAATACAGGTCAGGGTTGTCATTTTCCAACATGGACCCCAGTTGGAAGTTGGCTTGAGGCAAATTGGCTTTGGATGATTTTTCCAACCATTCCATGGCTTTGGCTGTATCCCGTTGATACAGAAGCAACATGCCCAAATCATGCTGAGCCAAAATGTCACCGTGCTTGGCCGCTTCGGAAAGCATGGGTTCTGCCTGTTCCCAATCGACATCGAAAGTCCCCAAACCAGTGGACAGAATGAATCCCATCCTACCTTTGCCGAGGTCGGAATTTGTCCATTCATCTTGGTTTTCTTGGATGAGATTCATGCATGCTTCGATGGATGGGGCCTTGCTGAGTTGGTCTTGGATGCAAGGGATGACGGAATTCTGCAGCATGGCAAGTGTGAACGCAGCCAATGGATTGCCTTTTTGAAACCCTATGTTGGCCAGTTGCAAAGCCTCAGGATAGGATATGGAATCGACTCCAAGGCCGTAAAAATGCATCAAAGACAGATAGGAGGCCGAAGTTCCGGAGGAGTCTCCTTCTTTGTACGCAGAATCCAGGGCCGCGAATGACGCCTCGAAATTTCCATTTTCAAAATCAAGGGTCGCCCTCGTGACGATTTGGTCAATCGAGACCTGATCGCTGCCGCCGAACAAAGAGGAGGGCCCCTTGATGAAAAGGAATCCACCTACAAGAACTGCGATCAGTCCGGCTGAAATGGCCAGAATCCGGGTCGTTTTGCTATTCGAATTTGTATTTGAAGATGGATTGGTTTCCGAAGACTTAGGCGTCGGTGGACTGAAACCACCTTCTTTGTTGGGGGCTTTCGGTTCAGGCTTCGCTTCGGCCGACTTGGTTTCTTGCTTGAAATCTTTGGGAAGGAATTGAGTTTCCGGAGACTCGGCAAGGGCTTCACCCAGCGGTTTGGCTTGAGGCGTAGGATTGGCGATGAACTCTTTTTCGGAGACGATGGCGATGAGCTCCTCGGCTTTTTGGGCCCTCAAGCGTGCATCCTTGACAAGCGTGACCTTCATTACATCGCGGAAAGGTTGCGGAATCTCATCGAAGGCATTGGGATCGATATCCCCCAAAATGCTGCTCATGAGTTGCTCTGAGCTATCCCCATTGGATCGGCTTCCAAAAAAGTGCTTTCCGGTCAACAATTCGTAGGTCAGCAAGGCATAACTCCACAAGTCCAGATTGGTGGTGATTTTTCCATCAATCCCATATTTGTTGGGATTGAACTGTTCCGGGGCCATGTACTCGATGGTGCCCATCAATGCCGAGGAGGCCGAGTGTTCGGTGTCCAGGGATTTGGAAATTCCGAAGTCGGTGATTTTGGCAACCGGTCCTTTGGAGGTCAGTTTGATGAGGATGTTTTGGGGCTTGAGGTCGCGGTGGATGATCCCATGTTCATGCAAATAAGCCAACCCGTGCAGTACATCCTCCAAAAGTTTGTGGGTGTGCTGCGGATTTGCCCTCAGGTAGCTACGGATTTCCCCACCGTCCAGCAATTCCATGATGCCTACTTGGAATGATTCGACTTCTCCCAAGGCGGTTTTGCCCTCTAACAGTTCCACATCGTAATATCGGCACAAGTTGGGGTGGTCGAAGGCAATGACCCTTCGGATTTCGTGAACGAGATCGTATTTCTCAGCGGCCGTTGTGCTGAACACCTTGAGGGCGACATCACGCTGAAGCAAGGTGTCATGTGCTTTGAAAACACGCGAAAAACCACCTTTTCCGATGAGGTCCTTTTCCGGGTGGTATTGGTATCTTTCTTTGAAATTCATGGTGATGATTTGTGCCTAGGATCAATATCCACTGTTTCTTGCATTCCTTGCAGCATTTTCGGCCTCATTTGCATGGTTGCGCGCATCGCTTGCCGCTTCGGCGGTTTCCTGTTTTTTGCCTTCGGCGTCTCGTTTGAGGACCTCGATGTCGCTTAGGAGGGAAGAGCATTCGCTTTTGATACCTTCGATATCGCTTTTCAACCTTTCAGATTCACTGGCATTGTCGTTGGCTTTATCCCTTGCACTTTGGGCGGCTTCCATGTGGTCGACTGCCTTATCGCTGTGGCTTTGAGCATTATCTTTGGCCGTTTTCGCTAGGCTTTCAAAATCATTTGCGGCGTTCGCTGATGATCTGGCCTCGTTTTCTTGTTTGTCGGCCTCTCCGGCGGATGCCCTGGCCGCTGCTTCGTGCTTATCGGCCTCTCCTGCGGATGCCAAGGCTGACGCTTCGTGTTTGTCGGCTTCGGTGGCGGACGCCAAAGCTGCCGCTTCGTGCTTGTCGGCCTCGGTGGCGGACGCCAAAGCTGCCGCCTCGTGCTTGTCGGCCTCGGTGGCGGACGCCAAAGCTGCTGCTTCGTGCTTGTCGGCCTCGGTGGCGGACGCCAAAGCTGCTGCTTCGTGCTTGTCGGCCTCGGTGGCGGACGCCAAAGCTGCCGCTTCGTGCTTATCGGCCTCAACGGATGAAGCCAATGTTGCAGCCTCATATTTATCGGCCTCGACTGAGGATACTTTAGCCGCAGATTCAGCTGTTTTCGCTTCGTTCATGCTGGTTTTTGCGGCATTTTCGGCGGTTTTTGCCTCTGCTTGGGACTGTTTGGCAGCAGCTTCCGCATTTTTCGCTTCGGCTTGAGACTGTTTGGCTGCACCTTCCGCATTTTTGGCCTCTGCTTGGGATTGTTTTGCAGCGGTTTCGGCATTTTTGGCTTCGACCATGCTGTTTTTGGAGTTCTCTTCTGCCATTTTACATCCGGCTTCCGCCTCTTTTGAGTTGCTCAAGCACTCCTTGATTTCACCCCACGCATTTTCTGCACTGTCATGGATCTCGGTAACCCGGGCACATTCAGCCTCGCATTTCTCATGGGATTCGTGACAATGCCCTTCCACAATCACGATGTTGGCCTCGATTTTCACGGCATTCTGTTCGATGACCACCACGTTCTGCTCCACTTTGGTGCATTCCACCAACACGATGTTCACCTGCTGATGGATATTGTTGATGCTGACCTCCATCCCATGGACATTCGTTGAAATCGTGGTGCATTGTGTGTGGATGTCTTCGCATCCGTGGTAGTGCGTTTCGCATCCCCTCAAGTGACCGTCGCATTCCGTTTGTATGACCCCGCAACGTTCTTCTATGATTGTGATCTGACCATGCAAATCCCCACAATGACCATGAAGTTCTATGATCTCATGTTCATGCCCTTGGCAAACCGTAACGTGGCCACCGCAAACATGGGCGTGATTTTCGCACACGTGGACATGGCCCTCGCAAACCGTCACATGGCCTGCGCATACATGTAAGTGGCCCTCACATTGGGTTTGGATGACGATGATTCGTTCTTCGATGATATTGATTTGAGCGATGATGGTGGTGCATTGAACGTGAATTTCACTGATGTTGTGGAGGTGGCTTTCACACGTTCTCAAGTGCATTTCACATTGTGCGGCCAGATCTTGGCATTTGTCTTCGAGGGAATTGATTTGCGCAAGCAATTGGTTACACTGGGTATGGATTTCGTTGATGGCACCCAAATGCATTTGGCAACTGTTCAAATGGCCTTCGCATTGTTGTGCCAAGGATTGGCACTTATCCTCCAATTGTTGGATTTGACCCAGTAGTTGGTTGCAAGTATTGTGGATTTGAACAATCGCTTCATGGTGATTTTCACAGGATTGATGGAGGGTTTCGCACTGTCTCAAAAGCTTTTCGCAAGCGTCCTCATGTTGTTCGGCTTTGACCATGGATTCTTTGGCAGCTTTCTCATGCTCCTCCGTTTGCTGCAGGAGCTGTTTGGCTGCTCGTTCATGTTCTTTGGTGTCGTTCAACGCTTCCAAAGCATTTTTCTCATGCTCTTTGGTATTTTCCAAGGATTCCTTCGCATCCTTTTCGTGTTGAAGGGTACGGTTCAAAGAGTCCAATGCATCTTTTTCATGCTCCTTCGTCAATTGCAATTTGTCTTTTGCCTCGGATTCAGTGTCGAGGATTTCATCCAAGGATTTTTTGGCTTTGTTTTCATGGTCCTGCACCATGCCAACCAAATCTGATGCTTTGTCTTCGTGCTCCTTGATTTGACGTAGGACATCCTCGCTGGTCTGCTGAATTTGCTTGACCTCATCCAGCACACCGGCAATTTCTTGCTTGGTGTTGTTGGCTTGATTCAAAACCGATTCGATTTCTTCGTAGGTGTTGGATGACCTCGAAAGGAATTCATTGATCTCCTGATACCTGGTTTCTGCATCATCCCTGAAGTTCTGGATGGCGCTGCTGTCTGCCTGTGACTCCTGGAGCTTTTGTTTGATTTCCTGCAGGAATAACTCTGATTCCGTGTGCCAAGCCATCAACTCTTGCCGAATGGCTTCTGATTCACTGCGTATTTGACGGATGGTTTCCAACTCTGCTCTCGCCTCAAGCAAAATGGAGCCGAGGTCGCCCGAATTCGTATTTTGGTTTCCAACAGGTGCCATGGGTCTAAAGTTTTTTGGGTTCTGTATCGTTCTACTATGATGAAGGTCTTTTCTATCGTTATCTTAAACGAGTTCAATCAAATACATGGAGTAATTGTCTTTTGTCTTGCCAAAGCAGAGTTCATTGAAAAAGCTGAGTTTGGCTGCATCCCCTGACTTCCATCCTTGGGAATGCATGGCGATGATTTCCTCGGTCAAGTTTTCCAAAACGCCGTCACTGCAAAGCAAGATGAAATCGCCCGGCAAAACGTCATGAAGTGTGACGAATTCCACCTCCACGGGTGTTCCATGTGAGTGGATGGAGCGTGTGATGAGATTTTTTTGGGGATGGGAACGAGCCTCTTCGGGTAATAATTCGCCTCTTCTCACCAATTCCGCAACCAACGAGTGGTCTGCGGTCTCGTACTTGACATTGCCATCACGGATGTGCATGATTCGACTGTCGCCGCACCAAGCCAAAACAACCCGGTCCTCCAAAAGAGCGGCAAGCGTGAGCGTTGTGGCCATCAGCTCCGAATTGGCGTTCAACTCGGAGTATTGGTGGAGTTCTTTGGCAGCTTTGTCGCACAAAGAAACAATCTGGTCGTCCAAATTGCCTTCTGTAAGCGAAAGTCCTTCACCCAGGATTTTCGAAGTTAAATCGCTGGCAATTTCGCCCTTAGCCCCGCCTCCAACCCCGTCACAGACAATGAAAAGTCTATCACGGGTTGTCGCAAATCCTTTTTTGGGCCAAATTGAATCTTGTTGGTATTGTCTCCTGCCGATTTCATGGACGGCAAAAACCGAACGGACGCCGATCATATTCCACAAATTAAACTCTCGAAATTAGCCATTCTGGGCTCTTTTTCAAAAGATTAAATCCATTTATCGTCCTAAACTGTATTTGACTGCGGGTTGGTTGAAGCGGGGTTTCCTAAAAGAATTTTGGGCTTGTGGAAACGCGGATTGCCGTGGCAATGACCAAAGAAGTAGGTCTCAAATCCCGCTACCCATCACGATACATAGGCATGGGCCGGCACCAAGTGGATTGTTTTGCCTTCCAACCTCAACGTATCGCTTTGATTCATCGTCACGATTGTTCCTTCATTCAGATTGAAATAGTCCATCGCCTCAAGGAGGCCCGCCGTCTCCCTCATTTTGTTGTCGCCGTTGAGCTCCCAACAACATTGGATCACCTGTTTGCATTGGCGGTTTTCCATCACCACAAAATCACACTCTTTGTTTTCCCGGAAATAATACAACTCGCTGGTCTGCCTTCTCAGGTGGAGGAAAACCGCGTTTTCAAGCATGCGGCCTTTGTCCTCACTGAAACTGAACGTATTGGCATGTGCCATCCCGTTGTCCACACAATAAACTTTTCGAGGGTTCACGGCCGAGTTTTTGGCTGACCAACTGAAGCGTTGCAGGAAGAAAAGGAGGTAGCTGTCCTCCAACCAATTGAGATAGTCGGATGCGGTATTGGCAGAACCCAGTCCGAAATTGTTTTTCAGGCTGTTGTAGGTGCATTCCTTTCCGGTATTGGACAATAAAAAAAAGGTGATGTCCATGAGGGCTTTGGTGTTTCGGACCCCATGGCGGACTGCGATATCGCGCAAGACGATGTCTTTCATCAGGTTTTGCAGCATCTCCGTTCTGCCTGAGGCCAAGAATTCCGGGAAACCGCCCGTTTGCAGGTACTGCCAAAAACTATCCGCCGACCGCTCTTTCTTTTTGTAAAGCAAGAATTCAGCGTAGGAAAACGGGAAGATTTCGTGCCTGATGTTTCGCCCGGTGAGACGCGTACCCAATTCTCGGCTCAACAAGGATGCGTTGGATCCGGTGATGAATATTTTGGCACCACGGTCATGGAGCTGTCTGATGAATACTTCCCACGTTTCCACATTCTGTATTTCATCGAAAAAATAGGCCTCGGCGGATGGAGGCATCACTTCATCTAGTTTGGGAAAGTCGTGCACTTCGAATCCAAAAATGCGGGAGTCTTCAAAGTTGAAAAAGGCCGACCGGGGGTAATGAAGTTTTTTGATTTGATTCATGAGGGTGCTTTTGCCACAACGACGGATACCGGTAATGACCTCGATGTGGTTGCCATTGGGTTGGAATTCTTTCAAGGAAGTACGCTCCATACTCGGCTTTTCCGCCTTGAGCAACGCCTGCTGTGAGGCAAAAGCCTTTTCTATTCCTGTTTTCAGTACCATGGCTCAAATTTTTCGGCTGTAGGGCAGACTGATTTTCCTTTCAAAAAAACAAAAGTATATCATGATAATGTTGAATAATTTATTTTATCAAAATAAACTTACTTGCATTAGTAATATATAAAATGAGATTGTATGTACTGAAAATGCTTTTGAATGATGATGTTTCAGATTGCTTTGGGCGATTTGATTGTAAAAAAAATAGGACCTCCCCAAGTGGAAAGGCCCTGTCTTTTGCTGGTTGTTGGCTATTACTTCTTGCTGTAGTCGTAAAAGCCTCTTCCGGTCTTACGTCCCAAGTGCCCTGCATTGACCATGTTGACCAAGAGCGGGCAAGGTGCGTATTTGGGATTTCCGAAGCCTTCGTGCAGAACGCGCAGGATGGCCAAGCAAACGTCCAAACCGATGAAGTCGGCAAGGGTGAGCGGACCCATGGGATGGTTCATGCCCAATCGCATCACCGTATCGATTTCTTCCTTGCCGGCCACGCCTTCATACAAGGTGTAGATGGCCTCGTTGATCATGGGCATGAGGATGCGGTTGGCCACAAATCCTGGGTAGTCATTCACTTCGGTGGGCTCTTTGCCGAGGTCGCGGCTGAGGGCCATGATGTCGTTGGTTACTTCATCGGAGGTGTCAAACCCACGGATGATCTCGACGAGTTTCATCATGGGCACCGGATTCATGAAGTGCATGCCGATGACTTGCGATGCCCTTCCTGTGACGGCTGCGATTTGGGTGATGCTGATGGAAGAGGTATTGGTGGCCAAAACGGCATCCGGGTCTGCATTGGCTGCCATTTCGCGGAAAATCTTGAGTTTGAGTTCGAGGTTTTCCGTTGCGGCTTCCACAATGAGGGCCCTGTTTTTGACGCCTTCGGCCAATTGGGTCGAGGTAGCGATGCGGGCGAGGCTTGCGGTCTTGTCGGCTTCGGTCATCACTTCCTTTTTCACTTGACGGTCCATGTTGCCGGCAATGGTGTTGAGGGCTTTGTCGAGTGCGGCCTGTGAAACGTCGATGAGGTTCACATCGTAGCCGGATTGGGCAAACACGTGCGCGATGCCGTTGCCCATGGTGCCTGCGCCGATCACGGCGACCCGCTTGTATTTTTCAATCATGGATTGGATGTATTAAGTTCAGAATCGTGGCCAATTTACATGCTTTTTTCTAGCCCGTGTGCCCGAGTTCCGCACAAAATATCCATAATTCCTTTACTCTTCATCCCCTTCACGGCGCTTCATCTCGAGGCCGCTCTCGCGGATTTTGCGGTCGGATTCTTTCCGTTGGCGGTTCAGCTCTTTTTTGGATTGCCTTGCCTGGGCTTTGGTCGGGTTTCCGCTTTTGTAGAGGTCATAATAGTCTGGAAACAAAGCCGTGTCCTTTTTCGCATATTCCAACTGCAACTTTTCCATCTCCTTGCGGTGACGGGCTCCACCGGTCTTGTCGATGACATCGATTTTACGGTACCATTCAAAATAACCACCTGATTTACCGTACCATGCCAATCCGTCGTAGGTTCCATCCGGGCCCATGTCCCATGCATCCGTTGGCCTTGCGAAACGGGGTGGTGCAAGGTGGTCAAAAACCAACATTTTTTTACGTCCGATGCCTAGAGGACCGGATTTTGCCATGCCCTTGTTCATGGAAAAGGAGGCGTATTCGCTGTATTTGAACAATGCGCGGGCCTTCGGAATGTTCTCAAAGTAAAAAATGGGGGCGCCGAAATTCACTTTCATGCTGTCCATGGCATCAAAACTCATCACGTCTACCACCTTGTAGTTGGCTTTGTTGTCCCAACCGTTCCATCCCATGAGCATGTAATACCGGACTTCCTGCCTAACCCTGTCCATGGTGGAGAAATTCAGCATTTCGCCTTGGGTCACGATGCGTTGTTTATATCTGCCCGGCACGAAATCCACCACATCCGCTTTTTTGTTCGGATCCACCGTCACTTTGCCATTTTTTTTGGGTACGAGTTTGTAATAAAACCCGTCGTGGGCATCGATGAAGGGAGAGTTCTTGGGTGGGTAGTAAAGGGCTCCGAACCAGGCAAAGTTGTCCGTGACAAGATTTTCGATTCCTTTGGGCAGTATTTCCATCTCCATCAATGGAATCACCAAGAAGTGGACCTTTCCATCCACGCCGACAAACCTTCTTTGGACCAATCCAAAATGGTAGTGTGCCGCCTCGGCGTAATACCCATCGCTGTTCTTGTCGATGAAATACCAAGTGAAAATGCGGAAGCTGTTGTCCTCGGGTCTGAGCCGGGAGATGGTTTTCAGCGAGTCGAAAGGGTGGTCAAAGCTTTCGGGCCTTTTTAGTAGCAAGGTCAGACGTCGGATCAGCTCCTTGTTTTGGGCAATTTTGATGTCGGTGGAGTCGCCATTCAGGATGTTATGGGCCAATTTCGCCAACTCAGCTTCCACTTGTGCGACGGATTTTCCCGCATCGACATCCCTGGATTGGGCACGAATACCGGTCGGTAGAAGTAGCAGAAGTCCGAGGGTCAACAGGGATAAGGAAGTGCGCATGCGATAGGGTAGTTCTGAATGAAAGGGCCGCGAAATCGGTTGACTGCGCGGCCCGTGCTCAAATTTACTAAATCAAAGGGGTTACAAACGCTCCACCACGACGGCAGATGCCCCGCCTCCGCCGTTGCAGATGCCAGCTGCACCGTATTTCCCTTTGTTGTGTTTCAATACGCTCAACAGGGTCACAATGACGCGCGTGCCCGAGCATCCCAGCGGGTGCCCAATGGAAACGGCGCCACCCCATTGGTCGACTTTAGTAGTGTCGAGGCCCAAGATTTGGATGTTGGCCAAGGATACCACAGAAAATGCTTGGTTGATTTCCCAGGCATCGACTTGTTCTTTGGCAATGCCTGCCTTTTTCAGGGCCTTGGGCAATGCATCGGCAGGTGCGGTGGTGAACCATTCGGGGGCTTTGGCCGCATCGGCAGCACCGATGAGCTTGGCAATGGGTTTCAGTCCCAATTTTTGAACGGCCTCGGCGGAAGCCAACACAATCGCTGCAGCTCCATCGTTGATGGTGGATGCATTGGCGGCGGTCACGGTTCCGTCTTTTTTGAATACAGGACGCAAGCCAGGAATTTTATCGAAAGCAACCTTGGCTGGCTCCTCATCGGTGTCGACCAGGACGTCACCTTTTTTGCCTGAAATGGTCACAGGGACGATTTCATCCTTGAAAAGTCCGGCAGCGATGGCCTTTTGAGACCTTTTGTAGGACTCGATGGCAAATTCATCCTGCATTTCACGGGAAATGTTGCATTCGGTCGCGCAAAGTTCGGCCGCATTGCCCATGTGGTAATTGTTGTATACATCCCACAAGCCGTCTTTGATCATGCCGTCGACGACTTCTCCATGGCCCAGCTTGATTCCGTTGCGCATGGCAGGAAGGTAGTGGGGGATGTTGCTCATGCTTTCCATGCCACCGGCCACCACCACGTGGGCATCTCCCAACAGGATGGCATTGGCAGCCAACATCACCGATTTCATACCCGAAGCACAAACTTTATTGATGGTGGTGCAAGGAACTGTGTTGGGCAAGCCGGCAAACAATGCGGCCTGACGGGCCGGAGCCTGTCCCAGATTGGAAGAAATCACGTTTCCCATGAAGACCTCATCCACTTGGTCCGGGTTTACACCGGCTTTTTCCAAAGCACCTTTGATGGCCACGGCACCCAATTTGGTTGCACTCAGTTCCGCCAATGCCCCTCCGAAACTACCGATTGGGGTACGGGCACCAGCCACGATATATACTTCTTTGCTCATTGTTTGAATCTAATTTGTATTGAGCCCCAAAAATACTCCCATGGGTGCTGATTTCAAAGCCGAACGACAACCTATTCTTCTTCGTCCAATCTCAGGTTTTGTAGCTTAACTGCATCAGGAGGCATTATTGTATGCTTTACAAAAACTTTTTATAGCGTCTTTATTGTTGATTATCAGTTTATTGAGAATTTACTAGGTGATTTCACTGAAAGAAATTAAAAAAACACTTGCGTTGGTAGGTGTTTTAGCCTACATTTGTCCTAGGTTTGTTTGTTATGGTTAGTAAGGATCGCTGGAAACCCAAAATCCGGCGGTCCTATTTTTTTGTACCAAACCCAAGCAAATCCCAGCCGATTTCTTGTTCTGAATGTACCTGAACCTCCATTAACGAAAGTTTTGGCTGTTTGCGATTTCAACGCTTGGCTGGTCGGATCCCATCGTCACCCTGCCTCCGAATGAAAAGGGCTCCTTCCAGTTGGGAAGAAGCCCTTGTTTTAGCACATCTGGGTTTTAGCACATCTGGCAAGTCGGCCAGACGCAACGGGTTTGGGTTGAACTTAGAAAACAATCACAAGCCTGGATGCGGTTGCCTTGTCGTTGCTGATGCGAAGCAAATAACTGCCCGCTGGACTGTCGGGAAGTTCAATGAGGACTGAACCCGAACGGGTCGGAGGCGTCTGCCCGGACCAGATTATTTGCCCCATCAAATTCAAAACTTCCACATGGGCTGCTTCGTCTCCATCGAGCTCATAATCCAGCCGGAAACGGCCGTCGTTGGGATTGGGATGCACCGAGAGATTCCACTCCGCTCCCACATCTGTTGCATTCGGATATGAGACGATGAATTCCTGATACAAGAAGCAATTCACTCCGTCGTCCACGTTCACTGAGTAAACGCCCGGAGGAAGTGAACTGATGTCCTGTGTGTTTGCTCCGGTGCTCCAAAAGTAATTGTAGTTGCCGGGAGGGGAAACATTGAGGTCGATGGCACCGTCCGAACAGGCTGCACAGGATGCGTCAGTTACAAAATTCGGGCCCAATGTCAGGCTTCCGAAATTCTGGATGACCACAGTTTGTGAAATCGTGCATCCTTGACCGTCGATGGCGCTTACCGTGTATGTGCCGGCAGGAAGGCCGAAAAATATCCCTGAAGGGTCCGAACTGCCGTTGCTGAGGGTGTAGGTGATGGGGCTCACCCCACCGGTGGCTTGGGCCTGTATATAGCCGTCGGACTGTCCACAATTTTCGTCTCCAAAAAAGAGAAATGTAAGCGCGAATCCATTGTTGTTGTTGGCAACCACATGGCTGGTGATGGACTCACAACCAACTGCATCCGTCAAGGTGAGCGTGTAGGTGCCAGACCCGACATTGGTCAAGTCTTGAGTAAGGGCTCCATTGCTCCATGCATACTGATAGGGTAGGGTGCCACCGGTCACACTGATGTCCACACCTCCGTTTGATGCCCCGCAGCTGGCAGGTGTGGTCACGGCACCGCTGATGGCAAGGCTTCCTTGCGTGTTGAGAATCGTGATTTGTTGCACAAACGCACAGTTGGCACCATCGATGACCGTCACGGAATAGGAGCCAGCAGGCAGATTTTGAAGGTCTTGGGTCGTAGCTCCATTGCTCCATGAATAGGAGTAGGGAGCGGTCCCTCCAACCACGCTGAGGTCGATGGTCCCAGCGGAATCGCCGCAGGTTTCATAGTTTGATTGGAAGCTGGCGGTTAGATTGCCTGTCACATTTTGAACGTTGAACGGCCCACCGAAAACATCACAACCGGCTTGGTCGGTAACGGTCACGGAATAACTTCCTTGGCCCAGATTGGATAGGTCTTGCGTAGTGGCTCCATTGCTCCAGACATAGGTCAAATTCCCACTGCCGGCAGAAACGGATAGGTCAATTCCCCCGTTGGATGCGCCGCAGTTTTCGTTGGAAACCAGTCCCCCGGTGATGGAAAATCCATTTCCTGAGTTGGAAATTGTGTAGGTATTTTGGAAAGTGCATCCGTTTTGGTCGGAGATGTTGACGCTGTAATTTCCGGCGAGAAGGTTTGAAATGTCCTCGCTCGTTGATCCGTTGCTCCATCCGAAGATGTAGGGTCCGGTATTTCCTGAAACGGCCAGGTCGATGGCTCCGTTGGGGTTGCCGCAGGAGGCTTGGGTGAGAATGGCCGAGGTTCCACCCAACTGTCCGCTCCCTTGTGGGATTTGGATGGTGGAGTTGACCGTGCACCCGTTGTTGTCGGTGACAGTCACCGAAAAAGAACCCGCCGAGACATTGGACAGGTCCTGTGTGCTGCTTCCGTTGCTCCATCCAAAAATGTAGGGCGAAGTTCCTCCCGCCACTCCAATGTCAACCCCTCCATCCGAAGCCAGGCATTGCGCACTCACAATTGAATTCACGGAGATGGAAGGCAATCCTCCTGCATCAGGCACGATGATGGTCGGATTCAAAAGGCATCCGGAATTGTCTTGGATGAGGCAGGTGTAAGAACCGGCGCTCAAGTTGTTCAGAACAGGGCCGTTGCCACCGTTGCTCCAAGTGTAGGTAACAGGCGGATTGGCTCCCGCAACGTTCAGGGTAATGCTTCCGTTGGCATTGCCGCAAGTCGATGGTTGCGTGTTGGCAGACAAAAGTGTCAGGTTCCCGGAAGCGTTTTGGATAACTGCCCCCGCTGTGATGCTGCAACCTCCCGATGATGAGATTGTGCAACGATAAACGCCTGCGGGCAGGTTTCCGATGTCCTGAGTGGTAGCCCCGTTGCTCCAAATGTAGGTGACGGGCGGATTTCCCCCGGCGACACTCAGGTCGATGGAACCGGTGCTGCTTCCACAAATCGCATCGGTGTGGGTGAGGGACGTGATGGACAAGGTGCCGGGTGAATTGGATACTTGGATGCCTGTTAGGGTGGTTTGGCATCCCCCACTTGAAATCGTGACCGAGTAGTTCCCTGCGACAACCCCTGAAAGACTTGCTCCCGTTGAGCCGTTGCTCCACAGGTAGGAGTAATTGCTACCGCCCGACACATTGAGCAGGACACCGCCTTGACTTCCCCCGCAGACCGCGTCGGTGATTTGGGCCACGTTTGCCGTCAAGTTTCCGGAGTTAGCGGTCAAAGGGATATTCAGAACGGTGCTGCATCCCAGTCCGTCGGTGATGTTGACCGTGTAATTTCCGGCAGGGAGGTTATTTCGGTCTTGGGTGGTGAAATTGTCGTTCCAGAGGTAGGTGATGGGCGCTTGTCCTGTCACGGAAAGGTCGATGCTACCATTGGAGGAAGCACAGGTCGGGTTGGTTGCTGCCTGAATCGAGGCGAACAAAGACCCGGAAGAGGTTCCCACCACAAATGGACCAGCCACGAGTGGGCATTGGTTCGCATCGGTGATGGTGACTTGATAGGAGCCGGGTGCAGCCTGTTGAAGATCTTGTACCGTTATCCCGTTGCTCCATGTGTAAGAAATCGTGCCGGAGCTGTTGTTCAAATCGATATCCACCGCACCATTGGACAATCCGCAGGACGCATTGGTGACGCTGACCTGACCCAAAGAGAGGCTGTTGTTGAAGGCAGGAACCACGAATGAGGCAATTTCCGGGCATCCATTGGCATCACTCACGGTGACTTGGTAACTGCCTGCTGAAATCCCTGCGAGGTCTTGGGTATTGGAGCCATTGTTCCAAGCATAGGTCACGGGATTCGTTGGGTTTCCTATGAAAAGGTCAACACGACCGGTCTGACGGGAGCAGGAATCGGCGGTTACAACGGCATTGAGAATTTCTAGCGTTCCACCATCGTTTTGGATGGTGGCTCCGGTGATCTGAACGCATCCGTTGGCATCCGTGACGGTTACTTGATAATTCCCGGTGGAACGATTCACAAGGTCTTGGGATGTGCTTCCGGTATTCCACAGGTAGGTCACAGGATTGCCCGCCCCTGAAACGGTCA
>Ga0068872_10002093_pt1 | contig 15861 bp, 8 predicted proteins | sample NOAtaG_7_FD_66441 | JGI IMG/M metagenome (GOLD analysis project Ga0068872, IMG submission 66441) | Freshwater lake microbial communities from Lake Erie, under a cyanobacterial bloom - NOAA_Erie_Diel1S_2200h metaG | ecosystem: Environmental > Aquatic > Freshwater > Lake | place: USA: Ohio, Lake...
CTAGGCGGTGGAGGCGGCCACGCCGGGCCCCCGCGCGCCAGACCCGGGGCTCATCAACGACGACCTTCGCCCCACCGGCCCGGCCGAGCGGCAGTGGTCGACGATGCACATGGCGAGCCTGTGGATCGGCATGGTCGTCTGCGTGCCGACGTACACGTTGGCGGGCGGGCTGGTCAACGAGGGGATGAACTGGTGGCAGGCCGTGCTCACCATCCTGCTTGGCAATGTCATCGTGCTGGTGCCGATGATCCTCAACGGCCACGCCGGCGCGCGGTACGGCGTGCCCTTCCCGGTGCTGGCCCGCGCGAGCTTTGGCGTGAAGGGCGCGCACATCCCGTCGGTGCTGCGCGCGCTGGTCGCCTGCGGGTGGTTCGGCATCCAGACGTGGTTCGGCGGCTTCGCCATCTACCAGCTCATCAACGTGCTGGCGGGGGACGCGCTGGTCGGCCCGGACATCCCCTTGCTCGACATCAACGCCGGCGAGTTCGGCTGCTTTGTGGCGTTCTGGGCGCTGCAGGTCGCGATCATCCACCGCGGCGTCGAGAGCATCCGGCTGCTGGAGACCCTCGCGGCCCCGTTTCTCATCGCGGTGGGGCTGGCGCTGTTGGGCTGGGCCTACGTCACGGCGGGCGGCTTTGACGCCATGCTGCAGATGCCGAGCGCCTTCGGGCCGGGCGGGCGGCGCGAAGGCGAGTTCCTGTCGGTGTTCGTGCCCTCGCTCACCGCGATGGTGGGGTTCTGGGCCACGCTCTCGCTCAACATCCCGGACTTCACGCGCTACGCCCGCTCCCAGCGGGACCAAGCCTTGGGCCAAGCGATCGGCCTGCCCACGACGATGACGCTCTTCGCGTTCATCAGCGTGGCCGTGACGGCGGCGACGACGGTCATTTTCCGGGACCCGGTGACGGGCGCGCTGCACGAGCCGGTGTGGGACCCGACGGTCCTGGCCGGGATGATCGGCGGCGGCGCAACGGTCTTTTTGTCCCTGTTCGCGCTGGCGGTGGCGACGCTCTCGACGAACATCGCGGCCAACGTGGTGTCGCCGGCCAACGCGCTCATCAACCTCGCGCCGCAGCGCGTGAGCTTCCGCACCGGCGGCTTCGTCACGGCAGGCATCGGCTTCGCCATCCTGCCGTGGAAGCTCATCGCCAGCACGAGCGGCTACATCTTCACGTGGCTGGTGGGGTATTCGGCGCTGCTGGGGCCGATCATCGGCGTGCTGCTGGCCGACTACTTCCTGTTGCGCCGCATGCGGTTGGACATCGACGGGCTCTTCCGGGAGCAGGGGCCGTACACCTACCGCGGGGGCTACAACCCGGCGGCGCTCGCGGCTTTTGGCCTTGCCGTGCTGCCGAACGTGCCCGGCTTCTTGCACCAGGCCGGCGCCTTCGGCGACGGCGTCATCCCGCCGATCTTCGACACCCTCTACACCTACGCGTGGTTCGTCGGCGTCCTGCTGGCGGCCGGCTTGTACCTGCTGTTCATGCGCTTGGCGCCCGGCGCTTCGGCCGCCGCCGCCCCGGAGTCCCCGTGAGCTTCCCGCCCTTCGCCGCCACCTCGGCGGCCTTCACGCCGTGCGCCGACGCGCGCAACTTCATCGGCGGGGCCTTCGTGTCCCCGCAGGTCGACGCCGGCACCTTGCCGGTCCACAACCCGCGGCATGGCGCCGTGATGGCCCAGGTGCACCTCTCGGGGGCGGCAGACGTCGACGCCGCGGTGAAGGCCGCCGAGGCGGCGCTGCCGGCGTGGCGCGCGCTGCCGGTGCGGGACCGCGCCCAGGTGTTCTACCGGCTGCGCGAGCGCATGGCGGCCGAGATCGAGTCGCTCACGTGGCTCGTGTCGCACGAGAACGGCAAGGTCTACGCCGAGGCGCGGGCCGAGGTCGAGAAGGCCATCGAATGCGTGGAGTTCGGGTGCTCGCTCGCCAACCTCGCGGCGGGCGGGCAGATCGACGTCTCCAAGGGCGTGAACTGCGCCGAGACCTACGAGCCGCTGGGCGTCGTGGCGGGCGTGACGCCCTTCAACTTCCCGCTGATGGTTCCCTTGTGGATGCTGCCGCAGGCCCTCGTGGGCGGCAACGCCTTCGTGCTGAAGCCCTCGGAGCGCGTGCCGCTCTCCACGCAGCGGCTCGCGGTCCTGCTGCGCGAGGCCGGCCTTCCGGACGGCATCTTTAACATCGTGAACGGGACGCAGCCGGTGGTCGAGGCGCTCTGCGACCACCCGCGCATCCGCGCGCTCGGCTTCGTCGGCAGCACGCGGGTCGCCAAGCTCGTGTACGGGCGGGCCTCGGCGGCGGGCAAGCGCGCGCTCTGCCTCGGCGGCGCCAAGAACCATCTCATCGTCGTCCCCGACGCCGACGTGGACCTCTCGGCGGAGAACATCGTGGCGTCGTTCGCGGGCTGCGCCGGGCAGCGGTGCATGGCGGCGAGCGTGCTGGTCGCGGTGGGCGATTGCGAGCGCGTGCTGGACGCCATCGTCGAGAAGGCTGGGCGGCTGCGGACGGGCGTGGACATGGGGCCGGTCATCAGCGCGGCGGCCCACGCGCGCATCACGGGGGCCATCACCCGGGCCGCCGAAGAGGGCGCTGTGGTGCGCCTGGACGGCCGCGGGGCCTCCGCCGACGCCGGCGGCTACTGGGTGGGCCCGACCATCCTGGACCGCGTGCGGCCGGACATGCCGGCGGGCTGCGAGGAGATCTTCGGCCCGGTGTTGTCGATCGTCCGGGTCGCCACGGTGGACGAGGCCATCGCCATCGAGAACGCCAACCCCTACGGCAACGCGAGCAGCGTGTTCACGACGAGCGGGGCGGTGGCGCGCTACGTGATGGGGCGCGTGGAGGCGGGGATGTGCGGGGTGAACGTGGGCGTGCCGGTGCCGCGCGAGCCCTTCGGCTTCGCCGGCTGGAACGACTCGGCGTTCGGCCACGGCAACCTCACGGGCTGGGACGGCTTCCGCTTCTGGACCCGCGCCCGCAAGGTCACGTCCAAGTGGGCCCTGCAGTCCGACTGGACGTGGATGTCCTGATCCGCCCCGCCGCTGGCCAGGCCGGCGGCCCGCTTCTGCCCGTCGTTCTGCCTTCCGCCCTGCCCTGACCGCCCGCCCGAGGACCCCGTGCCCACGCTCCCGCCGCTCTCCGCCGCCCAGATGATCGAGGATTGCCAGCGCTACACCCTGTACTCCTGGTCGGCCACGGGGAAGGTGAGCCCGCTGCCCGTCGCGCGGGCCGAGGGGGTGTACCTCTACACCCCGGATGGGCAGCGGGTGCTGGACTTCAACAGCCAGCTCATGAGCGTGAACATCGGCCACTCGCACCCGAAGGTGGTGCAGGCGATGAAGGACGCCGCCGAGGGGCTCATCTTCGCGTACCCGGGGGCGGCGACGGAGGTGCGGGCGCGCATCGGGCGGCGTCTCGCCGAGATGATGCCGGGCCACCTCAACACGACCTTCTTCACGCTGGGTGGGGCCGAGGCCAACGAGTCGGCGATCAAGGCCGTGAAGATGTTCACGGGGCGGCCGAAGATCTTGAGCCGCTACCGGTCGTACCACGGCGGCACCAACGCCACGCTGCAGCTCACGGGCGACAACCGGCGCTGGGCCAACGAGCCGGGCATGCCCGGGGTCATCCGGGTGATGGACCCGCGGCCCTACCGGTACTCCTTCGGGGAAAACGAAGACGAGATCACCCGCAACAACCTCACCTATCTCGCAGAGGTCATCGACTACGAGGGCCCGCACACCATCGCCGCGATGTTCATCGAGACGGTGACGGGGACCAACGGCATCCTGCCGCCGCCCCGCGGCTATCTCCAGGGGCTCAAGGCCCTGCTGGAGCAGCACGGCATCCTGCTCGTGTGCGACGAGGTGATGGCGGGCTTCGGGCGCACCGGGCGCACCTTCGCGTTCGAGCACGGCGGCATCGTGCCCGACGTGCTGACGATGGCCAAGGGGCTCACCAGCTCCTACGTGCCCTTGGGCGCGATGGCCGTCTCGGACCGCATCGCGGACCACTTCCGCGAGAACGTGTTCTGGGGCGGCCTCACCTACAACGCGCACCCGTACTGCCTCGCGGTGGCGATGGCGGTGCTCGACGTCATGGAGGAGGAGGACCTCGTCGGCAATGCCGCCCGCATGGAGGCGGTGATGAAGCGCGAGATGGCGCGGCTCCAGGCGCGGCACCCGTCGGTGGCAGAGGGCCGGGCGATCGGCCTCTTTGGCACCTTGGACCTCCGCCGGGACGCCGCCGGCACGCCGCTCTGCGGCTACGGCGGGTCTCACCCGGTCATGGGCAAGCTGGGCGCGTTCTTCCGGCAGGAGGGGCTGTTCACGTTCTTGCGGCCGAGCGGCATCATGTGCAATCCGCCGCTGTGCATCACGGAGGAGCAGCTCTGCGAGGGCTTCGCGATCATCGACCGCGGCTTGGACCTCGTGGACGCCGTGTTCGAAGGGTAGGCCACCCGCGGCGGCGCCAGCGCGGCAGGGACCCGAGCCGGCGGCCCGCAGGGCCGGTGCGCGGGGCGGGCCGCCGGCGCGCCCCGCGGCACGGAGCGGCCCCGCCGCGACCCGGCGGGAGGGCCCGGCGCCGGCGCCCCGGCGCCGGCGGCCGCCCAGAGCCCGACGCACTAAGCCGGAGCAGGCCCCCAGAGGCGGTCTTGGAGGCCGCTGGCCCGCTGGACGGGCCGGGCGCAGGCGGTGCGAACGCGGGCGACGTCGCCGAAGAGGGCGACGCGGCTGCGGGCGCGGGTGACCGCCGTGTAGATGAGCTCGCGGGTGAGCAGCGGGCCGTCGTCGGAGGGGAGCACGACCGCGACGGCGCCGAACTCGGAGCCTTGCGACTTGTGGACCGTCATCGCCCAGGTGGTCTCGTGGGGGGGGAGGCGCTCGGGGACGACGAGGCGCACGCCGCCCTCTGCGGTGGGGAAGCAGACGCGCAGCGCGCCGCCGGGGCCGACCGGGAGCGTGAGGCCGACGTCCCCGTTGTAGAGGGACTGGGGGTGGTCGTTTTCGGTGATGAGCACGGGGCGCAGCGCGTAGAAGGCGCCCAGGCGGCGGTCGATGATGCGTTGCTTTTGGAGCAGGGACTCGGCGAGCCGGTTGAGAGACGCGACGCCCGCCGGGCCGCGCCGGTGCGCGCAGAGGATGCGGAAGCCGCCGAACGCCTGGAGCGCGCGAGCGGGATGGCTGGCTGCGTCCGCCATCGCGGTGGCGGTGGAGAGGAGGTCGTCGGCGAGGGGGCCAGGCAGGACCTCACCGCTGAGCCCGGGGTGCAACGCGACCTCGTCGGCGGGGCCGTCGCGAAGCACGGCGGCGGCCTCGCCAGCGTCGCCGGCGCGAAGCGCAGTCGCGAGGCGGCCGATCCCGCGGGTGGGATCGAAGCGGTGGCTGTGGGTGAGATGGACGATGGCGTCGGCGAGGCTGGGGCTGGCCGGGGCCGGCGCGTCTTCGGCCGGGAGGGCGAGGCCCCAGCGCGCGAGGGCCGCGCGGGCGGGGGCCGAGCGCGCGGGCCGCCGGGCGGCGCACAAGTCTCCGAGGATGGCGCCGGCGTCGACGCTGGCGAGCTGGTCCCGGTCTCCCAGGAGCAGGAGGCGGGCCGAGCGCGGCGTGGCGGCGACCAGGCGGTCCATGAGCGCGAGGTCCACCATCGACGCCTCGTCGACCAGCACGACATCCGCAGGCAGCGGCGCCTCGGGGCCGTGGCGGAAGCCCCCCGCTGGCCCCGGGATGGTGCCGAGCGCACGGTGGATGGTGGAGGCGGCATCGGGGATGGCCGCGCGCACCTCCTCGGGGACGTTGAGCCGGCCGCGGGCCCCGCGGATGGACTCGCTGAGGCGGGCGGCCGCTTTGCCCGTGGGCGCCAGCAGGAGGATGGCGGGCGGCCCCTTGCCGGCGGCGAGCGCCTGCTCGACCAGCAGGGCCAGCACCTTGACGACGGTGGTGGTCTTGCCGGTGCCGGGCCCCCCGGTGATGACGGCGAAGGGGCGCGTCGCGGCCGTGGCGGCGGCGATGGCTTGGGCGTCCACCTTGGCGCCGGCTTCGGGGAAGAGCCGCGCGAGGCCGTCGCGCAGCGCCGCGTCGTCTACGCCTGCGGCGAGCGGGATGTCGCGGGCGCGCAGCGCATCGGCGAGGCGGGCCTCGTGCGCCCACAAGCGGCGCAGCGTGAGGCGGGAGCCCTCGCGCACGAGCGGGCTGTGCGCCCCGGGGCCGCCGCAGATGGGGGAGGCGTCCAGCGCGGCCAGCCAGTCGGCGAGGGCCGGCCAGGTGAGGCCGTCCACCCGCGCGCCGTCGTCGTCTCGCACGCCATCGGCGATGAGATGGGCGAGGTCGGCGCAGACGGCGCCCCGGCGCACGGCGGTGCTCGCGGCCACCACCCCGAGGGCCACCGGCAGCGGCAACGGAGCGCCCGTGGCGCGACCCAGCGCGCCCACCAGCGCGGCTTCGAGGGGGCTGGCTGCGCGGGCCGCGAGCCAAGGGGACAGGGCGGCGGCGCTCATGCCGGGGCTCCTGCGCCGCCAAAGGCGGCGTCCAGTGCGTCGAGGAGGGCCTCCGAGGGGCGGGCCGAGAAGACCCCGCAGCCCGGCGGATGGGCGGGCGACATCCCGCGGAGGAACAGGTAGCGAACGCCGCCCCAGTGCAGGGCCGGCGTGTAGCCGGGCAATCGCGCGCGCAGGTGCCGGTGCAGGGCCAGCGCGTAGAGGTGGTATTGCAGGATGTAGTGGTGGTGGACCATCGCCCCGGTGAGGGCCGCAACCCCGTAGTCGGCGGCGTGCGGGCCCAGGTGGTTGGATTTGTGGTCCACCACGTAGAAGCGGCCTTCGTGAAGGTAGATGAGGTCGACGAAGCCCCGCAGCCAGCCCCGCCAAGCCGCAAAAGGCAAGCGCGCCACGCGATCCGGGTAGTCTGCCGGCATGCCGGGGGAGGGCGCCGCGCGCAGGGCCGCGGCCAGCCCCGCCGCGGTGAGCCGCGGCGCACCCTCGACGGGGAGCAGAAACTCCATCTCGCGGAGGGTGGCGGCCCGCGGGAGGTCTGCGAGGCGGGGGCCGCCTGGGCCGAGCGGGGTGTCGATGACGGCCCGGAGCCCCGTGGTGAGGCTGTCCGCCCACGCCTCTGCCTCGCCGTAGCGCCGCAGCGTCGCCAGCACGGCCTCGCGGAAGGCCGGCTCGCCCGCGTTCGGGAAGTCGGTGTGCTCCAGGATCTCGTGCAGCAGGTTGCCGGCGGTGGGGCCCCGCCCGAAGGCGTGCAGCGGCACCGGGGCGGCGGCGGGTGCGCCGACGCCATCGGCTGGCGCGATGGCCTCGTCGTGGTCTCGGGCGCGATCCGCGGCGGCGGCGGCGGCGGTGGTGGATTCATCGGCCCCTTGGGCCAGCCGCGAGAAGGAGCTGGTGGAGACCGACGCGAGCACCCCTCCCGGGCGGGTGGGCACGCGCGCGGCGACGGCGGCGGTGGAGTGGGCGAGCGCCGCCAGTGGCGCGGGCGCACCGGGTGGCGGGGCGTCCGTGCACGTGATGGCGCCGCCCGCGGTCTCGCAGAGGGCGGCGAGGGCCGCACGCATCGGCGCGTCGTCGATGGGGGCGGCGGGGGGGCTGCCGTGAATGAGGTGGGCGAGCGGAGACTGCTCGGCGTGGCGAAAGCCGCCGTAGAGCACCTCGACCCGGTGGCGAGCCCGGGTGAGGCCGACGTACAGCAACCGCATGCCCTCTTGGGTGGCTTCTGTGGCGGCTGCGTCCTTCGTGGCGTCGGGCGGCGGGTGGGTGAAGTCGACCGTGAGGGCGCCGAGCGGCGCCGGGTCGTGGAAGCGCGGGGGCTCGCCGTCGTGCGGCGCCTCCGGGTGCCAGCCCGTCGGCAGGAGCACGATGGGGTACTCGAGCCCCTTGGACCGATGCAGCGTGACGATCTGCACGGCGAGGGCGTCGCTCTCCAGGCGCAGCCGGGAGGCGTCCCGCACCTCCTCTGCCCGCGCACCCTGCCGCACCTCGGCGAACCAGCGCAGGAGGGCCGGCGGATCTGCGGCCGGGCGGGCGGCCGCCGCCGCGTGCACCACCTCGACGAGATGGAGCAGGTCGATGGTGAGACGCTCGCCGTCGGGCCGGGCGAGCAGGCGCGCGAGCACCCCGCGCTCGGCAAAGACGGCGCGCAGGGCCGCCACCACGCCCTGTTCGGCCCACAGCGCGCCCCAGCGCCGCCATTGGGCGAGGCGGGCCTCGAGGAGGACGTCGTCCGCGAGGATGGCGGCGAGCCCGGCGGCGTCTCCCCCCAGCAGTGGCCCCGCCTCCGCGAGCTGCACGGGCCCGAGCTGCCCCGGCGCCGCGAGGGCCCCCAACAGCTCGGCCAGGGCCAGTGCGGCGGCGGAGTTCAGCACGCTCTCGTCGGTGTGACGCACGCTCGGCACCCCCGCCGCCCGCAGCGCGGCCTGCACGGCGCTCGCCTGCGCGTTGGTGCGCACCAGAACCGCGATGTCGCCGGCCTGCAGGGGCCGCGGCGGCGCTTTGGGGGGGTGGATCGTGGCCCCGGCCCGCAGCCACGCCGTGACGCGGTGGGCCGTGACCTCGGCCGCCACCCCCGGGCCATCGACGATGGCCTTGCCCTGGCGGCCCGTGCGGCCCTCGCGCGGCACAAAGACGAAGCCCAGGCCGGAGTGGCAATCGCCTCCGATGAACAGACAATCGGTGGCCGTGGGGCCCGGCGTCACGGAGATGAACTCGACCCCCGGCAGCCCGAAGGGCGCCGTCCCCTTGCGGAACAGGGCCTCCACCCCGCGGAGCACCGACGGGTCGGACCGGTGGTTGACCGTCATCGTGTGGCGGGCATGCGCTGGCACCCCGGCCCGCGCGCGGAGGTAGGTTGCGAGATCAGCACCGCGGAAGCCATAGATCGCCTGCTTCGGATCCCCCACGAGCAGGAACGCGCGGTCTTCCCGGCCGCCGAAGGCGGCGTCGAAGAGGCGCCATTGCGTGCTGTCGGTGTCTTGGAACTCGTCGATCAACGCGGCGCGGTAGCGGCCCCGGATGCGCGCGGCCAGCGGGCTGTCGCGGCCCTCGCGCAGCGCCTCGCTCGCGATGTGCAGCAGGTCGTTGAAGCCGAGCACCCCCGCCTCCAGCCGCGCGGCCCTGCCCTGGGCGCGGACATGCGCCAGGAAGCGCAGCCGCAGGGACTCGAAGGCGCCGTTCTTGGCTGCCCCCTCGCGGGCCGCCGCGGCGAGGTAGGCCTCGGCGGCGGCTTGCAGCCCGGCGGCGGGGATCGGGCCCGGGGCCTTGGCGATGGTGGCCAGGAAGCCCGAGGTGAGGCGGTCCAGCACCTTCGGCGGCGTCGCGCCCGGCCCGGCCGCCAACCACGCCCCGACCTCCTCCCGCAGCTTCGCGCGGCTCGTGGAGTTGAGCTTTTGACCGTGGATGGAGCCCGGGTGCTCCAGCCAAGCCCACAAGGCATCGGCCTCGGCGGCCCAAGCCTCCCGGAGCGTGGCGAAGGCCGCTTGCACCGCCGCGGCGGCCTCGGCGAGCCGCGCGGCGTCCTGGGAGGCGGGAGGCGCATCTTCGGGCACCGGGCGGATGACCGCCTCGCTCTCTGCCAGCTTGCGCAGCCCGCCGAGGGCGTCGGGCCCAAGCCCGCCCTCCCGCCATGCCGCCACGAGCGGCTCGGGGGCGGCCCAGGACTCCCGGGCCCAAAAGTCATGGGCGAAGGCGGCGTCGATGGCGGACGTGTCGGCCGCGAGCGTGAAGCCCGTGGGGGCGCCGGCCTCGAAGCCGTGCTCCACCAAGAGCCGCTGCGCGAAGGAGTGGATGGTGAAGATCGCGGCTTGGTCGAAGGATTGAAGCGCCTTCTCCAGCCGTTCTGCCGCGGCCTCCAGGCCGCTGCAGCGGGCGACCAGGGCGCGCAGCGTGTCGTCCGTGCGCTCGGGGAGCGCCGCACCGCGGGCGGCGGCGGCGAAGGCGGCGTGGGCCTCTCCGGCGCGCGCCCGCAGGCGCTCCCGCAGCTCTTGGGTGGCCGCTCGCGTGAAGGTGACGACCAGCAGCTCATCCACAGGGACGGGCCCTCCCCCGGCGGCGCCCTCGACCAGCAGGCGCACGAACAGGGTGGCGATGGACCAGGTCTTGCCAGTGCCCGCGCTCGCCTCGACGAGCTGCGTGCCGGCGAGCCGGACCTCGGTGACTGCGAAGGACGCGACTTCGGAGGGAGGCTGGCTCACGTGGCGCCTCGGAGCGGGCCCATGACGGCCTGGGCGATGGAGAGGAGACCGGGCGCCGTGGCCAGGCGTTCCTGGGACCACAGCAGGGTGAGCGGCCGCGGCAGGCCGCCTTGTTCGACCGCCCGAGACCAGGCCGTGCGGAGGGCGTCGCCGGCCGCGGCGTCGTTGGCGGCCCGCGCGACGGTGAACGCGGCGTCCGGCCAGAACGGCAGGGGCGCGCGCAGGCCCTCCGCCCGCAGATTGACCAGGGCTTCGAGCTGGGCCGCGGCCTCGCCCGGCGGCAACGGCGGGAGCTCCAGCCGCGTGAGGCCGGGGCCCACGGCCGCCCGACCAACCAACACGGAAGCGCGGCCCTGCGCCCCCGCCGCGACTTGCAAGGCGAGGTGCTGGACGGCGGCCCTCACGAGGCGCTTGCCCTGGAGGCGCGAGGTGGTGGCGACCACCAGCCCGCTCGGGCGCGCGCCGGCGAGCCAGCCGCGCAGGACCAGCTGCCGACCGCCCACCTGGACGCCCAGACTCACCCGGGGCGGCTCTGCCAGCGGCGACGCGCCCAGCTCGGCGGCCGCGCGCGCCCAGACCCCTTCGCCGCGCGCTTGGGCGGCCCGGTTGTCCAGCGTGCCGAGCGTCCCGGGCGTGAGGCGGTTTTCGGAGCGCAGCGCAGCCGCGGTGGCCGCGGAATCTCCACCCCGGCGCGCCCGGCCCAGCCAGCGCTCGGCCACCGCCCAGGTCTCCAGGCCGCCCAGCGTGTCCGGCGGCAGCTCGGCGAGAGGGGCGTCATCTTCGGGGAAGCGCATCTGAAGCCGGGCCTGGAGCAGCACCCGCGCCGGGTCTTCGAAAAAGTGGACGAGGTCGTCGAGGAGAATCTGCTCGGGCGGATCGTCGGGCAGGGGCGCGCCGAAGAAGGGGGGCGGCGGGACCGGCGCGCCGGTGTGGGCTTGCGCGCCGGCCGCCGCGGCGGCGTCGTGGGAAGGGAACGGAGCGTCCGCTGCGAACAAGGAAGGGTGGAAGGGCGCCCGCGGGTGCGGGTGCGCCGACACCGCCTGGGCGGCCGTGTGCTTCAGGACGTCGAGCAGCTCGGCCAGCACGGGGCTGGGCGGCAGGTGCCCGCCGGTCGCGGCGTCGACCCCCGTGTAGCCGACCCACAGGCGATCTCCCGCCGAGAGCACGGCGTCGAGGAAAAGCTGGCGGTCGTCTTCGCGCACCGAGCGATCCCCGGGGCGGGGGTGACGGGCGATGAGGTCGAAGCCGGGCGGGCGTGGCGCGCGCGGGAAGGCGCCGTCGTCGAGGCCCAGCACGCACACCACGCGAAACGGGATGCTGCGCATGGGAAGCAAGTTGCAGACCGTGATGCCTCGGCTGAGGAAGGCGTGCGAGGCGCCCTCGCCCACCCGGGCGGCGAGGCGGTCCCGCCAGACCGTGGCCTCGACCGGCGCCGTGTGCCCGACCACCGCGGCATCGGCGGCCAGCGCGGTGAGCGTGACGCGCGCCTCGCGGAACATCCACGCGTTGTCGGCGTTGGGCAGGAAGAAGGTGTCCACTGCACCGCCCAACACCGCCGCCCAGTCCGCCGGCGGCAACGGCTGCGCGGCGGCTCTCCGGAAGCGCAGCACCGCGTCCACGGCCGCCGCGAGACGGCCCACGAGCGCGCCCCGGCTGCCCTCCACCCCACCCATCGGCGACACGCCGGCCCACAGGCCGTCCTCTCCGGCGGGCAGCGCCCACCCGAGCAGCAGGCGATCCACCGCCGGGCGCAGCGTGCCGTGGGCCTCGGCGGGCAAGCCGCGCGCCGCGCGGTCTTCGGGGCCCTCGCCCCAGGAGAGGCCCAGCGCCCCAAACCACGCCTCGACGGCGTTGAGATCCGTGGCGTCCAGACCAAAGCGTGCCGCGACGAGGGGCCGGCCCAGAAAGTCCCGCAGCGCCGGTGCGCCGAGGCGGCCCGCCACGAGCCCGAGCAGCGCGAGCAGGCCGTCCAGCACCCCATCGGCGCGCAGGGCGCTGCGGTCTGCCACGTGGAAGGGCAGGGCCAAAGCGCGGGCCTCTGCGCCGGACCACACGGCGTCGAAGACGGGCCCCCAGGCCTCGACGTCGGGCACCAGCACCACGATGTCTTCGGGGCGGAGGGAGTCATCGGCGTCGAACCAGCGGAGCAGGCGATCCCGCAGCGCTTCGACGGCGCGCCACGGCCCCGAGAAGGCGTGGACCTCCACCGAGTCGTCGCCCGCGGGCCACGCCCGCCCGGGCAGGCCGCCCGGCCCGCGGCGCACGAGGTGGTGTACGTCGGATTGGACCTGGTGCAGCAGGCAGTCGGCGTCTTCGGCGGGCGCGGGATCGAAGCGATCGTCCTCGTGGGTGGCGGGCAAGTCCACGACGAGGCCCTGGAACTCGCGGGCGACCCGGCCCAGGCTGGCCAGCAGCGGCTGGGCGTCGACGTCGTGGCGCCGCTGGTCCCCGAACCAGTGGGGGGTGGGCTGGGGCAGGTAGAGGTGGACGTCCACCACGGCCGAAAGCGCGGAGAATACCTGCAAGAAGGCGGGGGGAAGGGCGCTGATGCCGAAGACCGACCAGCGCGGGCGCAGCGATGCAACGTCGAGCTGGCCGGCGGCCGCGGCGGCCGCGAAGTCCGCGGCCCGGTGGGCGAAGTGACCTCGCCCCAGCGCGCCGAGCAGCTGCCGCCAGAGCACGGGCTGCCAGGCGTCCCCGGGGGCGTCGGCCCCGCGGTGGCCGCCTGCCTCCCAGTCCGCCACGAGATCGGGCCGGAAAACGGCGTACTGGTCGAACAAGTTGGCGATGGCGCCGGCGAGGCCCGCCCGCTGCCGCCCCGGCGATTGCGGGCCGGCGAGGGCGCGCCGCAGCGGATCCCACGCGGCGCCGGGCGGCAGGGTGGCCAGCGCGGTGTCCACCGACCAGACCAGCGCCTCACGGGACCACCGCCGGCCGTCGAGCGGGGCGGGCACCGCCGCGAAGGCCTCCTCCACCGCCTTGCGGGGGAAGCAGAAGACTGGGTTGGCCCAGACGCCGTGGCGCGCCGCCAGCCCCATCGCCACCCAGCGCTCCATGCCCGCGGAGGGGACCACGATGGCCTCCGGCACCAGCGCGGCGCCCAGCGGCCCCGCCGCCCGCACCGCCCCCGCCGGTGGCACCGCCACCCGCTCCGCCAGGGCACCGAGCAGGTTGTCCAGCCGGTGCGCCCGCACGATCTCCAATCGTCCACCCACGGCCAACCCCCGCACCCCGGGGGTGTAGCACAGGGATCGCGGCCCGGCCCGCCCAAATGCGGACACTTTGTGTCCTTGACAACGCGCCGAACGTCCGATGCAGGTTCAGCGGGTGCGGGCGTCCAGCCAGGCGTCGATCGCGCCGAGGGCGAGGTGGTCGGCCGCGCACGCGACGGTGCGCACGCCGCGGGCGCGCATCCCGCGCACGAGGGCGTCCAGCCGCTCCGCCATGCCGAGGGCGGCGACCTTCGCGTGGGCCGCCGCCAGCGTCTCGGGACGCCCGCGCGCCTGCGCGACGAGTCCGGGATCTTCGAGGTGGACGAGCGCCGTGGGAAAGCGTTCGGCCAACGAGCCCAGCGCCTCCCCGAGCCGGGCCGCCGCTGTGGGGTCGATGAGGCTGCTGAGCGCCAGCACGCGGGCGCGGCGGGGCGCGGCGCGGCGCACCCAGGCCGCCGCCGCCGCGTGGTCCGACTCCCCGAGGTCTGCAGGGACATCGTGCAGCGCGGCGTACACCGGCGCGAAGGAGCGGGCCCGGCGGTCCACCTGCACCACCCGGCCCAGCGCCGCGCCGTAGCAGACCAGGGTCACGGCGTCTCGCGCGTGCACGGCGACCCGCGCCAGCGCGAGGGCCGCCGCCAGCGCGTGGTCCAGCTTCGCGCGGTCCCCCGCCCGCCCGGCCATCGCGCGGCCGCAATCCAGCAGGACGACGACGTCTTGATCTTGCTCCCAGGCGGGCTCTCGGGCGATCGGCCGCCCGCGGCGCGCGCTCGCCCGCTGGTGCAGCCGGGCCGGGGGATCGCCGGGGACCAGCTCCCGCAGGGCGTGCAGCTCGGCCGACGCGCCGGGCCGGGGCCGCGGGTGGGCGCCGGGGCGCTGTTGGAGCAACTGCCGCACGCGCAGCCCGGCCTCGCCGTCCAGGCGGGCCTGCGGGTGGACGGCCACCGACACCTCCGGCCCGAGCAGCCGGTCTGCCGTGCCGAGGCCCCAGGGCCCCTCGACCCGCGCGGCCGCTGGCGGCACGGCCACGGCGCCGCGCTCGACGGGGCGACAGGGGAGGAGCACCCGGCCTTCTTCGCCGGGGAGCAGGGTGAGGGTGACCTCGACCGGCCCGCCCCCCAGCGCGGGGTGCAGCGCCTCGCGCACCCGCAGGCGGACCCGCCCAGGCCCGGCGACGGTGACCGTGCCGAGGCCGTCCCACGGCTCGCCTTGGTGCAGGACGGGAGGGATCGGGCGGGCGTACCCGAAGGCGAGCCGCCGCGCGCGGCGGGCGTCCACCCAGACCAGCACGAGCAGGAGCACGTCGAGCGCGAGGCCGACCCCGGTGAACGCCGGGGCGACGAAGCCGCCGAGCAGCAGGAGGGTGGCCGCGGCCCACAAGCGCAGCGCGCGCGGCGTCGGGGTCAGCGTGGCACCGGCACGTCGGCGAGCAGGGCGTCGAGGATGCGCGGCACGTCGAAGCCGTCCAGCTCGGCCTCCGGCGTCGGCAGCAGGCGGTGCCCGAGGACCGGCAGGGCCAAGGCCTTCAGATCGTCTGGGAGGACGAACCCGCGGCCGTCGAGCGCGGCGCGGGCCCGGGCGACCAGAAGCCACGCGATGCCGGCCCGCGGGCTCCCGCCCCACGCGAGGGCCGGGCTGCTGCGCGTGCGCCGGAGGACGGCGCTCGTGTAGCCGAGCAGGGCCGGTGCGACGTGCACGGTGGCGGCCGCCGCGCGAACCGCCGCGATCTCCGCCCGGGTGGCGACGGGCGCGATCGGAAGCGGCGCATCGGCCGCGGGGAGCGACCCCGCGAGGGCGCGCCGGTAGACCTCCACCTCGGCGTCTTCGTCCGGGTGACCCATCTGGACCCGCAGGAGGAAGCGGTCGAGCTGCGCCTCCGGCAGCGGGTAGGTGCCCTCGTGGTCCGCCGGATTTTGCGTGGCAAGGACGAAAAACTCGGCGTCCAACGGGTGCGACTGGCCGTCGAGCGTGACCTGCCGCTCTTGCATCGCCTCCAACAGCGCGGCCTGCGTGCGCGGCGGCGCGCGGTTGATCTCATCGGCCAGCAGGACGGAGGTGAACACCGGCCCGCGCTGCAGGCGGAAGCTGCCGTCCTGGAAGTTGAAGACGGCGCCGCCCGTGACATCGGCGGGCATGAGGTCCGGCGTGAACTGGATCCGGCCCCAGGGGAGGCCGAGGGCAGCCGAAAACGCGCGGGCGAGCAGAGTCTTGGCGACGCCCGGCGGCCCCTCCAGCAACACGTGGCCGCGGGCGAGCCAGGCGGCGAGGAGGAGCTCCAGCGCGGCGTCCTGGCCCACGAGGACCGGGGCGAGCGCGGCGCGGACTCGGGCGGCGAACGCGGCGGGATCGGACACCGGGCACCTCGGCCCCGGGCTATCCCGGCCGGGCCGCGGGCGGGCCGGGCGGCGGGCCCGCGGCAGGAGAGGAAGGGGGCGTTACGGGGGAAACCTTGGTTTCCCCTGTCCCCTGCCC
>Ga0068872_10002105_pt1 | contig 15784 bp, 16 predicted proteins | sample NOAtaG_7_FD_66441 | JGI IMG/M metagenome (GOLD analysis project Ga0068872, IMG submission 66441) | Freshwater lake microbial communities from Lake Erie, under a cyanobacterial bloom - NOAA_Erie_Diel1S_2200h metaG | ecosystem: Environmental > Aquatic > Freshwater > Lake | place: USA: Ohio, Lake...
AGCAGGACGTGTACCGGGGCGAGAAGCTGCTCGTCGCGGGCGTCGTGCACATGGTCGCGGTCGGCGCGGACAAGAAGCTCGTCCCGCTGCCGCCGAGCGTGCGGGCGAAGATGGAGGTCTGAGGCTCAGGCTCCTGCGTCCCGACTGGCGAGGAGGAACTTCACGGCACCGCGCTCGTCGACCATCGCGCGCTGCACGAGCGAGGACGGAACGTCGTGCGTGCCGCGGGGGAGCTTGACGCGGAGGGCACCCCGAAAGGATGCCAGCAAGGGGCGGACGTCGAGCGCGAGCTCGCCGAGCGACACGGCACCGCGGTCGTAGTCGCGACCGCCCCAAGGAGGGTCGAGCAGGAGCGCGTCGGCCGCGCGGGGCGTGGCGAGGCGGAACACGTCGCCGACGACGAACTCGATCTTCGCGGCCACGCCGCGCAGGGCCGCGAGGTGGCGAGCCAGCGCGAGCCGCTCGGCATCGAGATCGACCGCGATGACCCGCGACACCTCGGGCTGCTCGGCCGCGGCGATCGCGAGGCAGCCGAGCCCCGTGGTACCGTCGATCACGACGCCGCGCAGGCCGCGCACCGCGTCGCGGGCCAAGGCGACCGGCGTCGCCGAGTAGAGCCCCTCGTCGTCGAAGCGTGCCGCCTCGTGGCCGAAGATACGGAGCGCGCGCTCCGAGCGGGTCTCGAAGGGACGACGGGCCCGGCCGGCGCGCACGGCCGGCGTGGTGAACACCCGGACCGTCTGGCCGGCAAGTACGATCCCGTCGAGGGCACGGGCCACGAAGCGCGCGTGCGACGCGGGGACGTCGTCGCCGAGCGGAGCGAAGCGCGGGAGATCGAGGCAGTCCGGCGCCTCGATGCGCAGCGAGACCCGTTCCGGCTCGCGGAGCGAGAGCCGCTCGAAGGCCTCGAGGGCAAACTCCGCAGCGAGGCTCCGGGCAATCGGAGCACCCACGACCGCTTCACGAAGTCCGACGCGAAGCCGCGCGAGGTCGAGCGCAACCGCGTCGTGCCAGAGGTGCCCCAGTTCCGCGCCGGCGCCGAGCTCGAGACCCGCGACGTCGTCGAGCGGAGACGCTTCGCTCCGCGCGCGGCGGAGCGACAGGCACACGAGGCGGGCACCACAGCGCCGGAACCAGCCCGGCAGCGCGCCTCCGAGCGACGCGCCCCGCGGCGCTTCCATCTCGAGCGAGCGCGCGAAGGCGCGATCCACGTGGCGCCGTGCGACGCCGAGGGCGATGAGCGCGCGGTCGGGCCGGGGATCGGTGAGCGCGAGCAATTCAGCCAGCGTTCCGGTGCGGCGGACGGTCCGTCCCATGCACGCGACGACGCGCACGGCAGGCTCGACCGCGTCGAGTCCTAGCGGCTCCGCGCGCTCGATCGCCCACGCCTCATCCGAGGAGGCGATCCACCTCGGGGCGCAGGGATGCTCGGACTCGAGGCCGATTCGCTCGGCGCGGACCCGCGCCGCCGTACTTGCGATCACCGTCCAGGTATTGCCGTGGATGAGGCGCCGCAGTCCGTCGATGTCGACGTCCTCGACCGCCTCCACGGGCCCGAGGGCTCGGGCGAGGCGCTCGGCCGCGTCGCTCACTCGACGACGCGGAGCAGAACCCGCTCGCGGGCGCCCGCCCGAACCGTCACGGTACGCGTGGTCAGCGCCCGGTCCTCGGGCCCTGCCCCGACGACGTGGCGACCTGGCGCGACCCGGCGGGTGATGGGGCCGAGGCCGAGCGGCCGTCCATCGAGCCAGATGTTTCCCCACGGCACGGCTGCCATCTCCAGCACGCCGCGCTCTTCCTCCTCGTCGTCGGCCGCGCCCGAGGTCATGGCGGCGGACGTCGGGACCTCCTCCGCCGGCATGCTCGGCGCGGGGGCAGACGGCGTGGGGGCGGAGGGGATGGCGGGCTCGGACGGTGCGTCCGCCTCGGGACCGGCCGGGGGTGCCGAGGCTCCAGCCGGCGATCGATCCGCGGTTCCGGTCGGCGGCGCCGAGGCCGGCGGCGCCGAGGCCGGCGGTGCCGCGGCAAGCGGCACGGCGGAGGGAGCGGGGGAGCCCGACGCGAAAGCGAGGGTACGTGAAGACGATGTGGCGTCCTCGGCCGGCCCGCGGTGGAAGAGCACGACGGCGGTTCCGAGTCCCACGCCGACGACCCCGATCAGCGCGAACACGATGATGGCCTGTGCCGATCGACGGGTCGCGCTGACGGCCTCCCGGCGGACCGCGGGCACGGCCGGCGCACGCTGGACAGGGGCGGATGGGCCTGCATTCGCGGCAGCTGGGGACCACGCTCGCTCGGCGAGCGCTTCCGCTGCCGCGCGCCGCACTGCGGTCGAGGGCTCGTGCTCGGCGAGGGTGGCCTTGGGCAGCGCATCGGCAGGCAGGAGCGCGGTGTCCATCGCGACGAGCATCGGCTGGGCCGCACGGGTCTCGGCGTCCGGCCGCGCGCTCACCGGCTGCGGGGCGACGCCGACCGCCGCGCCCGAAGGTGCCATCCACGTCGCCTCGGAAGACATGGATGTGGAAGCTTCCTCGGGAAACTCGGTGGCCGCCTCCGCCGCCGAGCGGCGCTCCGTCGCAAGCTGCTCGTCGTGCACGCGCTCGATCAGGGCGTGAAGACGCAGCCGCGCGTTCGCCGGCGGCGGCGTCGATGCGAGGGCTTCGATCACGTCGGCAGCGCGACGGATCCGCCGATCGAGATCGGGCTCGAGGAGCCGCTCGATGACCTCCGCGAGCACGACGGGCGTATGCGGCGCGGCCTCGATCACCTTCTTGCGCCGGCCTTCGGTGACGTTCAGGAGCGTCTCGACGTCGTGCGAGCCGCGGAATGGTCGCTCACCCGCGAGGGCCTCGAAGAGGAGCACGCCGAACGACCAGAGGTCGGCCCGCGCGTCGACCTTCTGCCCGCGCGCGTGCTCGGGCGCCATGTACGGGATCTTGCCCTTCACCACGCCGGTCCGCGTGACCTCGCCCCCAGCGCTGACCTTCGCGATGCCGAAGTCGGCCAGCTTGAAGTGTCCCGTCGAGTCGATGAGGACGTTCGAGGGCGAGATGTCGCGGTGCACGACCTCGGCGCGGCGACCATCGATGCGCAGCTCGTGGGCGAAGTGCAGCGCCGACGCGATGTCGAGCGCGAGCAGCAGCACGACGTCGATGGGCAGAGGCTGGCCGAGCGCGTGGAGGTTCTCGAGCAGCGTGCGCAGATCGCCGCCCTCGAGGAACTCCATGGACATCCAGAACGTCCCCTCGTGGCTGCCGAAGTCGTAGATGCGGCAGATGTGGGGATGAACGAGGCGAACGGCGATCTTCGCCTCGTTCTGGAAGGCCCGGACGAACTCCGCATCCTTGCTGAACGCGGGCAGGATGCGCTTCAGGCAGAGCCTCTGCTCGAAGTCGTCGGGGCCACGTCGAACGGCGAGCGCGGTCTCCGCCATGCCTCCGACCCCGAGAGGCCGCAGGACTTCGAACTGTGCGAAGCGCTCCATCGCGCGGGGTCGAGGGTAGCACGACCGGAGCGCGGCCCTCGCGCCGAAGATGCTCGACCGAGGAGGCCCTCCGTGCTCTGTTCGCCGTCCCGATGAGCGCCGAGACGTGGACCCTGCGGCGAATCGTGCGGTGGATGACCGACGATTTCCAGAAGCGGGGCGTGGGGTCCGCGCGCCTCGACGCCGAGCTTCTCGCCGCGCACGCGCTCGGGATCACCCGCGTGTCGCTGTTCATGGACCTCGATCGCCCCCTCGACGTCCGCGAGCTCGAAGCCATTCGGGCGCTGGTGCCCCGACGAAGGCGGCGCGAGCCGATGGCCTACATCCTCGGCCGACGGGAATTCTGGGGGCTCGAGCTGAAGGTGGGACCGTCGGTGCTGATCCCGCGGCCCGAGACCGAGCTGCTCGTCGAGCTGAGCCTGCCGCACCTGCCCGCGGCCGGCGAAGGCCGCGTTCTCGACCTCTGCACGGGGAGCGGGTGCGTCGCGATCGCCATCGCCACGGAGCGTCCCATGGCAGCGGTCGTGGCCACCGACCTCTCGGAGGACGCGCTCGAGGTCGCGCGTGTGAACACGGCCGCGCACGGCGTCGATGGCCGCGTCGAGCTCGTTCAGGGCGACCTGTTCGGCCCGCTCGCGGGGCGGCTCTTCGACGTGGTCACGGCGAATCCTCCCTACCTCGCGGCGCGCGAACTCGGCGAATGCGAGCCCGACGTGCGGGACTTCGAGCCGCGATTGGCGCTCGTCGCAGGCGACGGGGGCCTCGAGATCGTCGCGCGCATCGCGTCGGGGCTCGGCGCCCACCTCGCGCCGGCCGGCCGCGCGTTCGTCGAGGTCGGCGCAGGCCAGGCGGGAGCGGCCGCTTCGCTGCTCCGTGAGCGGGGCTTCGTCACCGAGATCCACCTCGACCTCGCCCGCATCGAGCGGGTCGTGGAGGCTCGGCGGCCCTGAGGGCTATTCCTCTCGCTGCCGCACGGCCCGACGCGCCGCGAGGGCGTCACGGGTCCACACCGCGAGGTAGCTCGCGACCTCGAGGGCGATCACGAACGCCGTCGCCTCGAGCATGTCGAGGCGCCCGCGGATCGGCAGACCGAGCGCCCCGTAGCAGAACGGGACGTGAACCACGTACGCGACGAGCGAGCCGCGGCCGAGACGGAGCAAGATGGCCTTGAGTCGCTCGGGCAGCCGCTGGGTGAGCAGCGCGCCGACGAAGAGCACGCAGAGGCCTCGGCCAGCGAGTTCGATCGCGTTGGCGATGACTGCGGGATGGGCCCGGGACAGCGGGATGCCGCTCGCCTCGGCCCATTCCTGCGTCAGCTGGGAAAACACGATCACGACGAGGAAGGCCCCAATCGCCCCGACCGCGAGCACCCGATCGGGAGCGCCCGCGAGGGAGCGCTCGTTCCGGTTCGCCTGCGCGAGCGCGCGCGCGGCGAGCACACCGATTCCAGCCCACGACGCGAGCGGGACGTAGGGCATCTGGGTGATGCCTGGCACGTCGATCAGCGGCGCGAGGAGGTGCCGCAGCGGTCCCTGCGCCGCGGCACCGAGCGGAGTGAGCACCGGGCAGAGCAGCATGGGCGCGAGCGCGAGCGCGACCCCGGTGCGCGCGAGGAAGCGAGGGTCGACGCGCTCACCGCCTCGCACGCCGAAGAACGCGACGGTGACGATCGACAGCCCGATCACACCGAGCACGTCGGCCCGGGTGAAGGTCTCGATCCCCTCCCAGCCGTCCATGAGCGCCGAGACGACGTTCACCGCGTAGCCGACGCCGACGATCGAGAGGCCGCGGCGCAGGAGCGCAGCGCGGACCACCCGCGGCGACTCGCCCCGCTCGACGGCCGTGCCGATCCGGAGAGCGAGCGCCGCCCCGGCGAGGACGAGGAAGCTCGGCAGGGGCAGCGAGCCGAGTACCCGGGTGAACAGGTACGCGGCGCTCGTCTTGTGCTCGTCCGCGACCCACCCGTCGTAGGCGTGGCCCTGGATCATGATCGCCGAAGCGAGGCCGCGGGCGACGTCGATGCCTTCGACGCGGCGAGAGGGCGCAGGCGTGCTCACGTCGAGGTGCGCTCCAGCCGCCCATCCTCGCAGGCGTAGCGATCGAGCACGAGCTCGAGGCCATCGACGGAGCGCCGCGGCGTCGCGACGAGGATGGCCGCCCCACTCCACACGGCGCGGGCGTGGTCGAGCGCGAGGGCCGCGGGCAGAAGCCCCTCGATCCGGCCCACGGCAGCGGTGAGCGGCACCTCAAGCATCTCCGCCTCACCGACCGCGCGCAGGACCGGTCGGCCCGCGCAGGCGACCTCGAAGTCGGCGCCGCGGATCTCGCCGAGCGGACGCCCGAGCTCGTCCTGCCACGCGACGGATCGACCCTCGGGACAGTCTGCGACGAGCGCCGCGCCCCCCGCGGTCGGCGCGAGCGCTCGGGGCCTGCAACCCACGAGGACCTGGTTCGCGGCTGCCAGCGCGATGGCCGGACGGATCGCGTACACCGTGGCCCGCGGAGCGAGCTGTCCCGAAGCGTCACGCTCCTCGTGACAGAGCGCGGAAAACCAGGTCCCGTCGACGCGCACGGAGCCCACCACGAGGGGCTCGCAGGGCCCAGGCACCTCGAGCGGATCGTCACCGCGAACGGACGCGGCCGTGTCGACCCGATCGCGCCGCACCCGGGCACACGTGCCCTCGACGAGCGCGCACGGCGCGGAGGGCGCGCGATGGCTCAGGTAGAACGCGCCGTCGGCGCCGTTCGAGAGAGCGATGCGACCGCGGAGCGGAGCGGCGAGGGGCTCGACCAGACCAAAGTCCCGAGCAGGGCCGAAGTGCGATCCCGCTCCGAGGGCCGCGACGGCCCGGAGTTCGAGGCCTGGCGTGGAAGGCTGGGCCACCCACGCCGCTGCGGCCCGCGCACCCTCGGCCACGGCGTCGAGCTCGATGGGGAGGTCGTCGGACAGCCGGAAGTCGTCGGCCCGCGGCTCACCGAGCGGCGACAAGAGGGCCGCCCGTACCCCTGGGTCCCCGGCTCGGGGCTCCCCCCACACGAGCAGGACACCGTCCTCCACCGGTGCGATTGCGAATGCAGCGGCCGCGAAGAGATCGCGCGGAGCGAACAGGGCGGGTCGCGCGGGCGGAACGGGCATCGCCTCCGAAGGCGGGAGCGACGGATCTCCGCTGCACGCCTCCACGAGGCACGTCAGCGCCGCCGTGGAGAGGTGGCCTAGCCGTGCAGAAGGCGCGCGCCCCCCCATCGCGCCGCAGCGGCGGAGCCTCAGCCCTGGGCCGTCGCGGACGCCTCGGTGTCGCCGCGCTCCTGCTTGAGGCGCGCCGCCTTGCCCTCGAGGTCGCGGAGATAGTAGAGGCGGGCGCGGCGGACCTTGCCGCGGCTGACGATCTCGAGCTTCTCGATGCGGGGCGAGTGCTGCGGGAAGATGCGCTCGACGCCGACGCCGAAGCTCACCTTGCGGACGGTGAACGTCGCGCCGATGCCACCTTTGGCGTGGGCGATCACGACGCCCTGGAACACCTGCACGCGCTCCTTCTCGCCCTCGCGGATCCGGTAGTGGACCTTCACCTGGTCGCCGGGCCGGAAGGACGGCAACTGGCGACGGTAGGGAGCCTCGAGGGCAGCGATGGTGGGCAGGGTGTAGGACGCCATGGTGCAACTCCGGCGGCGCGCGCCGCGAAAAGGGCCGGAGCTTTGACATGCACCCTCCTGCCCGTCAACCGTGCGACGAGGCTTCGATGGACCCCGGCGACAGAACCTCCGGCGCGCAGCGCGCGGCGAGGCGAGAGGCCGATGGCCCGCGGAACCGCGGGACGATCGCGCGTCCTTCGTGACGCGCCGCGTCGGTCGATCTCGCTCGCTCGACAGGACCCACGCGCTAGTCTCGCGCCGCCCGCGCGCCCTGCCTTTCCCTTCGGTGCGACGTGGCGAGGAGGCTCTCGTGAAGATCGGCGTTCCCACCGAGATCAAGACCCGCGAGTACCGCGTCGGCATCAACCCGGGCGGCGTGATCGCGCTCGTGCGTGCGGGCCACCAGGTGCTCATCCAGAAGGGCGCCGGCCTCGGCGCCGGCATCACCGACAAGGACTTCACCGCCGTCGGGGCGACGATCGTCCCGACCGCCGCCGACGCGTGGTCGGCGGACATGGTGATGAAGGTGAAGGAGCCGCTGCCGGCGGAGTACCAGTACTTCCGCCCCGGCCTCATCCTCTACACCTATCTGCACCTCGCCCCGCTGCCCGAGCTCACCGGCGAGCTCATGGCGAAGAAGGTCCGCGCCATCGCCTACGAGACGGTGCAGAACCCCGACGGATCGCTCCCGCTCCTGCGCCCGATGTCCGAGGTCGCCGGCCGCATGTCGACCCAGGTCGGCGCGACCTGCCTCGAGAAGGAGCGCGGCGGCAAGGGGCTGCTCCTCGGCGGCGTGCCCGGCACGCGGCGCGGCCGCGTGGTCATCCTCGGAGGCGGCGTCGTCGGCTCGCACGCGGCACGCATCGCGGTGGGCATGGGCGCACAGGTCACCGTGCTCGACGTGAACCACGAGCGGATGAGCTACCTCGAGGACATCTACGGGGCCTCGGTCGAGACGCTCTACAGCAACCCGAAGAACATCGAGGAGACGGTCGAGCGCGCGGACCTCGTCATCGGCGCGGTGCTCGTCGCGGGCGCCAAGGCCCCGATCCTCGTCGACGAGGCGCTCATCAAGCGCATGGCGCCCGGCTCGGTCGTCGTCGACGTCGCGGTCGATCAGGGCGGCTGCATCGCGACCTGCCGGCCGACCGATCACGATCACCCGACCTTCGAGCTGCACGGCGTGGTGCACTACTGCGTGCCGAACATGCCGGGCGCGGTGTCGCAGACGAGCACGTTCGCGCTCACGAACGTCACGCTCCGCTATGCGGAGATGATGGCGAGCCAGGGCGTGGAGCGGGCCATCAAGAACTCGCCCGCGCTCGCGCTCGGCGTGAACTGCTGGGACGGTGCGTGCACCTACGAGGCCGTCGCCCAGGGCGTCGGCGTCGCATACACGAAGCTCGAGACCGCGCTCGGCTGAGCCGAACTCCGGCGAACGCATGAAGGCCCGCTGGCTCGCTGCCGGCGGGCCTTCGGCGCTTCAGCGGGACACGCGGCGAGAGAGCGGCAGGCGCGGCAGGTACGCGGCCTGGTAGAAGACGGGCAGTTCGTCGAGCGCCTTCAGCGCGTCGACGGCGTCCTTCTGCGCGGCGATCTCGAGGCCGTCGAAGCCGCAACGGACGTAATAGAGCACCTGATCGCGGAGCACGTCACCGACCGCGAGGAGTTCGCCCTGGTAGCCCGCCTGATCGCGGAGCCGGCGGGCGAGCGAGTACACGCGGCCGTCGACGAACTTCGGCACCTCGATCTCGACGCGGGTCACGGCGCCGAGGAAGGGAAGCAGCGCGTCGTGGCGCGTGTCGCTCGGCACGCGCACGCCGAGCTCGCGGCCCTTCAGCGTCTCGGCGTCGCGGACGAGCCGCGCGAGCGGAACGACCACGGGACCGTCGGGCAACGGACCGTCGAGAACGGCGTGGGCGAAGCGATCGGCCGCGAGCTCGAAGGCCTCGGCCCCAAGGGCGTCAGGCTGCGCTGGCTTTCGTCGGATGAGGACCATAGAGGGCTTCCTTGAAGGGGTCGGGGCCGAGGCGTGAGAGCGCGGCGAGGAAGCTCTCTTCCTCGTCCTGGCGGAGCTTCAGGTAGGTCGACACGACGCGTTCGACGCCGCCGACGACCTCGGAGGGCGCGAGCGCGCGGCCGAGCACCTTGCCGAGCGCGGGGGTCTCGCTCGCCGAGCCGCCGAGCATGACCTGGTAGAACTCCTCGCCCTGCTTGTCGATCCCGAGCACGCCGATGTTCCCGACGTGGTGGTGACCGCACGCGTTGATGCAGCCCGAGACGTTCACGCTGAGCGCGCCGATCTCGTGTTCTTCTTCGATGCGCAGGAGGCGCTCCTGGATCTCCATCGCGACGGGGATCGAGCGCGCGTTGGCGAGATCGCAGTAGTCGAGCCCGGGGCAGGCGATGACGTCGCTCGGCCGGCCGACGTTCGGGGTGGCGAGGCCGAGCGGCGCGAGCGCAGCGTGCAGCGCGGGCAGATCGACGACCCGCACGTCGCGCAGCACGAGGTTCTGTCGGTGCGTCACGACCACGTGACCGAACGCGAAGCGGTCGGCCAGAACCGCGATGGCGTACATCTGCTCGTGCGTGACGTCGCCGGGCGGCAGGTCGGCGCTCTTCAAGGAGAGCTGCACGATGGCGTATCCCGGCCGCTTGTGCGGCAGGACGTTCGCCTTCGCCCAGCGCGCGAGCGCGCGGTCCTTGTTCAGCAAGAGCGCCTCGAGCGACTCGCTCCGCGCCTCGTAGGGCGGCTCGACGAAGTGGCGCGCGATGCGCTCGAGTTCGGCCTCGTGCAGGCGCAGCGCCTCCGTCCCGGCGATGCGCTCGTGCTCGGCCTCGACCCTGCGGCGGAACTCCTCGACGCCGGTCTCCTTCACGAGGACCTTGATGCGGGCCTTGTACTTGTTGTCCCGCCTTCCGTCCTCGTTGTAGATGCGCAGCACCGCCTCGGTGTACGAGAGCAGGTGCCGCGCCGGGACGAAGTCGCGGATCTTCTCGGCGAGCATGGGCGTACGGCCCTGACCGCCGCCGACCCAGAACTCGAAGCCGAGCTCGCCGCCCTGGCGCACGATGCGGAGGCCGATGTCGTGCACCGCGATCGCAGCACGGTCCTGCGTGGCGGCGGTGACGGCGATCTTGAACTTGCGCGGCAGGAAGGCGAACTCGGGGTGGAAGGTCGACCACTGCCGGAGCAGCTCGCACCACGGGCGGGGGTCGACGAGCTCGTCCTTCGCTGCACCCGCGAAGGGGTCGCTGGTGATGTTCCGGACGCAGTTGCCGCTGGTCTGGATGGCGTGCATCTCGACGGAGGCGAGCTCGTCGAGGATCGCCGGCACGTCCTCGAGCTTGGGCCAGTTGAACTGGATGTTCTGGCGGGTCGTGAAGTGGCCGTAGCCGCGGTCGTAGCGGCGCGCGATGTGGGCGAGTCTGCGGAGCTGCGTCGTGGAGAGGAGGCCGTACGGGATGGCGATCCGCAGCATGTACGCGTGCAGCTGCAGGTAGAGCCCATTCTGAAGACGAAGCGGCCGGAACTCCTCCTCGGTGAGCTCGCCCGAGATCCGTCGCCGCACCTGATCGCGGAACTGGTTCGCGCGCTCCTGCACGAGGCGCAGATCGTGCTCGTCGTAGCGGTACATCATGCGGACCTCGTGATCTTCGCGGCGAGCTCGGGCGGGGTCAGGCGGAGGCGCTCGAGCACGCGCTCGGCCCCGGCCGCGCGAAGGCGTTCGCGCTGCGAGAGCAGGCGCTCGCCGTCGGCCGAGACGAGCACGTCGAGGGCGTACGGACCGCAGACCTCCGAGGCCTGCCCGCGGGCCCACACGAGCGCCGCGTCGCGGGCCGCCTCGCCGTCGAGGAGCTCGGCCTCCTCGAAGCGCGCCGTCCACCGCGGCCCCGGAGCGCGGTACAGCACGGCGCCCTCGCGCAGGTGGTTGGCGGTCACGACGAAATGCAGAGTGGGCTTGGGCATGGGCTCGGAAGATTCTCGACCAATCCAATCGGGATTGAGGTCTTCGTTCTACGCAAGAACGGAATCCGGCGCAAGGTCGGCGCGCGGCTCGGCACACCTTGACCGGGCCTCGCTCCCTGCTACTGTCCGCGCCCTTTTCCCGGGCGGAGCACGCCCGAACGCCAGCCAGAAGAGATCATGGTCACCATCCGTTTCGCCCGCTTCGGAACCAAGAAAGTCCCCTTCTACCACCTCGTGGTGACGCACTCGGAGAACTGCCGCGATGGCCGGTTCCTCGAGCAGCTCGGCACCTACGACCCCAAGAAGCCGGCGGCCGACTGGAAGCTCGATCTTGCGCGGATCGACCACTGGACGAAGGCCGGCGCGCGGCCCTCGACCCGTGCCCAGCACGTGATCAACGAGTTCCGGCGCACCGCGCCGGCCGCCTGACCGCTCCATGGACGAGGAACAGGACCGCGCCCGGCTCCAAGAGCTGGTGGCGTACCTCGCCAAGGCGCTCGTGGATCGGCCCGAGGAGGTCACCGTCGACGTGGCCGACGAGGACCGCGCGTGGCTCTTCGAGTTGACCGTCGACGAGGCCGATCTCGGCAAGGTCATCGGCAAAGAAGGTCGTACGGCGCGGGCCCTTCGGACCGTACTCGCAGCCGCAGCGGCGAAGATCGAGCGCCGCGCCATCCTCGAGATCCTCGAGTAGTCGGCGCCGTGACCGGGACCCGCGCCCCCGCGCCCCCGCCGGTGGCCATCGGATACGTCTCCGGCGCGCACGGCATCGCGGGCGAGCTTCGGCTCAAGCTCTTTCATCCCGAGACGCGAACGGTGCGTCGAGGTGCTCGTCTCCTCGTCCAGAAGGACGGCACCGAGCGCTTCTTCGTCGTCACGAAGGCGAGCCTCGGGCCCCAGCCGCGCATCGCCCTGCACGGCGTCGGCGATCGGGAGTCGGCCGAGCGGCTGGTCGGGGCCACCATCGCCGTACCCCGCGACGCGCTGCCCGCGGCCGCGGACGACGAGGTGTACCTCACGGATCTGGTCGGCCTGCGCGTGCTCGTCGGAGACCACGAGCAAGGCGTCGTCGAGTCGGTGGTGCACCACCCCGCCTCCGACTGCGTGCGGGTCCGCGAATCGGGCGGGCTGCGCGAGGTGCCCCTGACCCCGCCCTACCTCGTCGAGATCGACCTCGGCGCCGGGTGCGTGCGTCTGCTGCACGTCGAGGACTTCGAGCTCGGGCCCTGATGCGCGCCTACCTGATCAGCGTCCTGCCCGAGATTTTCGACTCGTTCCTGAGCACCGGGATCGTGAACAAGGCGCGGGAAGCGGGGCTCTTCTCGGCCGAGACGATCACCCCCCGCGAATTCGCCGCCGATCGGCACCGCACCGTGGACGATGCGCCCTACGGGGGCGGCAGCGGCATGGTGATGATGGCGGGGCCCCTCGTCGCAGCGATGGAGAAGGCCGAACGACTCGAGGCCGGGCGGGGCGGCGGTCGCCCCCTTCGGATCCTCATGACGCCGCAGGGCGAGCCGTTCACGCAAGCGCGGGCACGCATGCTCTCCGAGCAGCCGGCGCTGACCCTCGTGTCCGGGCGCTACGAGGGCGTCGACGAGCGCGCACGGCGGCGGGTCGACCTCGAGCTCTCGCTCGGAGACTTCGTGCTGATGGGGGGCGAGGTCGCCGCGATGGCCGTGCTCGAGGCCTCCCTGCGGCTCGTGCCGGGGGTGCTCGGCAACGCCGAGTCGATCGCCGAGGAGTCGCACGCGAGCGGCTGGCTCGAGTATCCACAGTACACCCGGCCGGCGGAGATCTTCGGCGAGAAGGTGCCCGACGAGTTGCTTTCGGGGCACCACGCGAAGGTCGCCGCGTGGAGGCGGAGGCAGGCGATCGAGCGGACGCTGGCGCGGCGGCCGGACCTGCTCGAGGGCCGCGCGCTGAGCCCGGACGAAGCGCGCATCGTCGCCGAGCTCACCCGGGCACGCGGCGAGCACTGAAGAATCGTTGCAAAGCGCAACCGCCCCGTTGCGCTGGCAGGGTTCCGCGACCACAACCGGGCCGGAACCAAGGAGCTCCCGATGTCTTGCCTCCCGCGCCGACGCGGGCCTTCGTGGGTGGCTCGGGCCGGGCTGCTCGCAGCCCTGGGCGCCGCGCCGAACGCCGCCTCCGCCCAGCCGCCCTCCGCCGCCCCAGGCTCCGAGAGCCCGGTCGAGATCCTCGACCTCGCCGCGTACCTCCGCGGAGAAGGAAGCGGGCTGACGAGCGACGACGTGGCGCGCCGGGCGCTCGAAACGGCGCCCTCGCTCGACTCTGCCCGCGCCGCGCTCCGCTCGGCCCGGGCCGGTGCGGCGCGCGCGTACCTGGGATTCTTTCCCCGGTTCGAGATCACGGCGCGCTACACGCGGCTGTCGCCGGTGACCAACCCGAGCGTCGGCGGAGCGAGCATCACGCCGGACCAGGAGGCGCTGATCCGATCTCTGATCGGCGGCGTCGACGACCCGGAGGCGGCGACCCTCTTCACCGCGAACCTCGAGGCCCAGCTCGCCCTCGCGACGGGCTTCTCCTTCCCCGTCATCCTCGACCAGTACTCGGTCGGAGCCTCCCTCTCCTACCCGCTCAGCGATGTCTTTCTCCAGGTGCTGCCCGGGTACGAGGCGGCCGAACGCGCCGTCGACGCCACCGAGTCCCAGCTCCACGCGCGGGCCTCGGAGATCGCGCAGAACGCTCGGGAGGCGTTTTACAACCTCGCGCGGGCCCGCTCGGCCCACGCGGTGGCGATCTCGACGATCGCGACGATCGAAGCCCAGCGGCGGGTGGTCGAGGCAACGGTCGATGCAGGCCTCGCGGCGCGCGTGGATCTCATGCGCCTCGATGCGCAGCTCGCGTCGGCCCGCGTGGCCGCGCTGCGGGCCGAGGGCGGCGTGGCGAGCTCCGAGGAGGCCATCCGCACGCTCCTGCACGTCGGCTCGGAGGAGCCGCTGCCGCCAGGCATCGCGGAGGACCTGCTCGCGCCGCTCCCGGCCCTCGGCGAGTCCCGCGAGGAACTCTTCGAGCGCGCCGTCGCGCATCGCCCGGAGGCCGAGTCGCTGCGCGCTCTGATCGCGATGCGGGGCCGGGCGATCGAGGCCGCCGAAGGAAGCCGCTACCCCCACCTCGCGCTCGCGGGCACCCTCTCGTTCGACAACCCGAGCCCGCGGGTCTTCCCGCAGCAGACGCGTTTCATCGACATCTGGGCCGTCAGCGTCGTGCTCAGCTGGTCGCCGAACGACTTCTTCACCGGCGAGCTGCAGGCCGAGGAGGCGCGGGCCGGACGAGACACCGCCGAGGCCGACCTCGCTGCGCTCGAGGACGGACTGCGCATGCAGCTGACGGTGGCCTACGAGAACTACCGCGCCGCGCGCGCCGCCCTCGACGCTGCCCAGCTGGGGATCGACGCCGCCGAGGAGGCGGTCCGGGTCCGGACCGAGACCTTCCGCGCCGGGACCGGCACGATCACGGAGCTCATGGCGGCGACCGCCGACCTCGCGCGGGCCCAGCTCGATCTCGTCACGGCGGCGATCGACGCGCGGGTCGCGATGACCCAGATCCGGCGGGCGACTGGGGACGATCGCGCGTGGGAGCTGGTCGATTGAGCACGCGGAGGCAGGTCACCGTCGCCGCCGCGGTGCTGCACCACGAAGGACGGGTGCTGCTCACGCGGCGCCTTTCCGGAACGCACCTGGCGGGCCTCTGGGAATTCCCCGGCGGGAAGGTCGAGCCCGGAGAAGATCCAGCGGACGCGGTGGTGCGCGAATGCCGCGAGGAGTGCGGCATCGAGATCGCGGTGCAGGACATCCTGGAGGTGACGTTCCACCCCTATCCAGACAAGGACCTCCTGCTCCTGTTCTACGCCTGCCGATTCGCGCAGGGCAGCGAGGTCGTGCAGCACCTCGGCGTCGCGGATCACGTGTGGGCGCTGCCGAGCGAGCTGCGCCGGCATCCGCTCCCGCCGCCCGACGAGCGGGTGCTCGCGAAGATCGAGCGGGGCGAGCTGGCCCGCTTCTCGGCCTGACGGGGTCAGGGGCGCGCGAGCAAGCGCCACACCGGCAGGCCGTCCTCGTCCGCGCGCGCCTCTCGGTTCGAGCGGGCGCCGAACGGGTTGGCCTCGAGGGACTCGACGCGAAACCCTGCCTCTTCGAGGCGGGTCCGCATCTCGAGCGCGCGTTCTTCGACGTCGGTCTGCACGAAGAGGATCCCATCGGCGCGGAGCAACCGCCGCATCTCGGAGAGGAAGAGGTCGTCGAGGACCCGACGCTTGGCGTGACGCTTCTTCCACCACGGGTCGGGAAAGTGCAGGTAGGCGCGCATCACGCAATGGTCCGGTCGGGCGCGGATGAGGAAGTCGCGCGCGTCGGCGAAGAGGCCGAGCGCGTTCACGAGCCCGAGCTTCTCGCGCCGGGTCTCGACGTGGTGGGCGAGCTTGGCCTTGATCTCGATGCCCACGATCCGGACGTCGGGGCGCGCTGCGGCACGCTCGAACAGGAAGCGACCGAGGCCGCAGCCGACCTCGAGCTCGAGCTCGCCCGCCCCCGGCACGAGCGCCTCGAGGTCGAAGGTCTCGCCCTCGGGTGCGCGCCGGGCCATCGTGGCGTAGCGGATCGGGAGTTCCGTAGGCATGCCGTCGTCTAGCCGATGGGGCGCACCGCTGCACCGCGCTTCATGCGAGGCGGGCGCCC
>Ga0068872_10002106_pt1 | contig 15764 bp, 5 predicted proteins | sample NOAtaG_7_FD_66441 | JGI IMG/M metagenome (GOLD analysis project Ga0068872, IMG submission 66441) | Freshwater lake microbial communities from Lake Erie, under a cyanobacterial bloom - NOAA_Erie_Diel1S_2200h metaG | ecosystem: Environmental > Aquatic > Freshwater > Lake | place: USA: Ohio, Lake...
GAGGCATCGACCCAGGTCAAATTAATTTGAGTCGCTGATGCAGCAACGGCAGCCAGCGTGGTCGGGGCAACTAAGCTCGCGGTGGCATTTGCCTCAGTTGTGTAGGCTGAGTTGCCTGTGGCGTTGACCGCGCGAATACGGTAAAAATAACGTGTGCCTGCTGTAAGGCCGGTGTTGGAAAATGATACCGCATTGGCTGCAGTTGTGCCTACCAACGTAAAGCCTGTAGCTGTGGTTAGAGATCGCTCGATCTGGAAACCTGTTTCGTTTGCCGAGGCATCGACCCATGTCAAATTAATTTGTGTCGCTGATGCAGCAACGGCTGCCAGAGTGGTCGGAACAAGTAAGCTGGCGGTCGCATTTGCTTCGGCCGTGTAGGCAGAGTTGCCTGTGGCGTTGATCGCGCGGATGCGGTAGAAGTATTGGGTGCCTGCGGTAAGCCCTGTGTTGGCGAACGACACTACATTAGCTGCGGTTGTGCCTACCAACGTAAAGCCTGTCGCGGTTGTTAGAGACCGCTCGATCTGGAAACCTGTTTCGTTTGCCGAGGCATCGACCCAGGTCAAATTAATTTGAGTCGCTGATGCAGCAACGGCTGCCAGAGTAGTCGGAGCAACTAAGCTCGCGGTCGCATTCGCCTCTGCCGTGTAGGCAGAGTTGCCTGTGGCGTTGACCGCGCGGATGCGGTAAAAATAACGCGTGCCTGCTGTAAGGCCGGTGTTGGAAAATGATACCGCATTGGCTGCTGTTGTGCCTACCAACGTAAAGCCTGTAGCTGTTGTTAGAGACCGCTCGATCTGGAAACCTGTTTCGTTCGCTGACGCATCCACCCATGTCAAATTAATTTGAGTCGGTGATGCCGCAACGGCTGCCAGTGTGGTCGGGGCAACCAAACTCGTGGTGGCATTTGCCTCAGCCGTGTAGGCTGAGTTCCCTGTGGCGTTGATCGCGCGGATGCGGTAAAAATAACGTGTGCCTGCTGTAAGGCCGGTGTTGGAGAACGACACTGCATTGGCTGCTGTTGTGCCTACCAACGTAAAGCCTGTCGCTGTTGTTAGAGATCGCTCGATCTGGAAACCTGTTTCGTTTGCCGAGGCATCGACCCATGTCAAATTAATTTGAGTCGCTGATGCAGCAACGGCTGCCAGAGTAGTCGGAGCAACTAAGCTGGCGGTCGCATTTGCCTCGGCCGTGTAGGCAGAGTTGCCTGTGGCGTTGACCGCGCGGATGCGGTAAAAATACCGCGTGCCTGCTGTAAGGCCGGTGTTGGAAAATGATACCGCATTGGCTGCCGTTGTGGCCACCAATGTAAAGCCTGTAGCTGTTGTTAAAGATCGCTCGATCTGGAAACCTGTTTCGTTTGTGGACGCATCGGCCCATGTCAAATTAATCTGTGTGCCGGAGGCTGCTGTTGCTACTAACGTAGTAGGCGCTGCCGGAGCAGCAACCGCTGTGGTGGCATTCGCTTCGGCCGTGTAGGCTGAAGTACCACCCGCATTGATGGATCGAACCCGATAAAAATATCGGGTGCCCGCGGTAAGGCCGGTGTTGGCGAACGACACAGCATTGGCAGCGGTGGTACCGACCAACGTAAAGCCTGTCGCGGTTGTCAGCGACCGCTCGATCTGAAAGCCTGTTTCGTTTGTGGAAGCATCGGCCCACGTCAAATTGATCTGGGTGGACGAGTTCGTTGTGGCAGAAAGCCCTGTCGGAGCTGCAGGTACTTGAGCATAAAGCACTGATGAACAAAGAAAAGAGCAAATGCAAACGATTGACGCAAGCAGGTGCGGGTGTCGTGTTCGGAGTTGATAAATACAAAAAATCGCGTGCTTCATATAAGGCGACTATTCTCTTTTGCTAACCATTCTTTTACTTCTAAAACGCGTTGATCTAATCTCACACTATTTTTAAGGTGTCATAAACTCATAACCACTACAGCTCAAATCAAAGATTGACCTCGATGCGCCTTCCAAAATAATCATCGTGATAAAAAACTTTCCGCCTGTCCTCTTAAAAATAAGTTGTCCTTTTTGTGCCCCCGACTCAATCTTTAGTGTAGCCCCGCCATCTTGATCTATGTTATCCCAACTGCCATTGCTTCCCACCACCGCGATTGATGCTGCCAATACACCATTCTTTGAAATGAAATCAACCGTTGTTGGAGTCGAAATCAGTTCTTTGAAGTGATCCGTTGGCCTGCCCGCTACGACATCCTGAACACCACTCACTTTCCATTTTATGGTGCGTGTTGAAATCTGCGCTGTAGAGACTACCAGACTGATAAAAAAAAGAAATAGTGTGATGATGCTTGCTTTCATAATTAAAAATTATTGCCCACCCCCCGATCCACCACTTGTCACAGCACTTCTATTCATGTCCCTTAGCCCCTCAATTCCATGCCGCATGCTTGCCCGATAGAGTTCAATGGGATCCATCATAACAGCTGTCTGGACGGTGGCAGCGTCTTGTGCATTTGGTATTTTGATTTTATGGAACTGATTCGGATCTAGTGATGCTGTAGTAGGGATCATCGTTCGTTCGTAATACTCCAGCACCATACCGAATACATCCTTGCGAACTGAACTTCCACTCCCCCCATCATTTCCCGGATCCTTGCTGGTCTCAGGATGATTGATTTGAGTCAACCAGCCGTGGATGTTGTAGACAAAGTCGATTCCTTGTAGGTTGGTGGCGAGTACCACGCGCTTAAGAGGGCCGTGCAGGTAATAGAAATATTCGGCCTGTACGGTTTTCTTGTTGCCATCTAAACTGGTAGAGACTTTTACCAGCCGTTTGTTTTTGTCGTATTCATAGTGATGGAAGAATGCATCACGAGAAGTACTGCCACTGTATGCCTTTGTAGATGTAGTCAACACATTGCCTAGAAAGTCATATACATATTGAGTAACAAAGGCATAGGGAAATGTGGTAGGCTGTTGCGCCATCCACACTACACGGCCAAGTTCGTCATAACTATACCAAGTTTTGGTGTTCGCATTCTTTGTAAACGAAACTGCGCCACGTACGTATGTCTGCGCGAACCCAGGGATTGGTGAAAAGTCTGGAGTGGTAACAGGAAAATCATAACCCGTCTGTACCCAATCTTTTTTTACCGGACTTTGCCCCATCCAGTCAGAACCTTTGTCCTCTAAATTGACTTTAAGGTCATTGAAGTTAGCTGTTTGGTAACTAGACTCGCCCGATTCAATAGGCCGTCCGAGATCATCGTAATTGGTGTAAGAATATTTCTTGGTTAGCAACTGCTCGGCATTTTGAGAGAAACGAATCTTGCCATCCCTTCGATAAAGATAGTTGGTCGTGCCTGCGTCTTTCTCAGTCATAGAGAGCAGCCACCCTTGGTGGTTGTAAGTGTGTGTACTCTTATCAATTGTTGGGTAGGCCGCTATTGCTTTTAAGTTATTGGGATCAGACGTCCCTATGGCGGTTTGCCACTGCTCATACCCATTGGGAGAAACACTTACCACCAACCTGCCTGCATCGTTGTAAAATTGATAGGCGATGTCACTGAAGTAGTTTCGAAAGGATACCTTCACAACATTTGAATCTGTGGTGTACAATAATCCTGTGGTCAGCACAACCGCTCTATAAAAGCCAGGTGAAAGATTATAAATACCGTTAGAAGATCGGGTGATACTCGTATTTGTTATGATATTCTCCAGCTGATAATTTGGCGTACCAGATACCGTGACCCGCTGTGTTTGTGTATGCGGATCCAAGGACGTTGAAGGATCTCCTAATACATAAAAGTACGCCATCTTATCGGATGAAACGGAAGTGGCGAAGGACTTCGTGCCTTTCCTTGCTGTCATTAATACTTTGCCAGATTTATCCTTTATACTCACAACGAAGCGTTCGTTTTCATCGCGTACCACCGTTTGCACACCCTCTATTTTCTTTAATGCACTGCCTCCAAAAATGATGGCACGCTTATTCAAATAATCTGTAAGTTCATTGTCTTCGCCAGGCGCATCGCTATTCCCAACTGGGAAAGTTCCCTTCAGTACTTCTCTGCCCGATCCAATAAAATGTGTATCACCAGGCTGTGCAGACTTGCGCTCCTCCCCTGTTCCGTCTTCATAAAAATCGGTACGGGAAAATAAACGCTTGGCGTTTGGCACATCCTTCTCGTTCCATTGGTTTTGCGCGCTATAATAATTACCGAGTGTACCTTTTTTATCGATGCTCAGTGGAGCCGCCTTATCAAAATCAGTGTAGGTGAGAGGCTTGCCCTCGGTGTTCAATGCAAACCCTGAGCTGTATCTAAAATCCGGCAATGCGATAGGTGCCGACAATGTACCACCCACTGTTCTGTCGTACTTATCTTTCAAAGCTTGCGAGGCAAACACATAAGGTCTGTATACATCTGTGCTCGTTTGCTTATGGAAGGTTTTTGTTTGCGACTGCAGGGATTGGCCTCGCTGGTCAAAATAGCTTTTGCTTTCCGATAAGACATTGGTTACGGACGAGCCAAGGCCATCATAACTTTTAGTATGAACCCAATTCAAGTCGTTGTCTCCCCGAAATAGAATGGTTAACGGCAATATTGGGCCCCATGTTTGACTGGCGTTGTCGATACCCCGGATGAAAACCGTTTTTTCTTCGTACATAGAGCTTTTATCCAAAAACGTGCTAAGAACACTGCCGCTTGCCGTAACAAAATGATAGGTGGCCAATTGCCTGATTCGCTCGGCATCATCGTTGGTGAGGTACAATTCGTTGTACCCAAACCTTTTTATCTGAGATATTTTGGCAAGTGGAGGAGCAACACCCACTTGCACCTGAAGCACGTTGGAAGGGGACGTCCAGCAGCCAGTCGTGCCTGTAATGGCTGGGGGCAAATATGATCGGATATAATAGTAGCCTGAGGCGTTCGCGCTGTAGGGCTCCACTACGGAGAGCAGTGGCATGTCAGTAGCGGTGCCATTGAGGCTACTCGCATTGGGGGCTATTTGCCAATAATGACGCTGAAAGTCATTGCCTTGCGCCTGAACGATTATCTTTGAATTGCGGTATTCTCCATTGGTTACCCTCAGCGGGCTAACGTTGGTGTTGTACACTTCAATTGTTTTTTCGGCCGGTAAAATACAGATGTTAGCATTCTCCAAAATGAATTTTGTGGTTTGGGTTAACCCGTTTGCTTGAAGGCTGGCGCCAGTGCCGTTGAATCGGGAATCAGCAGGAACAGATCTCCAGCGGTATTGTTGCTTTATATGATCTAGAACTGCGCCTAATGCCGGAGCTGATAGCGTTACGCTGCCTCCATCGCACAAGGCGTTCGCAGAGGAGGATAAATCTAACGCAGGCAAAAGTTCTCCTACAGCAATCGTTCGGGTAACACGGCACCATTCACTTCTGGAGGCGGTCGTCACTTGTGATTGGCCTGGAATTCGATTGACTCCATCCCTACCACCACCATCTCCTCCACCGCTAGGGTCAAACGCAACTTCCAAATCATGAAACCCACTCGTGGAAAAAGTTAGTGTTACAACACTGTTATCGTTCCCGATACGAGCCCCATTCAAAGACCAGGTGTACGAACCACCGTTTTGGTTAGAATAAAAAGTGTACTCCCTTCCCACACAAAAATTGTTAGCATCAGTTTCAATAGAGCAGGGTGGATCTGAATAAGTAACGGTCAAACCTGATCCGGGGGAAAAGCAGCCGTTGCCGGTGTAACTCAGGTTGAATGTGGTTGTACTGCTCACGTAAAAATCCACGATAGCGCCTGTTTTTATTTGTCCAGTACTTGACGTCCACTTAAGATATTGTTGTTGATCAGCAGGGATAGAAGCGGCATCTGGAGTTGAGAGCGTTACAGTGCCAGGCCCAACTTTGTTTGTTGTAGAGGCTTCAACCCTAATAGGGCTAGTATTGCTGACCGATACTGCAATATCCTGCGGGGTGCAACTTGTGAAGATGCTTTGCGCACCCAGTCTTGCAGTATTTCTTACTTTGCCACCACCATCTCCTCCACCAGAGTCTTCAATTAATTCTACTGAAATGGTCTGGGTTCCAGCCCCAGTAAATGTAATTGACGCAGTCGAGTTAATGTTTTTACCAGTGTTAATATTCGAAACGGAAGTTGTTGTGCCGGTGGCGGTATTAGTCACATACCAAGCATAGGTATAAGGGGCTCCAGAAGTGCTTGTGGCAGAGGTGCTAAAAGTGTATGGTTTGCCTACACAAAACGCAGTGGAGCTTGTTGTAATCGGGCAAGGGGGTGGCTCTACTGAAACATACACCTGTGAGCCGAGATAACACTCCGGGCCACTGTAATCAAGATAAAAAGTGGTGGATGCCCTAAGGTTAGTAGCTGTAAATGTACGGACGGGAGCATAATACCCTGACGGGGTCGAGCGCCAACTCAGGTAAGTATCAGGCACTGGAGCAGATGTTGACAAGTCAACACTTCCCCCTTCATAGATGACTGTTTTTGAGGCCTCTGCCTGTAAAGGAGAACTTTGATTTACGTTGACGGTCAGGGGCTGTGGCACGCATCCCAGACTCGAAGCCGTGGTAGCCACCAGCCTATTTCTGCCACCGCCCCCCCCTCTACCTCCATCCCCTCCATCCCCTCCATCCCCTCCATCATTGTTTGCTTCAAACGAGATTGTGAATGTACCAGATCTTGGAAAATTTATTGAAGCAGAAGAAGAACTAGTGTAGCCAGGTACATCAACGCCATCAATTTTCCATCTGAAAGCGCTTCCGTTTGCAGAAGTTTGAAAGTTATACGTTTTTCCCGCACAAAATGAGGTGACATTCGATGAAATGGTGCAAGGTGGGTCGGTGTAATTTACCGTTATTGACTGCCCAGTATAGCAGCCAGAACCGATATAAGATAAAGTAAAAATTGTGGTTTTGTCGACATAAGCATCTACACCTGTTTGACCAGCTGGAAGGGAATGGTTTTGATTGGATGTCCATCTCAGGAAACTCGTTTCACTTCCCGGAATATTTGTTGGGGTAAATAAACGAACAGTACCTGGTCCAACTTGGTTTGTTGTAGAGGCCTGTGCTGAGAGAGTGGTTGCATTGTTGACAGTAACGGTAATCGCTTGAGGAGTGCAGTTGAGGCCGGTGCTTTGTACAGCAAATTGTGCGATACTCCTGACATCACCACCACCACCACCACCACCACCACCACCACCATCACCACCACCACCGGTGTCTTCGATTGGGATTACTGAAATGGTCTGGTTTCCAGCTAGAGCCTGAGTAAAGGTAATGGATGCAGACGACCCGGTGTTATAGCCTGTGGCAACGTTAGTTACTAGTACCCCCCCCACATACCAACGATAGGTATAAGAGGAACCCGTGGCTGAAGTATCAAACAAATAGGTATTGCCCACACAAAACGAAGTGGCGTTGGTTGTAATAGGACAAAGGGGTGGCTCTACTGAAACATATACCTGTGAGCCTAAATAACACTCCGGGCCATTGTAGTCTAAATAGAATGTGGTGGATGTGGTGATGCCTGTAGCAGTAAATGTGGGGCCGGATGCCCAATTGCCGATTGGATTGGAGCGCCAGCTAAGGTATTGATGTTGATCGGCAGGCACCGCAGTGTTTGTGGATAAGGTGACATCGCCCAATCCATATAAAACGGATGTTGACGCGGTAGCTTGCCATGGAGAATAACTACCCGATACATTTACATTGATGGCTGGTGGAGTGCAGTAGTCAGTAAAAAACCTCACAGCTTGTAATTGTAAACCTCCACGGCCACCCCCATCTCCGCCATCTCCTCCTCCCCCATTGTCACCACTGACTGCCACAGATACCTGATAAGACTGGTTACCAGAAGTGTTGGGGAAGGTGATATAGGCAAAGGAGCCGGTATAGCCCGGCACAGGACTGCCATTCAAATACCAGGTGAAAATGCTACCACCCGAATCGGTACTAAATCCATAAGTCTTACCTGCACACATGGTGGCGGAACTTGGCGTGATCGTGCATTGGGCCAACGTGTCAGGGGAAAGACCCGCTATCAAAAGGGCTACCGCAAAGGAAAAAAAGATATTTGCTCTCATCGCCTTTCTCTCGTTGAACAACCCGAATTATTTGAATTGGTACAATCATTCACTGTATTCCTTATGTCGTCTGGGAGCTGGGACTTAATCCTTAAGCCTGACTCTTCTACGAAGATTCCACATTCGTTACTCCAAGTGGACAAGATGTACATACCAGTATAACATTCACCGTCCATCTCACAATCCGCCTGGTGAAGGATCAAAGGAGCAGGTCCAGGGCCTTCAAACTCTGCCTTCACGGTGTGATCGCCTAGTACACCGGTGAGTTTACACACGCCTCCATCTATGTAGGCTTTGGCTCCATCGTAAAGTGTAACCATAGAGCCGTAAGTGTTCAAAAGCAATTTTCCATCTGCATAGAAGCGCGTGGTCAGGTTGTCGCATCGATTGGTTGCGCTAATGGTGGCATTACCACCCTGCAATACTTGCACAGTTGGGCTTATCACCCCACTGCCGCCTATTTGTGGAACTCCTGAAGTATTGGTCGCCACCTCTGTTGAAATGGTAACTTTGAAAGGCGTGGCATTCTTCAATCCATAATTGTAATTGATCTCACTAATCTTAGACACACCCAGTGTATTGGCCTGAAAACTTTCTTTAAATGTTTCCTTCAGCCTGCCCATGCCATCGTATTTATACTCAGTATAAAGGTTGTTGTTGTCTAAGATGTGCGTAAGCTCGCCCCAATTGTTGTAGACGTAGCTGGTCATAGCGGCCTGGTAAGGATGGATGCGGAAGTCATCGAAATTGGTGAGACCGGTACTTGCCTCACACCATATTTCCATTGGGTCAGAAGAGTCTGTCACTACAATGTCCGCTTTCATTTGGTGCCAGGCCCCAGCCGTTCCGACCTTAGTCGCATCTATTGAAACAGGCGAGTTCGACCCGATCTTATACTTCACCTTTGCCAGCGGTGCTGAACTCCAGAAGTTAACCGTGTAATTTTTTACATTAGGATAAAAGTAATACTTAAATGCAGGGGCGTTGGGTTCTTGACCTACCGAGTAGGATCCTGTATGCGCCATCCCGTTTGTACGCGTACCAAAGCAATACACACCACCACCAAAGGCTAGTAAGCCGAATTGATCGACCTTTGGCTCCTCCTCTGCTCCCGAATAAGCTATCTCATCGTACTCGGCATTCGCAGCCGTAGCAAAGACCTGAGCATGGTCAAAAGAGAATTTAGTGGCGGCAAATTTTTCATTAATGTCCTTTGCTTCGATGGCGTGTGAATTGTAATCGTATAGTGTTACCTCTGAGTTCTTTTGCCAACCGTTGGTAGTTGTAGCATTGTTTGCCCACGCATCGAATGGCGTAAAGTTCGGCAATGGCAAAAGCCCATCGTTGCTCATTGCAGTGTAACTGTCACCTACAAAGGAAAACGAAGACTTCATACGCCAGACGCCAGTTTGCTTCGCTGCTCGATTATTGCCAGCAACCCCCATCACGTCAGTTTGATCTGACCATGTTTGGGCGTTGGCCGAGACGAGGGCGAGTTTGTTGGCATCGGTCTGGTTTGTCCTGTAATTTGAATTGACTTTATACGTAAGGCTGCCTGCTGATTGCGTAAGCATGTTTTTGTTTTTGGGGTTATTTACTTTCAATCCCATTCCAGAAAAGTTACCAGCTATTTGAGACGCTGTCATCCCTGAATATTCTGGTATTGAGTAGGCGGGAATGGTTTCAGCCACGTAATAATTTCCATATCCATCTGTTGACAGAACTTTTGTGGGATTACCTGTGTAAAAATCGAACGCTAGGTTCTCTGTAGATGTGGTGATGCCTGTTTTATAATCCCTACTTTCTTGCCCTATAGAAACCAATGGGTATTCATCGCGCCTGCTCACAATTGGCATGGCGACATCATCGGCAATCCTGTATTCGCCAAAAACCTGCGAGACTACGCCTTGATTTTTGAATTTAGATTTTAGATCAGACGCAAATTGATCTGTTGTTTTATTGTCATGGAGATAACGGTTCTCTACTTCACTCAATATTTGATTGTTTGTACCGTAGGTTGTGACTTTTTTCAATGCACCTACCCAAGCGGAAAAATCCTTAAGTGTTAATGGAGAAAGAGCTCTTGATGGAACAACACCACAACCTATCTGATTTCCATATTGGTCAAAACACCGGAAAGGTGGCACAGATCCACTTGGGCAACCTGTGCCAACCGATTGACCCGTAACCACGGAAACACAATTAGCAGTGTAAGGTGGATCTTGCAAAGAAGTAATCCCTATACGTTTGATAAATTCTTCATCAAATGTTTGAAATTCGTATACTTTCTTTCCTGGAATTTTGGTAGGAAGTGTCTCCCCTTCGTTGAGGATTTCTTCTTCAACTGTAGCTGAGCCATAAATCACGCCCGGCCCTGGTACTTCTCTGGCCAAGTGGATTAATTTAGAGTATTCATCAACGATAAAACCCTTGAATTCTTTAACCGTAGATTCTGATGGAATGTATCCAGGGCCTACATCAATAATAGGGGGTAACATTCCAAAAGGTTCATATGAAGTAGTTCCTAACGCGTAAGAAAAATTTGAGGACCGAATTATTTCCGATTTCACTTCGATTCTTTTTACCCTCAAACCTCCACCAAAAGTAGTGTAACTTGAGTCAAATACTTTAGTTAGAAAGCCTCCCCAGATTGATTCCGGGAATCCCTGAAAGCTGACAGTTATGTCAGTCCAATAATAATTGGTGCTTGAGCAGTAGCTACTGCAACATACGTAAGTACTTCCTGTAGCGATCTTAGTCCGATTGATATCATTGGTAAGATCTTGGCTGGTGATGACTATGTGGTCAATATTGCAGGTGCTCACAATGCAGTTCTCCGATTCAAACCGAACACCTGTCTTACGATCGGGGTATCGCATCCTACAACCTTTAACGCCATGTACGTCTAATACACCATTTTTATATGTAAACTCTCCAAAGAATTTGATGCCAATCTTTGTACCTACCTTAACCTCATTGGTTAAGTCTAAGACTTCGTGAAATGTGAGTTTGTATTGATTAGTTCCAACAACCTCTACATTCTTAATTCTAAGTATTTGCTGTTTAGCCAGAGGTGCCTTACCATATTCGTCACTCTCGTATGTTATGCCTATTGCACTTCCTAAACTAGTTTTGATTGCACTTAAAGACCATGCATCAACATCCTTTGATGAATTATTCGATACCATATGTGCCAAATTATCATTTTGATTCGGACCATAATCAGATTTATAATGCCCCCAAATGTCATAAGCATCCTTATTAAAAGCAGGGTTTTTCTCGTACTGAAAACTCGTAGGCGGGATTATGTCAGCCCCTGACTTCCCCCTGAACTTCACAGATTTTAAAGTGAGTTTACCAAACTTGGCATTGACGTTACTATTTGAAAAACTGTTTGTTGTGCCAGGTGCCAGGGAGTAATCTGTATCAAAATCAATGATGCGAATGGATTTTGCGCCAAGACCTTCAAGGCTCTCATAATCACTTCTGCTTAGAAGATAAATTCGGTTGAGTTTTTTTGTTGTGGCGGGGTATGTGTAACAAGTCGAACTGCAATTGACCGTTCCATTCTCGTCAACCACCGCACAGTTGCATGGATATGATTTAGGATTGAAACCACCTAATTTGCCATCAATGACCCCTCTACCATCCAATCTTGTACTAGTCTCAAAATAAGCTACGTGTGTACTAGTTTCTACCGTGCTCAAATAATACAACTCCTTTTTACCATAAGAATAGCTCTCAACCTCTTGATCGATATCTTTATTCGTGCCTTCAATAGGATTCCTCCAGATATAATCTTCTGCCTGATTGTAAGATGCCGATTGATTGTAGTCGGAGTGCTTGCCATAAGCAAATTTTACCCAATAGCCCCAATCATCTTTACTTATCGTGCCATCTCCCGCTGAATTTCTATTCACATAGTCAGGGCCTGTAACGGCAGTCAAATACCAAGTATAGGCATAAGGATGGTTTTCGGTATTTGTTTGATATTCCGAATTTTCTTTTCCTGTTTTAAAATACTTACTCTCTTGTCCATATGCGTAAACGGGAAGTGCGTAATGATAAGTTACTCCGCTTTCATTGGTAACCATAAACCCGCCAATTTGATTTGAAATGTCAAATGTGCCATTGCCTAAGTAACTTACGGTGACTCTTTCGTTTTGTGGCCTGACATCAATAAAACCCTTTGCTTTTGCAATGCCATTCCTTATCTGCTGGTTGGTAAAATATTCTACATGTTTTGAGCCTGCGAGGTGAGATGTTCCTGCATTATAACCTTCAGATGGTGTAGTAGTAGCCTCTGTCTGCACGGCAATCCCACCAATAGAATTAACCCTTAAGTTGGCAGATTCATAACTTAGAGAATTTGAAAAATCATTTTTGAAGCGAAATTTCACAGGGTTGTTGAATTCAAAATAGTTAGAGGCGGAAGGTCCCAAAAATTTGATAATGTACCCTGAACCACTTGGCTTTTTTAGGTTCTGCCTGAACAAAGTACCCTTGTCAAAAATATACGGTTGAATGCTTCCTCCAAGCCCTTGTGCATTTACTTGATAAGAATCGTACGCAGGAAAACTGCCGCCTTTTGATTTGTCTGGGTCGTTGTTCTTGATCACGCCCCCCTCAGCATCCGGGTCTAAAAGAGCATAAGAGTCAAATGACCAATCATCGGGATTTTTTCCATTTGTGCTAGAAGCGTTCAAGGTGCCAATTACATTCACATTATTTGTTTCATCAGAATAATAGCGAACGTAATTATAGCCCAATGTCAACGTAAATGGCCCAATCGGGATTGGGGGGGTAGAGATGCCCCAACTTTCTGTAGTAACATTTCCAGCACGGCTGTTATTTGTTTGTATCGAAAATCCCGCTACACTCATTGAAGCTTTCAACCCATTTGATGAAATCGAAACACCAGTTGTGCCATTAGAAAGACCCACAAAACCGCCTACAGTTTGAAAGTTAGTTGATACACCAACCGATGCGCTATTAGTACCTTTCGCTACCGTTAGGCCTATTTGACCCTGGGCGCCATTAGTGCCAAAACCAATGCCTCCACCCCATCCCTTGCCCCCAAACGTAGCACCCGCATTTGCATCTCCATATTCATACGAATTTCCATAGCCATCATTTCCGGCACCGACCGATGCATTTATTCCTATTCCCCCATGCTTACCGCCTACACCAAATGAAGTGCCAACGCTCATAGAGGTTCCAACGCCTAGCCCTAGATTACTGTCATTCGAAATTGATAGATTGAATGTTGCCCCAGCCACACCAACACCAACAGAGAATGTGCTTCTCTCACTACCGGCATTGTAATCGTTTCTTTTTCTTACAGCACCCAACTGATCATCCGGGTAGCCATTTACCGATCTACTTATTGCCCCAGGATTCAGCGTCCAACCCAACCCCACCCAACTAGCATCTTCATTGGGTTGTATGCCAGCATGATAAGATAATGACAAAGGATAACCACCAGCCGGCCCTGGTACTTCGAGCAAAGGTATGTTGTAAGTAAAATCACCTGTGGCTAAGTTAACCAAGTCAGTAGTATCCACTGGCTCAAAACTCGTTGCCTCAGGAGCTGTGGGGCCGGAGGTCAATGCCCAGGAAATGGTGGGAGCTAAAACATTAAGAAGGTTGGCAAGAATAAAAACAACAGCCCAAGGGCGCGCTAGTTTGCGGAGTGAGGAAATCATTTAAGGCTTCGGCTTTTGGTAAAGCAATAAAACAAAACCCCTATAAATTAATAATTTAATTTGAGTTACAAAAGCACGTAAAACTTACATGCGTCAAAGTTTTAACTTAGGGCAGTCCTTTAAATCTTTGACTTTGAACCGCATACGACTATTGCCCAGGTTCATTCCAAATTCAATGAGATTAAATTGAACCCATTTTTGATCTATGGTCTTCTCTTTATTAAACACAACGAGCACATCGGTTGAACTACTTAATCCATACGTGCGGTTTAAAATAAAATCGGCTACCGGGATGGTGTCACTCGCACTGGTAGTCATATTAACAAACTCCGGCACCCTAAAGGAAAGTTGTTGCACCATTTCGCTGTACTGGCCAAAGCCCTGCGATTGATCGAGTGCTTCTTTACCCGATTTAGAGAGGCTAAGTATGAAGTAATAATAGTTTTGGTATTTATTCCTTGCTTTTTCAATGGCTTCTTTCGCGGGCTTCTCCCCTACCTCTTGTTTGATCAACAAATCGGTAGGGCGGTAGGTAACAGCAACTTTATAATCGCCCACGTCATTGGTCACCTTCAGTCCATTTTCTTCGTCTTGTATATAGGCAATCAATTCTTTTTCAGTAGAGAAACTTTTGGGTTTGCAGCCTATCAACAGTGCTATTAGCAAAAATGGCAATACTTTAAAGATCATTTGTGGATTGCTTAGTCGGTCGATAGTTCATGGTCGATAGCCGATAGTCATCGGAGTGTAGATAGACGGTTGTAATCCGCTTGGTCACTTTCCCTGGTATTCCGAGTTAAGACCCTCCAACACTTCTTCTGTAATGTCCATATCGTCTTCGGCATAGGCAATATTGCCATAGTCTGTAGCCGCGAAGATGATGCGGTATCCTTTCTTCTTCCCATACTTTTTAAGATAGGCATTGATCTGGGTAATCACTTGCGTGGTCATCTGCCCATCTTCTTGTTGTGCTTTGGTATTCATTGCTTGTTGAAATTCTCCCAACTGCTTTTGTTTTTGTCTTAGAAGCTCTTGTGACAAAGATTTCTCTTTAGGGGTCATAGTCCCTACCTCTTTTTCATACTTCATGATGGCCGCCTGGAGTTCTGACGTGAGCGTGTCTACATTTGCTTTCCATTGAGTGGCCTTTTGTTGGTATGCTTTTTTGGCGTCTTGCATGCCTTTGTAGCCATTGACTAGCTTATTGGAGTCGACATAAACAGTTTTCTGAGTGTCTGTAAATCGTTGCGCATAGAGAACAGCGACCGCTAAAATAAGGATGACGATGGCGAGCCATTGAAAAGAGAACTTCATGAAATTGGGTTGTTGGTTATTTTAATTTCCCGAATAAGGTGCAAAGATAACTATTTGTAGAAATCAAATAGTCAAGATTAGTCATCAATCCTTCTTATGCGTAAGACCATTGTGGGGTTATCTCTTTAGCATCACGATCAATTTTAAGCTGAATATTTTCCTTGCTGAGCGGACACCATTATCGATACAGTTTATGGTACCGAAACCAAATCACTTATTTGCCATTTTAAGAATTTTATTGTCTTGAAAATTGGTTGTACAGACAACTCCACTTTTAGCAATAGCAACGCCAATTAAACTTTTTAATTCTCCGCCTTCTCCGAATTAAGTTGAAAGTCCTTTTTGGTTGGCTTCGCCAGTTTTTTACTAGCGTTAAGGTAATCAATAGCTACTTGGGCTCGAGAGTGTAGAAAGAGTGGAAGATGACTGGGGGAAGATTAGGTGAGCAAAAGGAATCATCTGTATCATGAAGCACAACCTTTATTTAAAAAAAAGTCTCAAATCCTTAAGCTGCCATGATAGTCCAAGGTCCTAAGCCCCAGGCTCCTAGTCCTACTCTACTTTTACTCCGAGGTTATCGCCCAGTAAATTGAATTGACTGATCCATTCTTCAGGAAGATCAAGCACCTTGTTGGCCTTGTTTTCAACAGACGTCTCGAAATAGAGATTCTGGCTTTGATGAAGGTTAGGG
>Ga0068872_10002108_pt1 | contig 15751 bp, 9 predicted proteins | sample NOAtaG_7_FD_66441 | JGI IMG/M metagenome (GOLD analysis project Ga0068872, IMG submission 66441) | Freshwater lake microbial communities from Lake Erie, under a cyanobacterial bloom - NOAA_Erie_Diel1S_2200h metaG | ecosystem: Environmental > Aquatic > Freshwater > Lake | place: USA: Ohio, Lake...
TCGGTCCTCTCGTACTAGATTTAAGTCCTTGGATATAAAATTGTGTTGCAAAAGATAGGGACCAAACTGTCTTACGACGTTTTAAACCCAACTCACGTACCACTTTCATCGGCGAACAGCCGAACCCTTGGAACCTTCTTCAGCTCCAGGATGTGACGAGTCGACATCGAGGTGCCAAACAATTCCGTCAATGAGAACTCTCAAGAACTATCAGCCTGTTATCCCCGGCGTACCTTTTATCCGTTATCGATAACCTTTCCATTCAGTATTATCGGGTCACTATAACCAACTTTCGTTTCTGCTTGATTTGTCAATCTCGCAGTTAAGCAAACTTTTACTATTACGCTCATCTAATAACAAATGTTATTATGAGTTTACCTTTGTACACCCCCGTTACTCTTTAGGAGGCTACCGCCCCAGTCAAACTACCCATTAAACAATATAAATTCTTAATAATATAAAAAAAATTCAAGATTAAACAAACTAATTAAGTGGTATTTCACTTTTAATTCCAAACTAAGCTAGCACCTAGTTATCCTAATTTACCACTTATACTACACGATTAATTAGTTTAAACAATGTAAAACTATAGTAAAGGTGCACGGGGTCTTTCCGTCTACTTGCAACTACCCCGCATCTGCACGGGAATTTCAATTTCACTGAGCCAGTATTGGAGACAGTAAAGGGATCGTTACACCATTCATGCAGGTCGGAACTTACCCGACAAGGAATTTCGCTACCTTAGGACCGTCAAGGTTACAGCCGCCGTTTACTCTGGGTTCCATTCAATGCATTTAACATCTCCTATTAACTACAGAGTACTGGGCAGGTATCAGACCCTATACCTCATTATATAATTTTGCAGAGTCTTGTGTTTTTATTAAACAGTCGCCCCTCTCATTTTAGTGCCAACAAAACAAAAAAAGCAATTTTTTGTTTTGTTACTCTTTCTCCCGAAGTTACAGAGTCAATTTGCCGAGTTCCTTCAATACTGTTATCTCATACGCCTAAGTATACTCTACCAGATACCTGTGTCGGTTTTAGTACAGTGTTATATAAATTGTATTTCTAGAATTAGATCAAACCGCAAATCACACATTTCCAAACTGCGACTGGTAAAATTTTCTAATTATAACCAATTTATTTTTAACCATCATGGATTCATTTCTGAAACACACTTAGGAACTGCATAACTTTGTAATTTATTTTTTACAAAAAACCTTAATCTTACGGCGACACAAAAAGTGTTTATCGTTACTCATACTGACATTATCAACTTAGCAATTTCCTTAACATTTTATCAACGTTAATTCATTAATAGCTAATCGTTTTGCTACCATAAAAAAATTATCTAATATATCGGTAATCATCTTAGCTTCTCAGCAATCATCGACGCCACGCATTTTTTAAACCAATGATCTTTTACGATTTCTTTAAAGAATAGCTGCTTCCAAGCTTATCTTTTGATTGTCTTGAATACATGACCGTCTTATTCACTTAAATGATATTTCAAAACCTTAATAATTAGTCTGGGCTGTTTCCCTCTTAAGCAATGGCCTTAGCACCCTTGCTTTGTTTGCGATCACTAATTTTTTTCAAACAGTATTCATAGTTTTTCATGTATCAATATACTTGTTATCGCACCCTTTACATAAAAGAGCCTTACCCCTGTTTAAACATATGACCACACTCTACTTAAATAGATTTCGCAAAAAACCAGATATCTCCAAATTTGAATAGCCTTTCACCCCTAATTACATATCATCCCAGAGTTATGCAACACCCACGAGTTCGGCCCTCAAAATAGTAATTAACTACTATAATCAGCCTGTATATAATTAGATCATTTGGTTTCGGGTCTAATTAATGTAATTAAATACTTAATATCTTTACGCAATAAAGCTCACTACACTAATTAAGTTGCCAGTCCATTATGCAAAAGGTACGTTAATACAATGTTTTTGTATCAACTGCTTTAAAAAATTCAATTTAACATCTATTTCACTTTTTAAACAATTCTCATTACAACTTTCCCTCGCGGTACTTAATACACTATCGAAATAATTAGTAATACGTTTGAGAATGGTACCCCACAATTCAACCAAAAAGTTTACTTAAATATTAAAAACGCAAGTATCAACAAAAACTCTACGTCATTTTAATCGTACAACTTTTTTCGCTCACCACTACTCAAAGTATCTCATGTGATTTTGAAAATAGGTACTAAGATGTTTCAATTCCCTATCGTTATTGCTTAATTCTTTTCAGTTAGGAACGTGTAGATTAGTTAAACTACATACACCAACATAAAGTCCTTTTATTAATTTCTAGTTTTATTTTAAATTTTTATCTGCTTACTAACGGGAACGGAAGGATTCGAACCTTCATCTAATGCTTTGGAGACATCTACTCTACCGTTAAGCTACACTCCCAATTAAAAACATTAAACTACCCTCGTAAAAAACGCATTGAAGATAAAGAAGCGGTCCTCTTTAATCGATGTAATTTAACGATTAAAGCTAAACCTATAGCGGATTCAGCCGCCGCAATAACTAACATTAACAAAGCGTAAATATTTCCCTTTGGATCTCCTTGCGCGTAACCAGCATGAACAAAATTCAAAAAAGCGGCTAATAGCATTAACTCCCCAGAAACAATGGTTAAAATAACATGAGATCTATTAAAAACAAATCCAAATAAACCTATAGCAAATAAGGTAAATATACAGGCGATATAAAAAGCTGGTTCCCATGTAAGTGTTTCTACTTGAAGCTCTTGATTTGAATAAGTTTCCATTTCCCTCTGCAATTCCTCGAATCGCCGTACAGAAGCTAAAAACATTTTTCTAATTTCTTCACAGTTATTATCTTGGTTCATTAAAGTAGTAATTTTAAATTTCGAAATTAGGCAAAACGAAGTCCCTTAGGCCCCACCGCGAGTATCGAAAACTTGCGAGTAATGGGAGTTGAACCCATAGCTTCTGTTTGGAAGACAGCTGATTTACCATTAATCGATACTCGCGGTGGTGTAAGCCTAAGTAGACTCGAACTACTGACCTCACACTTATCAAATGTATGCTATACCAACTTAGCTATAGGCTTTCGTAAAAAAAAATTTAATTGGTTTTATAAAAAACGTAAATCTCAAAACAAATTATAGAGCTTAAACCTTCTTTCTTTTCTAACACCAATTTTTTCAATTTTTTTTATCATTTATCAAATCAATTTTTATTACAACAGTGTTCTCCAGCTACAGGTTCCCCTACAGCTACCTTGTTACGACTTCACCCCAGTTATGCACCATACTATAGTAGTTTCGTCTACATAACATTTTTACATGTTATATATTTACACTATTTAAAGTAGAGCACACTCCCAGCGCGTGACGGGCAGTTTGTGCAAGACCCGAGTACATATTCACCGTACCGTGATGATATACGATTACTTGTGATTCCAACCTCATACTCTCGAATTTCAGAAAATAATCAGTACTAAAATTAATATTATAGGTTTACTTACACGCTTATGCTCGTTCCTTTTTACATTAACTTTTGTAGCACATGTGTAGCCTAGTTCATTAGAGCCATGATGACTTGGCGTTATCCCCACCTTCCTTTTTATACGATTGTAGTCTGTCTTCTTGAAAACTTTATAAAAATAATAAAGTTTAATAAGAAAAAGGGTTGCGCTCGTTTATAGGAACTAACCATCGGTTGTTAAACACGGGCTGACGACAGCCATGCAACTCTGTATAGGAAAAATTATTAGCATTAAACTAATTAAATCCATATGTCAAGAACTAGTAAGATTTCGCGCGTACTATCGCATTAAACCACATGCTCCACCACTTGTGCAGGCCCCCGCCTCATCCTTTGAGTTTCAATCTTGCGATCGTACTCCCCAGGCGGAATTTTTAACGCGTTAGCTGTACAGCTGAGTTTAAATTTATACCCAACCATTAAAATTCATCGTTTACTGTATGGACTACCAGGGTATCTAATCCTGTTTGCTCCCCATACCTCCGTGCCTCAACGTCAGTTATAAGCTAGACATTCGTCTTCACTACAAGTATTCTTTTTGGAATCGTAAGATTTAACCCTTACACCAAAAATTCTATATGACCCGCCCATAACTCAATCTTAAAAGTAGCATTTGCCCACTAATTTTTATCATTAGCCTTTTACAAAAACTCAAAAAAAGACGCCTACGCACCCTTTACGCCTAGTAACTGAATAACGCTGGCCCCCCCCGTTTTACCGCGGCTGCTGGCACAGAATTGGCCGGGACTTCTTACCTCAGGTACAGTCATAATCCACCCTGCCGAAAGAGTTTTACAACCGACCGGCCTTCCTTCACTCATAAAACATTGCTGGATCGAGCTGTCGCTCATTGTCCAATATTCCCCACTGCTGCCCCAATTGGGTTTGAGCCTTGTCTCAGTCTCAATGTGGCTGTACATCCGAAAAGACCAGCTAAAGATCATTGGCTTGTTAGGTTGTGACTCTAACAACTACCTAATCTTAAACAACAAAAATCTAATAGCGATTAATCTTTATTTTTTTTATTTGGAATTTTAGCCCAAACTATTAGGTAAATTGTTATTGTCTGCTCACCCGTTCGCTATGGAAATGATTCCATTCAACTTGCATGTGTTAAGCATGTTTCTAGCGTTCATTCTGAGCCAGGACATACCCCTAAGTTATAGTATAACTTAAAAAAATATATACCAATAAAACTTATTGAAAATCGAACGCGCGGCCAATGGACTTGAACCACTAACTTTAGGGCATGAACCTAATGAGTTACCAATTACTCTAGGCCGCACTCCTCTAGCTTATCTAAATTTCTTTTATTGTGTACGCTTTATGGAACCATGTTAAGTATTCAATTGGATTTACGGCATGAACAACAATAGGCATAAAAGCATGATTTACTCCACAAATTTCAGAACATTGCCCGTAGAAAACACCCGCTCTTTTAATAAATAAAGGTGATTGATTTAATCGACCCGGGCACGCATCAACTTTAATACCTAAAGATGGGATCGCCCAGCTATGTAAAACATCAGCAGATGTTATTAACACACGTATATTAACATCTGTTGGTAAGTAAGTCCGATTATTTACTTCTAATAAACGTAATTGACCAGGTAATAAATCTTCTTCAAGCACCATGTTACTATCAAAAATTTTTTCAACAGAGCATGTTGGATCTAAATCAGTTGGTTTTAAAACATTTTGAATACCGGGTGCTGGTAAGGGATGATTGTATTCGTAACTCCAATACCACTGATGACCTATCACCTTTAACGTAATACTTGGAGATAAAAGTTCGTCCATTGAATAAATTAAAGCGAATGAAGGCAGTGCAATTAATAATAAAATTAAACTTGGAACAACTGTCCAAACAATTTCTAAAACAACATTATGTGATTTTAATGATGAAATAATAGTAACATCTTCATACTCATTTGCGTTTTCATCAATAAGGTAAAAATAATAAACAACTGAGATTAATAACCATAATACAAAAATAACGATTATCGTTAAAAAAAACATTAAGTCATGATGTAAATCAATGATTCCTTCCATTGATGGGGTAGCTGGATCTTGAAAACCTAATTGCTGTTTTTTTGCAAAATCAAAAACACTATTTGAATAATGTCTTTCCATTACAGGATCGGAATGTAGTGCAATAGTATCGTCCAAAGGTAAATTTGGATCAAAACGAGTTATATTATGTGCGAAAGTACTATCTGACATTGGGGCCCAATCATCAAAAACATCGGATGGGTCAGCTAAAACCATCTCATCCATATAATAAGCAAAACCAAAATAGTAGTTGAAAGCACTATAAATAGGGCCGTAACCATCACTAAAAAAAGAATCGTTAGGAAGCAACCAAGATATTTCTGTTTCATCGTAATCAGATCTTTCGGGATCTAGTAACGGCTCCTCATCTTCATCTAGCTGCGGTTTACCCTCTTCATCTAACAAATAACCGTAATCATCATCAATTTTTGGTTTACCCTCTTCATCTAGCTGTATATTACCATCGTCATCACGCAAAAAGCGTTCATCGGGGTTATCATATTCAATAGGCAAATCGAGCATTTCTTCAAAAAATTTAAAATTTAATAATAAATAAAAATCACGAGCCCTTTCAATTGGAACAATCAGCCGAAATTTATCCCAACGGCCAATATCTTCATCAGTAGCCATATACGAAAAACCATATGTGTTTTTACGGTGATAACGTATAAACCAAGTCTGCATAATACGCCAATAATTACTTAAATCCTGCCCCTCACTGTTCCATATTTTCATTTTTTTCGTTTCAGGATTCCACTTTTTCCACTTATAGCGATACCATTTGGGAGTAGCTTTACGAATTTTCCAAGTCCAAGCACCACCTGGCGTAAAAGCTTTTTGAATACACAAAAGATCAGCTGGCAATAAAGTATATCTATGAATTTCTTGAGTACCTGCATATTCATTTTTAAATTCTGGGCCAAGTGGCGAAAAATATGACAAATCAGTTCCTAGAGGAAAATAATTCATATAAACTAAAGTACGAAATAAACGGGCCCTCTTTTTATGCCAATATTGTTCTAAACGTAGCCAATTTACCATCTTTAAATTTAACAATCGATTGTACTCCTCCATCGAAAATAAATCATCCCAACGTGTTCGAGTCACCTCATCATCAAATTCCTCACTTTCACCCATAATCGCAATTTTGTAATTTTTTAACCACCATTTGTTAACTTTATTAAATGACTTACTCATAAATTTTATAGTTTTTGTAAACGGCGGAACATCCTCTAAATCCGTAACTACAGGTCCATGATAATCATTTTCTAAACTATGCCCCCAAAAAAAAAGGTATTCAGTTTTTAACTGAAATAAAAGGGGCAAACGATCATACAAAGATAAAATATCTTTAGAATAAGCAACATCAGAAGCAAACGTTGATGCATTACGTGAGGCTAAATGCCACCAAGAGCCCGACGGAATATAACTATGTAAATAGTGCTCAACAAAACCATCAACTAATTGATCAAGATCCGCGCTATCTTTTAATAAATCTTTTGCACTAAAAAGATCGTAAATAGCACCACGCAATTGAGATTTTACATAGTTTTCCGAGAATAAATAAAAATGAGAATAAAGTAAATTATGAAATTCAGAATTACTTACAAAATAGCTTTCATCAGCATAATCCCAGGCGGCAAAAAGAGCATCTACACGAGATCCACCGGACTCACGACTATAAAATTCAATATCATCACGGGTCTCTTCCGGCAAATTAATCCAAAAATCATGCATATTTTGTGCAATAAGCTTCCAAAAAGTATCGCGTTTTTTTTTATTTTTTATTTTTTTTTTTAATAAAGTATTCACATACCGTACAATATAACTATCGTATTGTCTAATTCTTCGCGCTTTCGATAAAAAAGCGCGGTGCATTAAAAAATATGGATGGTAAAGTAAACCTGCGTAAATTGCAAAAACCACCGTATAAAAACTTTCAACTACCTCAATCATTTTCTTTTTGCCCGTAAAAAAACGCATATAAGCTATCAAATAGCGTCGTCTAGACCACTTAAATTTAAAAATTGAAAAATATAGTATACCCGTTAACAAAACCACGGTTATCATAATTTGTATCGGACCCCAGTAAAGATACCGGTATATGGAACCAAAGGCAAAACCAGGATGGTCTTGCACCATATGGTAGAACCCTGTTAGCACTTGCATTAGAATTATTTTTAATGTTGTCATAGCGTAACGAAAATTTGAGAAATATTATCAAAATGACGTGTAACTGATGTACCGGTTAAGGCATTAGAAAATTTTAATAAACCCATTATAAAAAATAAATAACCTAAAGTAAGGGGCAAAAAAATAGACCAACCCAAAGACATCAATTGATCATACCTGTAACGGGGTAAAACTGCGCGCACTACAATAAATATAAACAACACTAATGATATTTTAATAGCTAAATTTAAGGGGCCGAAAAAAAATCCAGACCAACCCCCTAAAAAAAAAATTGAAATTAAACTAGCCATTAACATCAAATTTGAATACTCCCCTAAAAAAAACATAGTAAACAGCATAGACGAGTATTCTACATTATAGCCTGCTACTAACTCCGATTCAGACTCTGGCAAGTCGAACGGGGCACGATTTGTCTCAGCCAACGAGGAAACAAAAAAAATTAAAAAAAGAGGAAAAAGAGGAAAAATAAGCCAGCACGATTCAATTTGATACTCAACAATATCCGTCAAATTAAAAGAACCAGTACATAAACCAATTATCACAAATATCAAACCCAATGTAATTTCATATGAAATCATTTGAGCCGCTGATCTTATTGCACCCAAAAATGGGTATTTTGAATTAGAAGCCCAGCCCGAAAAAATAATTCCGTAAACTGTCAAAGAAGAAAGCATAAATAAAATTAAAATACCGTACTTTAAATCTGCAATAACCACACCATAATCGTACGGTATCAAAGCCCACATTGTCAGTGAGGTCGTTAAAAAAATAATAGGAGCTAAAAAAAAAATAACCTTATCAGCTTTATAAGGTATAACAATTTCTTTAACAAGTAACTTAAGAGCATCAGCAAAAGGTTGTAAAAGCCCGTGGTACCCATTAACATTTGGGCCCATACGACGTTGAATCAAACCCATTACTTTTCGCTCACCAAGTGTTAACATTGCAACCATTAGGAGTACAGGAACTATGTGAATGAGCGTCAAAACGCTCGTACTAAACAAATAAAACGCAACAGAACTAGATGGTGTCTCGTAAACTGTCATAACACAAAAAGTTAAAAAAAACCCACCACGAAGAAAACGGGAATCGAACCCGCAACCCCTAACGTGACAGGCTAGTGCTCTACCATTAAGCTATTTCTCCTAGCTGGGGTTGCTAAAATCCGTATAAAATTAAAAAACTCATCATTAAACCGAATAAAGCAATAGCTTCACTTAACGCAAATCCCAAAATGGCGTACGTAAATAAGTTTTTAGTCAATTGTGGGTTACGCGCGCATGATACCATTAATCCTGCAAATACAACTCCGATTCCAACACCACTCCCCGCTAACGATATCGTGGCTAAGCCAGCTCCGACTAGTTGCAGGCCTTCTTTACATTGCGACATTTTTAATTTGTTGAAATATAATGATGGGTGGGTTTAGACAGTCAATGGTTATTAACATGCTTTCTACGGGAATCGAACCCGTGTCTGCGCCGTGAAAAGGCACTGTCCTAACCACTAGACTAAGAAAGCCAAAAAACCTAGGTAATAACGGGCTCGAACCGCTGACCCCTTCGGTGTAAACGAAATGCTCTACCGCTAAGCTAATTACCTGACTGTCTTGGAAGGGACTCGAACCCTTAATAAGCAGATCCTAAATCTACGGCGTCTACCAATTCCGCCACCAAGTCGTTAAAAATACTTATGTTTTTTTATGATAGTTATAATCAAATTTTTTTTTATGTAAAGCACCGTGTTGTCCAACGTAAAAATTAATTGGATTAATCGTGTTTTTTTTTTGCAATAATAATTTTCTGCTAATCAAAATATTTGAATGCAAAGGCGCTTCCTTTTTTTTTATTAAAGAAAGTTTCAAAGCATAGGTTTCTAGCCAACCAATCAACGGCATCAGTATTAAAAAAAAACCAAAGTAAAAAACAGTTAAAATACGACTTAAAATAATATAAGGCTCCTCAACAGGACAAGCACCAAGCCAACCTAATAGTAAAAACCCAACTATGAAAAACCAAAAAGTAACACGGTAAACTGGCCTAAAATCACTACTTCGTAAAGTCGTAAAAGCACCTAAAAAAGGCAAAAAAAATAATATTATAATTGAAAATAGCATGACCAACACCCCACCTAACTTATCTGGAACCGCCCTTAACATAGCATAAAAAGGCAAAAAATACCACTCAGGAACTATATGTGCTGGTGTAACCATTGGGTTAGCTCTAATATAATTATCGGGGTGTATAAATAAATTTGGATACCAACAAACACCAATGGTAAAAAAAATCATTGAAAAAAAGAAAAATGTAAAATCTTTTAAAAAATAATATGGGTAGAAGGGTACAACCTCAACAATATCAATTCCAAGAGGATTTCCAGACCCAACTCGGTGTAACAATAAAATATGAAGCATAACAAGGGCTAAAATAACAAAAGGTAAAAAAAAATGTAATACAAAAAATCTTTTTAAAGTAGGGTTATCAACAGAGAATCCGCCCCACAACCATTGCGTGATATAATCTCCGATTGTGGGTATCGCAGAAAATAAATTCGTGATCACAGTTGCCGCCCAAAAACTCATTTGGCCCCAAGGTAAAACATAACCTAGAAACGCCGTCGCCATCATTAATAAAAAGATCAGTACACCACTTGCCCACACAAGACCACGAGGGTATAAATAAGAACCATAATACAGCCCTCTTCCTATATGAGTATACACAACAGCGAAAAACATGGATGAACCAGTCGAATGAATATAACGTATTAACCAACCCCGATTTACCTCCCTCATAATATGTTGAACACTATCAAATGCCAAGTCTGCATGTGGTGTGTAATACATGGATAGTAGTAAACCAGTAATAATTTGTATGGCTAAATAAAAAATTGATAATGAGCCAAAGCCCCAAAAATAATTAAGATTTAACGGGGCAGGGTATTTTAACAAGTGCTCATTAAAGGTTTTAAAAAAATCTAAACGTAAAAATCTCATAGTTTAGCTAAAGTACGACCACGATAAAAAAATGATGGGCCATGGGCCATAACAAAAGCACGGTGCCACCGAACAACATTGTATGACCAAGGATTATTATAAACTAAAATTGAATTATCATCAGCACCATTTGAAAAAAGAATTGGTTTTAAAACGTCGGTACCCTCACTAATAGCCAAAAATGATGCTGGCGAAAAAAATCTATGAATTTCGTTTTCGGTGTATTCATTAATAACAAACATCATATAAATCATATAAAAAAAAACTACGGTAGATAAAACAGAGATCATGGATCCCAGCGAAGCAATTTTATTCCATTTCGCATAGCAATCAGGATAATCAGGAATACGTCGAGGCATTCCCGCTAAACCTAAAAAGTGCATTGGAAAAAATGTTATATTAACACCAATAAAAAAAGACCAAAAATGAATTTGCCCTAATAACTCATTGTAACGAAGACCTAACATTTTACCAATCCAGTAATAAAACCCACCAAATAAACCGAAAACAGCCCCCATTGATAAAACATAATGAAAGTGAGCCACAACGTAGTAGGTGTCGTGAAAAGCTATGTCTAAACCAGCATTAGCTAGTACAACCCCTGTCACACCCCCAACGGTGAATAAAAATAAAAAACCCAAAACAAATAAAAAAGGTGTTTTCATTTCTATAGAACCAGACCAAATAGTTGCTAACCAGCTAAAAATTTTTATACCTGTAGGTATAGCAATAATCATTGTGGCCGCTGTAAAATATGCACGAGTATCAACATCAAGGCCAACAGTATACATATGGTGTGCCCAAACGATAAAACCCAAAAATCCAATTGAAAGCATAGCGTAAACCATTCCTAAGTAACCAAAAATATTTCGATTTGTTAACGTAGAAATAATTTGACTAACAATACCAAAAGCAGGTAAAATTAAAATATAAACTTCAGGGTGTCCAAAAAACCAAAATAAATGTTGATAAAGAACGGGATCCCCGCCACCAATATTGTCAAAAAATGAAGTATTAAAATTACGATCCGTTAATAACATCGTTATTGCGCCAGCAAAAACTGGTAACGACAATAACAATAAAAATGCAGTAATTAATACCGCCCAAACAAATAATGGGATATTATGCATATACATACCAATAGCTCTCATATTAATAATAGTAACAATAAAATTAATGGCACCTAAAATTGAAGAAGCACCCGCCAAGTGTAAGCTAAAAATTGCTAAATCAACCGATGGTCCTGGATGGTATTCAATTGAAGACAAGGGTGGGTACACCGTCCACCCAGTACCCGCGCCAACTTCAACTAAACTAGAAAAAACCAATAGAATCAATGATGGAGGCAATAACCAAAAACTTAAGTTATTTAAACGAGGAAAAGCCATATCGGGGGCACCAATCATAATTGGAACAAACCAATTGCCGAAACCACCAATTAAAATAGGCATAACCATAAAAAAAATCATTAAAAAAGCATGAGCTGTAATTAAAACATTATACAATTGATGGTTACCAAGCAAAATGGTATTTCCGGGGGTAGCTAATTCTAAGCGAATTAAGATAGACATAACCAAACCAGCTACACCGGCTAAAGCACCAAAAATCATATACAATGTTCCGATGTCCTTGTGATTGGTAGAAAAAAACCACCGAGTTATAAAACGTGTGCTTAAAGCACCTTGAGCGTGGGATGTCTCGTACAACATTGTACAAATTTAAACTTATAATTTAAACCCATGACAAAATAGTTGTTTCCCTTTTGCAAAGTATACAAGCTATTCAATTTATTTTTTTATAAAATTGTTTTCAAGAACAAAAAAAAATAAATTGACTATATTGCCAAAAGGCTAGAGTCGGTGTCGAACCAACATCATAAAATTTGCAATTTTACGCATTACCAATTATGCTATCTAGCCTATATAAAAAATTTATGCATGAGGTTTACCTCCCCACCAATAAATTGAAATAAATAAAAAAATCCAAACAACATCGACAAAATGCCAATACCAAATAGCTGCTTCAAATCCAACATGGTGATGGCTACGAAAATGACCTTGTACCATACGATATAAGCAAACACATAAAAACAAGGTTCCAATTAACACATGAAATCCATGAAAACCGGTTAACATAAAAAATAAGCTGCCATAAATACTATCAGAGATTTGGAATGGCGCATGTTTATACTCATAAAATTGTAATAATGTAAATATAAGACCCAATCCGATTGTAAGAGCCAAAGCTAACTGGGCCTCCTCAATATTACCGTCTAAACTATAATGAGACCACGTTATAAATGAACCGGAAGTTAACAAAATTAAGGTATTTAAAAAAGGAACACCCGCTGGGCAAAAAGGGTGAATTCCCTTGGGTGGCCAAACAAAACCGATCTCCATAGCCGGAGCCAAACTAGAATGAAAAAAAGCCCAAAAAAAAGCTAAAAAAAACATAATCTCAGAAACGATAAAAAGCAACATACCATAACGCAAACCACGCCGAACAGCTTTTGTATGATCACCGTAATACGTCGCTTCAGTTATAACATCTTTCCACCAACAAATCATGCAAGCTAATAACAGTAACAGACCAAACAAAAACAATTTTGCACCAATAAAAAAAAAATGCATGTATAATGATGCGCCTACAGTTGTCACTAAAGCAGCCAAACTCGTAACAAAAGGCCAAGGGCTTGCTTTAACCATGTGAAACGGGTGCCGGGTCGTTTGTGTTATCCGATCATTTTCTTTTATATTTATCACAAAGTTACTAGAATTGTTCACTACCATTTTGTATAAAATAAAATAAAGTTGATACGACAGGCAAAAATGGGGCTCGAACCCATATTCATAGCGTATGAAACTACTGTTCTACCGTTAAACTATTTTGCCTTAAATCCATCTACATACTGTTTAACTAACAACAAAGCGTCAGTATAAGATTTCTTAGTTACGAAAGAAGTAACGTCTTTAAAAATTTTTTTATTTGACTCATCAAGAGCTTGTTCTAACATATAATCCACAAACAAAACAATAGAACTAACTGGCAATTCATCTAATAATCCACGCATTCCAATAAATAAAATGGTAACTTGTGTTTCAATATTTAAAGGTTCGTATTGCCTTTGTTTTAACAATTCGATCAAACGTGAACCCCTTCTGATTACCTGTTGAGTCACTGGATCAAGATCCGATCCAAATTGAGCAAATGCCTCCACTTCTCGGTATTGTGCTAACTCTAATTTCAACGACCCTGCAATATTTTTCATCGCAACAACTTGAGCTGCAGAACCTACTCGGCTAACAGATAACCCTACGTTTATCGCCGGACGTATCCCTTTATAAAATAGTTCAGCTTCTAAAAAAATTTGACCATCTGTGATTGAAATAACATTAGTAGGAATATATGCCGATACATCCCCAGCTTGAGTTTCAATAATTGGTAGTGCAGTTAACGAACCACCACCAAATGTTTGATTCATTTTTGCCGAGCGCTCTAATAAACGAGAATGTAAATAAAAAACATCACCAGGGTACGCTTCTCGACCAGGTGGGCGTCTTAATAATAATGACATTTGTCTATAAGCTACAGCCTGCTTACTTAAATCGTCGTAAATAATTAACGCATGCTGTTTATTATCACGAAACCATTCCCCAATTGAACAGCCAGAATAAGGAGCTAAAAATTGTAAAGGAGCAGAATCAGAAGCAGTAGCGGATACTATACAAGTATAATTTAAAGCATCCTGTTGTTTCAAAATATCCACAATTTTCACAACAGTGGATTTTTTTTGTCCTACAGCAACGTAAATACAATTTAAAGCTTTAGTTTTTATAACTGGATCGAGTGCAGTGTGATCACTTTTTTGATTAATAATAGTGTCAATGACGATAGCGGTCTTACCAGTTTGGCGATCACCAATAATAAGCTCACGTTGTCCACGACCAATCGGTACCATGCTATCAACTGCTTTTAATCCAGTCTGCATTGGTTCTCGAACTGATTGCCTGGGTATAATGCCAGGAGCTTTTTTTTCAATTCTTGTGTACTCCGTAGCTGTAATTGGATTATCCGTGTCAATAGGGTTTCCTAGTGCATCAACAACACGACCAAGTAACTCGGGCCCTACTGGAACAGATACAATATTACCTGTTCTGTTAACAACATCACCCTCTTTAATAAATTTATCATTTCCAAATATCACAATACCAACTGCTTCATTTTCTAAGTTTAAAGCCATTCCTTTTATATCATTCGAAAAAGTTACCATTTCACCAGCTTTAACATTTAATAAACCAGAAACTCGTGCAATACCATCACCAATTGTTTGTACAACACCTTGATCAGAAAATTCTAAATTTAAACCCGTCTCTATTTCATTTGTAAACAATTCTAACCCTTCAGAATCAGTATTGCTCTGCAAAATATTTGTTAAGGTCTCATGTGTATCGGTATTTACCATAAAATTATTTTAACCAAGGATTATTAAATTCAAAAACACGATATTCTTGAGCAAGAGAAACCTTAGTGTAACACAATGTCTTTTTTGTATCACTATAATAAACTTCCGTAAATCCTGTCAACGGAAAATCTTTTCTTAAAGGATGGCCCTCAAAACCGTAATCTGTCAATATTCTACGCAAATCTGGATGATTAAAAAAAAGTACCCCAAACATATCCCAAACTTCACGTTCCAACCAATTAGCATTATGAAAAATTGGTGTTACTGAATGAACAGGGCTTATTTCATTCGTTTTCAACAAAATTAAAACCCTACTATTATAAGTAATACTTAACAAATTATAAATAACTTTAAAACGTACACTCGGTAACAAACTATCGAGGGCCGTTAAATCTGTTAATATTTTATACTGTGTATTTGTGTGCCAACGTAAAAAAAATAGTGTGGCAAGTAAATATTTTTTTTTAATAAAAATAGTATTTATATCATTTTGCGTACTTAATCGAATAAAAAA
>Ga0068872_10002109_pt1 | contig 15747 bp, 10 predicted proteins | sample NOAtaG_7_FD_66441 | JGI IMG/M metagenome (GOLD analysis project Ga0068872, IMG submission 66441) | Freshwater lake microbial communities from Lake Erie, under a cyanobacterial bloom - NOAA_Erie_Diel1S_2200h metaG | ecosystem: Environmental > Aquatic > Freshwater > Lake | place: USA: Ohio, Lake...
GAGAGAATTCTTGTCCATTAAGAAATGTTACAAATTACATGGGTACATTAAGAAAAGTTAAGGGGGTGCATCCATTGATGGATAAGGGTTTTCGGCTATTATGGTATATATGTATGGGGGAAGTCCAGACATAAGGGTTCCATCCCTTATAACTCCCGTCCATTGCATAACACAAACCGAAAAACCTTTTAATGTGCTTCCCCTGACATCAAACCGTACAGTCTAGTCTAAACTCCAGTTTGAAGCCATTGAGGGAGAACAGGATGATTTCCGCTGATTAGTTGTGCAGCTAATTTTTTATTATAGGGTTTATACAGTTCTTTAAGATATTCTAGTGTCTCTGGCTTCAACTCGTCACTATAGGGCATTCCATTAATCCGATAGTAAATCTCTCTAACTTGACTTTTTATCTTTGGATTCCCTCTCCAAAACTGTTCCGTAGACTGGTTAATTGTCAAGGCTAGACGTTGTAAGAATTGATTTTTGTAGTTAATACTTTTGTTTTCTACTTTTAAGTAACTCAATTGCCAACTCTCGTAGTCAATCTCCAACCAAGAGCAAATATCTGCTAGTAACTCTTGGGAATTCGATTGCAAATCGTCGAAAAAAATAACTTTTAAGTATTTGCCAAAACTCGCCAACCACTCGGCTAAATAATTAGCATAAAATCCTCCATCAAGACCCCAGTAAGTATCATTTTCTTGTTTAATTTTTTCCGAATAACTCAATAATTCACATTGCTTGATGTATTGCTCTATTGTCAATTTTTTGTCGAGAGCTAACATACTTTTTTTATACTTGAAGAAAGATAAAAGTCTTGCTATCGGTTCTCTCAAGATAATTAAAATTTTCACTTCCTCTCCTAAAGTAGTTTTAATTTCTTTGATTACGCTCATCCCTCCTTCAAAATATCCTGGAGTAGCTTCCATAATATATTTCTGTTCTTGACAGTGACTAAAATAACTCTTATATTGATTAAATGGAGAAACCGCTTGACGGTATCGAGAATCTAATTGACCATAACGGAAAACCGAAAAATAACAAGTTTCTTTAACTGAAGATGCACAAATATCAGGATGTTGGGACAGATAGGTATAAAGAGAAGTTGTCCCTCCTTTTACAACCCCTGCTATGACTAAATTAGGTAGTTTGACTTTGATGGTATTCATTGCATTTTTTAGTTTATTCAGATGAGATTAATATCTTAATTTAAGTTATCTTAGAGAAGACAGTTTTGTGACAGAATAAGCAGGTAACTGAATCTGTTTAGAAGCAGTACCTTTAGATTTCTTTAAGATTCCTGGTTTAGCCACTAAATCTCTGGGATGCCCCGAAACTTGTTCATAATCAACGGATTTATCAAAAACAGAATCAATATTTACTTCCACAACTTCCGATGATAAATTGATAATTATTGCCCGACGTTCCAGACTATTATTAAATAGCCATCCCTGTAAAGAAGGATATTTGAATTGATTTTTTACCGTCACCATTGGATGAGTCGAAAAATTAATTTTTCTGGCTTCAGTCATATTCTCAATTACCTCACCTAGTAACCGCAAAGCTGAACCACTAGCCGATAAACCAAAAGGAGCAGCCTTCATTGGTTGAGAGGGATTAATAAAAGAATTAATTCCAATTTGTTTTTCATCAGCTAAAATCGCTCCAAATTGTGAAGTTCCTACTAAGACATGATTGCAAATTAAATTAATTCGAGAATCTTCTAAGAATAGTAAACTCAGAGTTATATTTTGCAACCCATGAGACCAAGTGCCAATTAGCTTAGGACTTGAACCTTCCATTGGTTCTAGAGATTCCATGATGTTGTACTCTGTAATCCATATCTCCTTGCTGTTAGAAACAGCTTGAAATTGCGAATTTGCTTTAGTTTTTTGCCAATTAAAAAATGGTAAACTCAAAATGATTGGTACATCCTCCTGAGTAAAAAAAGGATAAGTTGTCTCGGAACGCCTGTTGGGAATTATATTAGTGTCATAATATAAATGAAAAGCTATGGCATCCGATTCAGGCAAAGCTGTTGCCAAAACACTATCATTCCAAAACTGAATGCGAGTATCTCTCCTATTACCCCGATCGAGATAATTATGACTCGGACCAATTACTGCTACTTTCGCTTTGGGAAACTCTTTCTTTACAGCCTTAGTCCACTCCCTAGCCAACTTTGCATAATCATCAGAAGTTGGAAAAAGCCTGAGATTATCTGGTAAGCCAAAATAAGCCTCATTTCCAATTTGAACATAGTCAACATTAATCCCTAAATCTCTGGCTTTTCGCAACATTGCCAACTGAGAACTTAGGTCAGAGGTTAAAATGTTGAGAACCCATAAAGGTTTAGTTTGGGTTGCCGTCAATCCCGCTTTGAATTCTTCTAGTTTACTAGCTGTATATTGGCGCACTCTTGGACTTCTAAATATACCAGGATATTGACGAGCATTGATATTACTTAAATCTGCTAAAATGCCGCCTCTTTGCCAATCCCAAAAATCTGCTATTGTCCCTCCAGGAAACCGCAGAACTCTTGGTTTCAGTTGCTTTACCGCTTTGACTAAAGCTGGCTCCGTCCAAGAGTCAAATAATAAAGGGTTAGTGTTATAACAAATAAAATCTGGCGATAACGAGCGGCTAGATTCTGCAAGAGAAGCACTGGTTACTAAAGAAGAAGATTGAGATAAATCTCGATCATAGTTCAGTTGACTCTTAGCTCCCGATGCACAAGCGCTTACTCCTATTAGGATAGTTAAAATTAATCCTTTGAGTTTAAGTTTGCTTTTAGAATTTGACCAGATGTTCATAGTTTCAATGAGATTTCAATTTAACTGGGTTTTCCTTAAGACTTAAGACTTTTTTGTCGGTTATGGACATTGACAACTAAACCAGCTATCGTCCAAAAATAAAAAGAACAGGTTCTAGCTTCTGGAAGTTGCTCAGCTAAGGAATAAATTCCATAGAGCAGGATTAGTATACTTCCAGATACTCCCAGTAATTTTTCAACAACTCCTGAAGCATTTTGACGTACAGCTTGAGTGTGACGGTACAGTTGATAGAGGATGAGCAGATAAATTAAAGTACCCGGAACCCCGTAGAAAGATATCATAGCACACCAATAAGCATCTTTAAAGTACAGAGAAGTCTCCTTGAACTTTACTTTATCTCTGGTATTATTGGTTAATTTAACTAATTGCTCAACTGTCGTATCTTCATCGGGACTTAGTCCATACCAATAACCACTTCCCAGAACATTACCACAAGATATTTTCATAAAAAATAACCGGGAGCCTTCTATAGATCTATTCCAGTATTCGGGCGTAAAAAGTTGTATTAAATAAGTTTTAATTTCTTGTCCTTCTTTACGAATAGACTTATTAGACAAAGCTTGATCAATATTAAAACTAAAGAGCATAATCCCCCAAAATAGAACCAGTAGTAATGTTCCATACAGTAAAGTTAGCCAAGCTGCAATTCTAGGTTTACCTAAATAAAAAATCACCAATATTGGCAAAAGCAATGCTATCAACATAACTGCTCTTTTATAGCTAGAAATTATCCCGAAGTATATCAAAAACAAAACTATAATTCTTTGCCAATTTGGCAATAAATAATAACGCTTTTTAGGGTGTATATAAGTCCAGTAAATCACCAAAGTTACTGCCAAAATAGCAGGAATCAAAAAAAACAAAGCCATTACACTTGCATCAGAAAAAGTGCCAAACACTGATCCTTTTTTTTCAAATCCTACAAAAGCAATTGGCGCTTTTCCCAATAAAGATTCCATTTTAACACTTGAGGTTTCAAATATTTTTTTAACTGGAGATCCCCCAAGTAATTGAGCCATAGCGATTAGACCCTCTAACATTCCCATACCGATCATTGTTTGTAGAATTAGGTAAATTTGAGAATCGTAAAGCTCAAGGTTTACGAGCAAATAATATACCGATAAAAATCTAACCAGAGTTCTCAAACCTGAAACTCCCCCAAACAAAGAGGCTTGAAAAAATAAGTGACTAATAATAATCAAAAAAACTGCCCAGATAAAAAATCCAACAAAAAGAATTTCTATGGCAGTTATTTTAAATCGGCATCTCCGAGTAATGATTTGATATAACAAACCGAAAAATAACAAATAACAGACCAATTCAGGTAGTGAGCGAATCGCAGCAATAACAGTGATAGGTAGAGGGAGTAATTTGAGAATAAATTCTTCTAAAGGTAGATAGACAATCAAAACAACAATCAGCCAAAAAGGCAGTTGTGGTTTTCGTCTATCTTCTCGTACTATTTGATTGCTAATGAACATGAGCTTTAGAAACTTAAATTAATGACCATTTTTTGTATTTTGTGCATCATCATTGATTTTGGTATTACCTTACTCTACTTTTTTGTGTAACTATTCATGGCCAGACCTGCTAGAATCCAAAAGTAGTTAGATCAGTATTATTGTATTAAAGGCATTCCAAAACAGTGAACAATTCCTACTAACAATATACGAAAATTATTGTAATAGAACTCAGACTATAATAGTTTGCAAACAATTTACAAGTGTTAAATTCATTTTCTATCTCAATGTCAATTGCGCTAATCGCTCACTATCTCGGACCAAGCTTAGGGATTGGAAAATACCTAGATCGCTTGTTACCTCCATTAGTAACAGAATTGATGGCCAGAGGAGTAAAGGTGAAAATCCTGGGTTCTCCGAATGCTATTCATCACACCCCGGCACTCCAAGACCTAAAAGATATTGTCCAGCCTCTCCCCTCTTTAGATTACCATCCCAGCCAGCGATTTGCTTGGTTTGCCGCCCGTTTTAGCAGTTACTGCCGGAGCAAAGAACTAGAAGCAGTTGCTTGGCTGTCCAATCCCATTATACTACCTTGGCATCCTCCTACTCTAGCCGTACTCCACGATGTCAATGAGTGGGCTGAACCCGCTAAATATGGCAGCCGCCTGAAAACGGCCTTGCGAGCCGCCATTTATTTGGATACCTCCCTGCTTTTTGCCAAGAAAATTATCGTCATCAGTCAGGCGACTGAACAGGCCCTTTGGCAATACCGTTCCCTGCCAAAACTAAAAAGTAAGCTGATAGTCATTCCCAATGGCAGTGATTCCCCCTTAGTCAATCTCGCACCCGTTGAAATTTTGGCACCCAAAGTTCCTTTCCTCTTATCTGTCGGACGAATCGATCCGGCAGCTAAGTGCCTTCCTCAAGCAGTAGCCTTAGTTTCCGCCCTCAGAGAATTAAGCGGTCAACCTTGGGAACTGCATTTACTAGGAGGGATGAACAGATCGACTCAAGCTAGCGGTAAGGCTTTTCTGGAGAGAATCGCTCATTTACCTTGGATTCGTTATCATGGCTATGTAGATGATCCCACCTTGGCTGAGTGGTATCGACAGGCAACAGCAGTAGTTTTTCTGTCCGAGCGAGAAGGGTTTGGTTTTCCGATTGTAGAGGCAGCTTCCTTTGGACGCTGGGTGATTGTAAGTCAGAAAAATCAAGCAGCGCGAGAAACAGGGGTTATGGGGGCGATCACAGTCAATCCCGATCATCCTCAACAGGCAGCCTCAATAGTATTAAATCGACTGCCTCAAGCAATAGCCGACAGCCCATCTCTCTCAAGCTGGCGAGAAGCAGCACTAGCTTATGCCGAAGAAATTTGTTTCCTATTGGATGACCGACAAAAAGGTTGGCTCTTCTAGGTTCTGTGTGATAAGTTCAACTTACATAGGATCGATCTTTATGTCCTCTGTGTCTCTGTGGTTCCTTCCACTCCCTCGCCAGCAGGACTGTATCTTAGAATACATTTTACCCAACAAATCCAAGAGAGCCAAAGGTTTTATAGGGTGTTAATAGATTTTTGCAAGGTGGATAACTCTAGTATAGTATCAGCAAACTTTAAAATACCAGGTCGATGAGAGACAATAATCACTGTACACAATCCTTTTAAAGCTAGGAGTTCCTTGGCAATTTCTGCTTCAGTTTCATCATCTAAATTGGCAGAAACTTCATCTAAGACCAGGATTTGAGGCTTGCTCAAGAGAGCGCGGGCTAAGGCTAACCGTTGTTTTTGTCCTGCTGATAGTCCTTGGCTGTTGTCGGTAAGTCGATAATCCAGTCCATCGGGAAGGCGATCAACCACCTCTAAAAGACTTGCTGCTGCTAAAGCTTGGCGGTATTCTTCAATAGAATAAGGTTTTCGTGAACCATAGTCTAGATTATGTTTAATACTGCCTTCTATCAAAAAAGGTTCTGCTCCTACATAACCCACCTGAACTAGAGGTTGAGCCAAAAATTCTTGGGCATTGATACCGGCAATTTGCACCTTCCCATTACTCGGCTGAAGCACTCCTAAAATTAAGCCCAGTAGGGTAGATTTTCCTGAGCCGCTTCTGCCGATTATTCCTAATTGCTCTCCCCCCTTAATCGCCAGGGAAATATTCCTGAGGACAGGAGGAATATTGGGAAGATAAGAAAAAGAAACCTTTCTTAGTTCAATATTAGGTGGCGGTTGAAGCGATGGAGTTTCATTTACAACCCTAGATGAGTCAGGGGATTGAGCAAAATTTTCTGGGAAACTGATTGAAGTTTTTGTTGATTTTCCTGAGACAATCGGCAGCAAAGCTGCCGAGATTTCTTTAGCATCGATTTGGGCTAAATAAACCAGAGAAATTTTGCAGTAAGGAAAGACAGAATTCATCATTCCAAACCCCCTTCCCATACGAGAAAACGTATTTAAAAATCTGCCAAAAAGATAGAGACAAGCAACCAGCTTAATTCCAGGTGTTTTCCAAATTCTGATATTAGTAAAAATAATTATGACCAGGAGAAAAATACCTAAAATTAAAGGAATTACTGCTCCAAAGTTCCCCAAAAATTTAGCCCTGAGGAAATTGTTATAATAATTTAAAGTTTTCTCTACTAGATGATTATATTCTCGTTTATTTGTTCTTAATACTCGGACTAAAAGCCAGTTGCGAGCGATGCGTTCAATTCCGCTTACCAGAGCTTTTTGTTCTTCAGGAATTTGTGTGGCAACAGCCCGAACTCGGTGGTTGATTTTTAAGACTAATAAGCCGATCAACCCTAGCCCCAAGCTAGCTAACAGAGATTCTCGCCAAGCTAAAGACAACATTGCCCCTAATAAAACCAGACATTCAATCCCAAAAGAAAGCACCCATGCCGTGTACCAAAAAAACCACGCTGTTTGTGGGAAAACTTCACCTACTCTAGAGTTTGTATCCGTAGCAGAAATATATTTTTGAGATGAACTATGGAGGATTTCATGCAAGGCAAAAAGTCTCAAGCGTGTATTAATAGTCTCGTAAACACAATCATTACCTTGGTAAGCCCAAAATTGGGCAATTCCTCGAAAAATTCCCAGTCCTAAAAACAAAAGCAATAACTGCCATAGGGAAGGCTGCCAGTTCCAGCCTCCTCCTAAGAGATAAGTTTCTTCCGAAGTCAGACCTAGAAACCTCAACAAAAGCTGCAAGAACCTTGCTAGTCCGTAATCAACCATTCCTAAGCTAAGACTAGCTAATAAACTAACCGTCAGCCAAAAAAATCCGTTACGACCTAGCAAGATAGGTAAGCTAGCTAAGGGCAAATTTTTTGAGGACATGGCAAGGTCTCCAGAGCCAGACTACTTTGCTCAATGCAGTTTTTCAAGCTTTCGACAAATTGTTGAGCTTGGGGTTCTTCTAACATAGTTTTGTGATCTCCAGTAACGATGTGGTAGTTAACGCCCCCCTGGGCTAGTTCTTTCCATTCTTCTTGCGCTTCCAGACTTTCTTGGTTATTTTTAAATAGGTCAATCGTTCCCGAAAAAAGCTGTCGAGGAATGTATTTTCTCCTAGCCCTGGAATGGCTGTCATAAACCGCCTGAATTTGTTGGCTTTGAGGATCGTTAGACAGGGTAGTTTTGGTTTTGGTCAGGAAATTTTGCAGATAACTGAAGAGAAATTTGGGATTGCGCGATCGCTTCCAGAGTTCCCTCGCATAATAGCTAAAATTTCTCGGTTTTAACCGTGGGGGACTTTGGGTATCGAAGATGGCTAATAGAGCTACTGTTTCCCCTTTGGCTTGCCACTGGAGTGCCATTTCAAAAGCGACAATCCCTCCCATACAACGCCCCCCCAAAAAATAGGGACCGTGAGGCTGTATCGCCTGAATTTGCTCCAGATAGTAAGTCGCCATTTCTTCTACACTTTCGTGGGGTTTCCCTTGTCCATCCATTCCTAATTGCTCTAGTCCATAAACCGGTCGTTCGGGAGCAAAATAACTGGCTAAGTGGGCGTAATGTAAGGCAGTACAAGCGGCTGGTGGTAGCAGAAATAGGGGCGTTTTCTCCCCTTGGCGTTGCAGGGGGACGATGGGAGTCCAAGGAAGGGCAATTTTTTCTTGACGCAGAACCTTGGCTAATTGCTCGACGGTCGGAAATTCAACCAGGGTATTTAAGGGCAGTTTTCGGTCAAATTTTTCCTCAATTTGATTTAATAGACGCAAACCTAGTAAGGATTTACCCCCTAGCTCAAAAAAGTTATCTGTCATGCTTAGGGGATGGCTGTTGAAAATGTCCTCCCAAATTTGGATCAGTTCTAGTTCTAACTGATCTTGGGGTTTGACGAGGTTTGGGGAAGTTTGGCGGTGAGATTTTGCTAAAACTTGCTGGCGATTGCGTTTTTCTTGCAGTTGTTGCTTTTGGGTTTCTGTTAGGGGTAACAGTTGGGAAATCGGCCGTTCTGGATCGGCGATAACATTTTCTAGCACCGTTTGATAGTGCTGGAGCATTTGGACAATGCTTGTTTCGTCAAACAAGTCCACATTGTATTTTAAGACTGCACTCAATTCGTCTTTATCTTCTTCCATAGATAGAAAGAGATCGAAATCTGTCCCTCTGTTTTCTTCCAATGGGGTGATATTCAGGTCTCCTAGTTTAAGGGGCTTAAGAACTACATTTTGCAGAGCAAAGAGAATCTGAGAGAGGGGAACGTTGATAAGGTTAAGCCGGCTGACTAATAATTGAAACGGCAGATCTTGATAAGCATAAGCTTGTGAACTCTGGTAGCGAACCCGACTAAGAAGTTCTCGAAAACTGGGATCACCCGATAGTTCGGTGCGGTAGATCATGAGATTGGCAAAATAACCAATTAATCTCTGAATTTCGTTGCGGTTTCGGTTGGCAATGGGAGTACACAAAAAAACATCATTTTGACCAAGATAGAAATGAAGTAGGACTTTAAAAGCGGCCAAGAGGGTAATGAAGAGAGTGACCCCTTCGCCAGTGGTGAAAGATTTCAGTTTTTTTGTCAAGTCTTCAGGTAGGATGATAACTGAGCGTGCTCGTTGACTCGACACCATGGCAGAGGACAATCGATCAACAGGCAGTTGCTGTAACGGCAGCTCCCTGACCCGTCCCTTCCAGAAGTCCAGCAAGCTATTAAGAAATTCTCCCTGAATCCATTGCCGTTGCCACACAGCAAAATCAGCATATTGTATAGACAGAGGGGCTAAGGTATCTGGTTGTCCACTGCTATAGGATTGATAGAGTTCCCCTAACTCCCGAAAAAGTATGCCATCCGACCAAGCGTCGTAGATAATATGATGCAAAGTGATCAGAATAAAGTGATTATCTGATGACAATTTCAGCAGGGTGGTTCGAAACAGAGGACCGGTACTCAGATTAAATGGGCGTTGTGCTTCTTTCTTTACCAGTTGTAGGGCTTGAGAAAAGCGATCGCATTCAGGATAGGTTGTCAAGTCAACGATGACCAGAGATTGAGTATCGGACGGAGTGATCGCCTGGACGGGATGACCCTCTAAACTGGGAAAAGTGGTTCTTAAAATTTCGTGCCGCAGTCGCAGGGCAGAAAAACTTTTTTCTAGGGCCTCAACGTTCAGTTCACCTCGGACTCGAAAGGCATAGGGAACGTTGTAGTCAACACTGCCAGGATTCAGTTGGTCTAAAAACCATAACCGCTCTTGAGGAAAGGAAAGGGGAAGACTGCCCTTTCGTTCCACGGTCACTAAAGGAGGAGCTTGGTTACGAAATTTCATCAAAGTCCTAACAGATTCCCAAATCTCTGGATGTTTCATCGTCTTTAGTTGAAGTCTCCCTTGCCTAATTATGAAAACTTAGCCTTAACAAAATCACTGATCGCTTTAATGGTTTCAAAATTTTCCAGCAATATTTCATCGGGATTAAAAACTATCCCAAAGGTTTCTTCTAGAAAACCAATCATCTGAAAAATGCCGACCGAATCAATAATACCTTGCTCAACTAATTGGAGATCATCATTGATGATCACTTCGGGCTTATCGTACATAAATTGCTCGGTAATATGAGCTTTAATTTTCTGCTCTATGTCTTTTGCAACCAATGTCATTTTTCACTCCTTGATGGACTAAGCTTTTGATGACTGTACTAAAACCTTATTTTCTCGGGCAGATCGTACAGCACTAGCATTAAGCTGACGTAGAGCCATTAATCCTTGAGAAGGAGTCTCATCATAAACCCTACCCGCAAACAGATTAATAATGTCTTCCCTGTGACGAAAATGGGCTAAATAGCCAAAGGCCAGGGGATTATTCCAGAAACCATCAATTAGGTCTTGGATGGTATCCATGCCTTTTTGACAAAGATTTTCATAGTCAGCAAAGGGATTACTCTGGGTCGATGTTTTACCCTGGAGAAAATCCTTAACTGCTTCAACGGCAAACTCGGCTTCTTTCATGGAAAAGTACACCCCAAAAGAGAAGATTGGATCGATAAACCGATGGGCATCTCCGATACATAAATAACCTTTTCCAGTAAAGTTTTTTACCTCATAAGAATAGGCCGTAATTGATCGGGTTTCTTCGGTCAACTCACAGTCTTTAGTGCGTAACGCTAACTGTGGATTGAGTTCTTGAAGTTCACGCTGTAAAAATTCCTGTTTGCCTTCTTTTCTTGATAGAAAATATTCAGTAGGAACAGAGACTCCCACACTAACGGTTTCGTCATCAAGAGGAATAAACCATGCCCAGTGAAACTGATCTCGATAGAAAATTAGAGTATTATCTTTTTCGTTACCAGAATCTCGTAAGGCTCCTTTCAATTGGGAAAAAATAGCAACTTGCTTGTCATATTTTCCGCGTATTTTTTTGCCAGTGACTCCCTTGTTTGCCAAAAAAGTTCCCTGTCCTGAAGCATCAATCAAGACGGAAGACTCAATATTAAGAATAGTATCGTCGTTTTGACGAATGCTTACTCCTTTGATTTCAGAAGAATCTCCAATGGGTTTAATAGCTTCACCATGAATAAAGGTTGTTCCCACTTCCAAGCACTTATCTAAAAGCATTTGATCAAACTCACTGCGGCGAACTTGCCAGGTTGAAGTGGGAAATAATTTTCCTTCTGGATTCCTAGCCATCACTGGAACCCAAAAGGAATTTTTTCCTTCTTTTCCATAAACCCTGACACCATATTTAATGGGATACTCAGAAAACTGCATTTTGTCTTCAAGTCCTAAAAGACGTAGGGTTTTACCGGCTTCCCCTGTTAAAGATTCGCCAATATGATAACGAGGAAATTTCTCTTTTTCAACCACTACGGATTTAATTCCTGCCTGCTCAAGAAGAATAGAACTGGTTAAACCACCAGGTCCGCCACCAATAATAACAACATCGGTTTTCATAGACTAAGCCTTTAATTTTTCGAGATTTAGGGTTGGCCCTCTAAGGATACCTATCAATATACATCAAGTTTTTCTTGATGGCAATTCTTGAACAAGGGCTAATTCAAGTTTGAAGTACACCAGTACCTAAATGGTTAAAGAATACAGCATAGGGCTTGCGATCGTCAAGGGCTTTTCGGGGTCGGTGGTTAATGGCAGTCTGTCACTCGTTCTACCTCAGTTTGTTTGACGATGAGAGAAAGCAGATAGTTTTCGAGAGCGGGATGCCAATTGCGCCTTAGTTATCGCGAAATCACCGTGTGAGAGCATCCCATCTAGTGGTGTACGTCATTTTTGAATCGGCAAAGGTTTCTAAGAATTCTGTCTCGCCGACAACAATCTAAATAAAGGGGAGGCAGCGACAGTGGTAACAATTGCCATCAGAACTAAAATGGTAAACAAGGCAGGAGTAATAATATTATTATCCAGTCCAATATTAGCCAAAATTAACTCCATTAATCCTCTAGCGTTCATTAGTGACCCGATTAAACCAGCTTCGCGCCAAGTTGAACCCCCGATGCGAGTGGCTAATAGACAAGCACCCCCTTTACAAATAAAGGCGATGACAATCGTTATAATCGTTATCCCTATCAAGGTAGATTGTGCCAGCAGTGCAATCTGAGTATTCAGTCCAGAATAGACAAAGAACATTGGCAGTAGCAAAGTCACGTTTAAGTATTCGATGAAACCGCTAATTTGTTTGGCAAACACCCCCCTTGGCATGACCGCCCCTAGCATAAAGGCTCCGAAAATAGCATAAATCCGAACTAAGTCGGTAAACCAAGCAGAGAGCATCAAAGTAAACAGTAAAGCAATCATGATTTCTGGTGTCACGCCCTTGTTGGCCGCTGTGGCCTGACTAAACAGCCGAAATAATGGCCGACCCACAAACATCATCGTGATTACATAGACCAAGGTTCCGCCCAAGGCCATAAGTATCAGAACAGGAGAGTTTTTACTGGTAGCCAAGATGATTGCCAACATTGCCCAAGCGACGGCATCATCAAAGGCGGCCGCACTAATGGCTAAAGTCCCGATTTTGCTATTGGTTAAGCCACTTTCATAGATAATCCGAGCCAGCATGGGAAAGGCAGTAATGACCATGGCAGAGGACATAAATAGGGCTGCTTGCCATGGGACAATCGTTTGCGGGAATAGACTGTTATTAGTGGATAACAGAAACCCCAAGCCACCCCCAAGTAGCAGCGGTGCGAGAATGCCTGACAAAGAGAGGAGAGACGCTTCCTTGATATGCTCGCTGAGCATACCGACGTTGAATTGCAGCCCAATTAGAAACATATAAAGTACAAGTCCCAATTGACTCAGACCAAACAGGATAGTCATGGAGGGATGGATTATGTCTATCGTACTCCCCCCTAGTGCTAAGGTGAGGGTCTTGGGAAAGAGGAACTCTTGGGCATCCGGTGCGATCAAACCCAAGAACGAGGGACCTAAAAGAACTCCAGCGATCATTTCACTGACTACTCGCGTTTGACCAAGATAGTGAAAGACTCTGCTGGAGATTTGGCAGGTCAGTAAGATGACTGAGAGCTGGAGGAATAAGCGAACGGCAATATCGTGGTTTGTAGGCATGATAGTTAAGCATCATGGGTGAATAAGGGACAAAGCATCGTTTCTAACTCTTGAATCGTCTTTTGCTGTTCTTTAACCAGCCGGTGCCATTGACTCTGTGGTAAGTCTGTGGTAGGATTCCGACGGGGTGACAAAAGGCTAAAAAAACAAGACAGGGTGTGTGTGGGGTGTCGGGAAAAACTCTGATATTTTCCCAAAAAAGAGAACAAGGGAGTCGATTAATTTGACGGCTTGGCGGCAAGAGCAGCGATAGCTTCCTCACAGACCAGACCCAGCCTATGCTTCAACACCGTTGTCACTCCTTGAGGGGAAGATTAAGCTTATTTAGTTGAGGTATTCTTATAATATGGCTTATTTATTGCAGCAGCTTTTGGAAGTTAGTGCCAACTATTTTCCAGAGCGAACAGCCGTCATCTCTAAAGACAGCCAGATAACCTATGGCGACCTAGAGACAGCCTCAACGAGGCTAGCTAATACCTTGAGCGCATCTGGAATTAGTCGAGGCGAGCGAGTGGGGATTTACCTGACAAAATCCATTGAAGCAGTCATCGCTATTTTAGGGATTTTGAAAGCGGGAGCAGTTTACGTCCCTCTTGATACATCTGCTCCCGCTAAAAGAATAGATTTTATTCTCAGAAATTGTGATCTAAAAGCTCTGGTGACTGAGGAAAAGCCGTTGACCATCTTATCAAATGTTTTGTCAGACATCTCTTGTCTAAAATGCTTAATTTTTAAAGATCGGATTCCGATTGAGTCTCTCAAAAACAACTCAAAAGTTCTCACTATTACTTGGCGGGAAGTTTTGGAACAACCTGCGGTTTCCCGCAATCTAGATGTGATTGAAAACGATTTAGCTTATATTCTCTATACGTCGGGTTCAACAGGTACTCCTAAAGGAGTGGCCATCAGTCACCGAGCTTCTTTAACCTTTATTAATTGGGCTTATCAATGTTTTCAAGTGCAACCAACGGATCGAGTTTCTAGCCACGCTCCTTTTCACTTTGATCTCTCTATTTTTGATATTTTTGCTACGCTCAAAGCTGGTGGGACTATCATCCTCGTTCCTCAAGAATTATCGGTTTTTCCGATTAATTTAGCCAAATTTATCGAAGAACAAAAAATTACAATCTGGTATTCAGTTCCCTCGATCTTGACGCAGCTTTTACTCAGGGGTAACTTGAAAGAACATCAATTTCCTCATCTGAGAACTATCCTGTTTGCTGGAGAAGTTTTTCCCATTAAATACCTGCGCCAGTTAATGAACTTAATTCCTCAGGCTAAATATTATAATCTTTACGGGCCTACGGAAACTAACGTCTGTACCTATTATGAAGTGGAGAAAATCGCACCTGATTGCGTCGAAGCTCTACCCATTGGCAAAGCTTGCGCAAATACAGAAGTTTTTGCCGTTAAAGAGGAGCAAAAGCTGGCTCAACCCGGGGAAGTAGGAGAACTATATGTCCGCAGTCCCTCCTTGATGGCTGGGTATTGGGGAAGTCCAGAAAAAACCGAACAAGTCCTCGTCAGCGATCCTCTCCATCCCCGTCTGGGGAAACAAACTGTCTATCGTACTGGTGATCTGGTCTGTCAAGCTGCTGATGGCAACTATCTTTACCTCGGCCGACGGGATAACCAAATCAAAAGTCGAGGCTATCGTATTGAATTGGGGGAAATTGAATCCATCCTCTACAGCCATCCACAAGTGGAAGAAACAGCGGTTATTGCTATTGCTGATGAAGAAATTGGCAATAAGATTAAAGCGATTGTGGTTGTTAAACCAGGGGAAAAAGGGTTAAAATCTAATGATTTATTGTCTTTCTGTTCCCATCGCCTACCTAAGTATATGCTACCAAGTCTAATTGAGTTCCGTCCAACCTTACCGAAAACCTCCACCGGCAAAATTGATAGAGCTTTACTGCGACAAGAACATTGCTAGATAATTACACCACCAACATTACTTTTATCACAAGGTGATCTATGGTTAGAAAACTGATTAAGTTCTTACGAAGCATGAAAAATCATCTTTTGGCTCACCTGTTTCCTAACTGGTTCTACCAGCATCGCCGAAAAAATTGGCAAAAGCAATGGTCTAGTCCAGATTACTCGCCAGATTGGAGAATTACCGGAATTCCCAAGGAGTTACAAGCTGCGGTTGAGAGCGAATGGTTTCTGCCGCACTCATCTGTACTTGATATTGGCTGTGGAAGTGGCGAAATTGCGGCTTGGTTAGCTCAAAATGGGTTTAAAGTTGTTGGTATTGATTTTGCTCAATCCGCTATAGAAAAAGCTAAATTAAAATATCAATCGATTTCAGGACTAGAATTGAGAAATGTTGATATTTGCCAAGAGAAGTCAGGGTTAGAGTCGTCTCAATTTGATGTGTTCATAGATCGGGGCTGTCTGCATGGAATTTCTCAAGTCTCTTGG
>Ga0068872_10002113_pt1 | contig 15728 bp, 14 predicted proteins | sample NOAtaG_7_FD_66441 | JGI IMG/M metagenome (GOLD analysis project Ga0068872, IMG submission 66441) | Freshwater lake microbial communities from Lake Erie, under a cyanobacterial bloom - NOAA_Erie_Diel1S_2200h metaG | ecosystem: Environmental > Aquatic > Freshwater > Lake | place: USA: Ohio, Lake...
ATAGTATGAACCTTTCTTTGCGTCATCTGTTTCTTTCAAACGTCCATAAGCCTTGCCCGAAGCCCACATTTCCTCTAGTTGCTGTTCAGCGATAATGATCGCGGATTGAATCTCTCGTCTGCTAAAGGCAGTGGGTAAGCAAGGATACACCCTTTCCTTGGCAATTAGCCATGAGGTTTTTTTTAATTGAACATTTAAACCAGCCCTTCTCTTTACGACATACTCAAACAAGTTGTGCCGATCTCCCCATCTATTTACATACCTTCTAATGTCATTTAACTCATGATCGTTTAAGTTAAAATCTTCATTTTGCAGCTTAATCCATGCTGTATTAGAGAACATGGAAACACCTGCGATAAAGGATTCCCAAGGCGTTTGTGGCAGCATATCAAAATCCTCCTACTTGTTAAAAATAATCCGTAAGACCTAAAGTTTTATCGTATAGTTTTTTGATGACTGGATATTTATCACAGCTATTCTTGAGAAAAGTTATATCTTCATCAGTCAAACTATTAAAATTATCCTCCAATAACTTGTTAATAAGCTCACGATCTGCCTTAGCGGTGTATATCAATCTTGTGACCAGCTTGCGCCAGTTTTCCAACTCCTCTAAACGAGCTATTGCCACTGGATGTACTTCTTTAAATTCAAAATGACCTAAAAATTCTTGATGTAAAGGATATGCCTTAAAGAAATTTTTTACTAAAGGCAATTGGTCTTCATTTATTGTCGCAGGAAGACAGCCTTTATCTTTTGCCTCTTGAAGTATTGCGTAAAGTGTCTCATCGTAATCTTGTAAATCATTGAGAAATTTGCTTACAGCCTCTTGTCCGTAAATAGATTCTTCATATTCTTCTACCCAGTCAGTCATATTAATCCCCTGCCAAATAACGTTGGTTAATTGAATTCTGAAATTTAAAGAAATTGCGATCGCAAGTCAAAGCAAATCCGCAAAGGGATCACCCTTCGCTTTAAGTTTTTCCTTGTGGGCTTGGATCTCAGCATCTACAGCTTTTTCTTTCTCGTCTAGTTCTTCAAACTTTGCTAAGGAATCCTGAATACTTTGTTTTAACTCGGTAGATTTTTGTGATTTTTTTAATCCCTCGTCAAAACTAGCAATAAACCAATCACTGAAAATTTTAAAATCCTCATTTGACAGTTCATCAATATATGATTTGATCAACTCTAAATCTTTAGTATTTTGCATACTCATTGAGGAATCTCCATACCAATCTTCTGAAATATTTGTAGTCTTCCCCAGTCTGTATCTGCCATTCTCAACCATTTCTCCCTTTCTTCGATATTTAGTGAAAGAGCAATAGACTTTAAGATTTCTTCATTTGACTTAACATTAACAAAGTCTAGGAACATTGAAGAATGTTCTTCATTCATATTGGGATCGTCGTTGTAGTTTAATATTTTGTCATACAATTCCATAAGAAAGTCTTGACACTCAATTTCTTTCCTTAAAATATTTTTTTTGTTTGTCATCATATACGAATTGCTCTTACTCTCTAAGCGAATATTTCTTATCTGTTTTAAGAGTTCAATAGCCCTATTGCTTTGATTAATAGTGTCAAGCAACCGCTTCTCATGTTCGTAAATGTGTTTCTCCTGCAAACCTAGCAACCAAGATACTAAGTCCTCAAATTCCTGCTCTGACATCAGAGAAATTGTTGCCTTAGCTCGTTGAACCCTCAGTTTTTGATTGCCCGTAATCCTAGAAATTAATCTCTGAATGGCTCGGAATATCCCCATGTCAATCCCCAGCCAAATAAGTTTGTCGATAATTTTTCTCCGCCATCTGCGCCGCCTCTGCCTCTGTCCATTGCCGCATCGTTGGTAAATCTGGTACACCGCTAAACTGCATTAGCTCTAGGCTATCCCCAATCACCTCGGCAATGACTTGAGCGATCGCCTTACAGCAACTCTTAGGAGAACGCACTACTTGCTCCTCGGCAAACCTAATCACTAGCCAATTTCTAGCAAGAAAATGGTTGTTCCGATTAAAGTCATTGGTTGCGCCGTCATAATGTGTGGGTTTACCAGTGTTGTAAGCGTAAGGCTCATCAATCTCAATGTCGATATAGAGACTAAGTGAGCGATCAATGTAGGCAAAATCTGGACTATAGAGATTATAGGGAGGCTTAAATTGATTAGTGGATGTTAGCTTGCGGTGGATCTTGCCCTTGAAATGATGGTTGAGGTGAGCATAAAACTTAGCTTCCGAAAAACCCTCCTGAGCCGTGCTATTTTCCCCGTCATGGGGTTCGGTTTGCTTCAGGGCTAGGATTAACTGCTCTTGTTGATACTTGGCTATATTGTCGGGACTATTAAGCCGTATTAACTCTTCCGTATGTCGATCCCTAGCTCGCATATGTTCTTGCATAAGCCTTGGGTATTTCTTCCGATAATCATCATGCTCTCGCTTGCGCTGGGGATAACTTTGATTCATTGACCATGCAGCATAGGCGATCGCCGCAAAACTCACTAACCCACTAATAGCCCCTAGAACTGGGTTAATCAATACAGATATAACCGATACCACAAATCCTATTGTTGTATAGGCTATTAGTGCTTTAGTGTCATAGATTTGTGGTTCAGATGATGGCGGACTCGGTGAGATATCTGCAAAAGGTGGGACTATCGGCTTGGCATTTTTGGCGCTTGTGATGCGATCGGGAATGAGGACGATGGGAAATAATCAGTCGCCTTTGTGTAAGTTCGCTAGGACTTACTGGCTTGAGAGATTGATAAGCCATCCAGTAAATAGCTTGCTTCTGCTCATATAAAAGTCTTGGATTATCTACAACTAAATCTTGACCTTCATCAATCAAAATTGCATCAAACATTTGTTGTATATCTCTGGACTCTAATAATTGCCGACTAATATCAGCAAGCCCTTCATTTGGCTGTTTGTAGTCAGTATTACTAGGAGTTAATGGTGAGGTCTGATTAGCTTGACAAATTGTGCGATAAAACCCAGCTCTATCTCTAGCACCCCAAGCGTGTAATACACGAAGTTTTCTCTGGGCTGTAGGGTTATTTTTATATGTAATGTCCCCACTACTGAAGTGCCTAATCCACTTGTCTACCAAGTTCTCGATTTGGTCATAAAGTGATCGGGTGAAAAAGACTAATGCAATATCCCAGTCTGGATGTTTCAAGTGCATATGTGCAGCTTTTTGACACAGAAGAACTGTCTTACCAGAACCAGCAATGCCTCTAATACGTTGTGGACCAGGGGGGATTTCCATCCCGATATGAGTTTGCTGTAAGTCTAGTTCATACAAACGTTGGCATAAATCATTGATTACGCTTGAACGGGTTTTCCTCGCATTTACAATTGTAGGAAGTTCAACAATTGGTTTGCGTAGAACAGGAGTTCCGCCAATCACTGCTAGTAAAACTTCCCACTCTTCATTACCAAGTGTTCTCCCTGAACGAATAGGGGATGTCTGTTGAACTCTGCTGAGAATCTTTGTACCAAGTTGATCCTTGAACAGTATTGGAGGACAGTTCGGTAATCTATCGAAACCCTTGGCTTGCCATTCTTTTTCTGTAATTAGAGGAAGTGCAACCATTACTCTTGACTGCACTTTTTCTCTAATAGCCTCTTCCCGATCACAATAAGCTAATAATGAGTAAAGTTGGTTCTCAGCTTGTTTGTAAGGGCTTCCAGACGTGCAATAAAAGTTTTGAAAAGTCCAAAGATGACCTTGGACTGATGTAATTTGGTCAATCGTTATCCCCTTGACTTCGATAATCAAGATACCCAATTCACGATCAACGATTAAAATATCTGGCTCCTTTCTCGTTTCACCTGTTCTTGAGAAAATTGGATAGCTCCAATAACCAATACAGTCGCGGTCAGAAAATGCTCTTTTAATACCATCCCAAACTTTCTGCTCGCTCTGCTCACCAGCTTTGCCGATTGGTTCAGTCTCAATAAAGCGACGACCAGATTCATTAATACCTACAACCATGATTTTTTCCTACAGTGAGTGAGTCGTTATTTTTTCTTTTGTCTAGCGAGATCGAACTGGCGGCGTTTCCATTCGTAGCTATTGCTTTTGAGTGAGATTATTTGATAGAAAGCATCTATCAGTGAGTCGAGAAATTGACGAAGGTACGATCGCTTTTTCATGATAGTTTTCCACTAGAACAGCATTTACTCTGGTAAATACTGTAGATATTCTTTGGGAATGGACTTAATAAATTGGCTCTCACTTTTTGTATAGCCTTTTTCATCTTCCATGTGTCCAGTGATAAAAAGCTTTTGTTTGGCTCTTGTCATGGCAACGTAAAAAGATCTTTTTTCTTCTTCAATGTTTCCATCAGGCTTCAGACTATAAAAACTAGGAAATTCAGACTCAACTGCCCCAGCAAGAAAAACGGTATCGAACTCCATTCCCTTTGATTGATGAATTGTAATGATCGGAGTCAAATTGTCATTTTTAGCAATCAGATCAACATTCTTTGTTAACGCAATAAGTTCAAGAATTTCATGTAAAGATGTTTGTGGCGGAAGGGTTGTATCGTCTCGCTCCTTAAAAAATATTCTAAGTTTTTTTAAGTTTTCAATAGACGAACTGTGAAATCTATGCAGTTGAGACTCATTTACTATAGCTGTCAAAATCTCATGAGGTCGTTTATTGTTTGCTAGATGTCGCCATCGCTCTATCATTAAAGCGATACTTAGAAACTGCGATTTATACTTTTCAACAAACTTTTCCCTATGAGGAATATTTGCTTGAATTGAAGGGATTAAAACTAAAAGTAAATCACTAGCAGTTAGAGCATCTTCAATGGCACTGTGAGCTTGTCTAGAGGGTAAACCTAATTTTGCAGCAAGGGTTTCAAGTTTATGATTTTCTGACTCAATGAAGCGAGTAGAAATGTCCCAAGTATCTGACCACAAATTATTTTCAAACTCAATTCCCAATCGTGAGGCATGGGCATGAAGCATCTTGATATCAAACTTGACATTATGCCCGACTAGCAAAGAATCACCGATAAAGTCTTTAAATTCTTGAAAAGCTTCATTAGCAGAAATACCATGCTCATCAAGATGTGATTGACTGATTTTGTGAACTAATTCGGAGTCACCTATAGGAACAGTATTTTTTAGATAGCAGTGAAATTTGGCTATTGGCTTACCTCTATAAAATTTGACCGCACCTAACTCAATGACTTCATCTCTGGCAGACGATAACCCTGTTGTTTCAGTGTCAAAAACAATAATTTTGCTGTCATTAAAAGCTGTAAGTAGATCTCTAAAAGGATCTCCACCATTGAGGGTATTCATTGAAACAAAGTCAGTAAGCTTCAGCCCAAATACTTGACCTTGATTTACAATTCCATCAATTACATCCTTGTTAATTCCTTTAGATGGAGCGTTAAGAATGCGCCGAAAAGCACTGCTATCGAATGGATTAACTAAAAAACTTAGGTAAGCCACAGTATTTTTACATTCAGGTTTCCTAAGCAGATCGTACTGGTCGGCAGTTATGCAAGGAATTTTTAATTGCTGTAGCTTATTTGCAACGCAACTAGCCCTTGGATTTGTTCGTGTCAAAACTGCAACTCGATTGTATTGGAAATTGCTATTGTTAGATGCCAAAGCTTTTATCTGCTTAGCAATCCATTCACCTTCACCATCTACACTATCTCCATTGTGTAAACAAATGAGTTCTCCTTCACTTGCATTGATATGGGGCGTACAGCTTGTATATCTCTTAGCAAAGCTTTCTGCAAAACCTGATGCAGCATTGATTAGAGTTTTAGTGGCGCGATAGTTATAAATGAGGCTATGGTTTGTTGGACTGAAATCTTTTTTAAAAGCTTCTACAAGCTGTTCTGGTTGTGAACCTCGCCACTCATAGATAGTTTGATCGAGATCGCCAATCAAAGCAATGTTGCCTGAAATTTTAGCCAAGTGATGTATTACCTCATATTCGGCTAAGTGCGTATCCTGCACCTCATCAACTTGGATAAGTTCATACCGATTGCTCCATCGCTCACCAATCTCTGGGTGGCAGTGCAGCATTGCTCTTGTGTAGTAAACAAGATCGCTAAAATCAAGAGCGTGTTGCTCTTGCAGAGATCTTTGATAATCCGAGGCTATGCGACCTTGCCAAGATTTCAAACCTAATTTTGCAGGAAAGCTTAGAGATAGGTCTTCTTTGCAAGTTTCAGATTTCGCTTTCTGAATTGCTTGGTTGAGGTCATTGAGTTTCTTTTTCTGTTCTTTATCTTGATCGTTAAGTCCTGATACTACTTTGAGTAATTCCCAACAATCAACTTCGTCATAGATTGTAAAGTCAGAAGGTAATCCAATTGATTTACCATCAAACCGCAATATCTGGGTACATAAACCGTGAAATGTTTTGATTGTCAGCTTTCGGTAGTCATCAGGACAAGTTTGCTGCAATCTTTCTCGCATTTCTTTAGCAGCACGGTTGGTAAAAGTAACACACAAGATCTTTTCGGCAAATGCAATACCCTGACGGATTGCATTTGCCACTCTTTCTGTTAAAACACCTGTCTTTCCAGTACCAGCAGGAGCAAGAACTAATAATGCCCCTTGGATATGATCGATAACCTCTTTCTGTTCTGCATTAAAGCTTTGCATATAATTTAGTCTGTTGAGTTATTAATAGGTTCGATGTAGTTTCTCGTAAGTTAAGGGAATCACCTTTTCTTGAAGACTTTCCACTAGAACGAGTTGGGTGCAACTAAGTCTTGTTGAACTCTAACCTCCCCACATAGTCGAAGTTGCCTCTATTTTCAGTTGAAGTAAATAAACTCACCTCATAGTTTCCAGAGCTAGGAAGAGGACAAGAAACTTGGCTATCCTGAATAGGTTGACCGCAGTTCTGCGAACCACTGCTCCCTTTAGGACTGTAACTAGCCAAGATCCAACGCTTCTGAGGGTTAGCTAGGCTAATCACTGCATCACTATTAGTATCCACTTGCGATCGCTGTGGACTAATCAATGACAAACCATCGGCAAAGAACTTGGGACGCATCATTGGTTGACGTAAAAACTCACCCTGATTAATCGGGCTAGAGCGTAATTGCCATGCTGGATCTTTGGGAAAGTGGGTAATACCTATTACTTCTGGTGGTGGCATTAGATATTCGGTGCGATAGTTTTTTGTAAAGCCTTTTTCTCGACTGATATAGCCACTGTCCCAAGTCGGATCAATTAAGTACCATTGACCATTAACTTTAACTCCATTCCACGCATGACCTCGACCACTTAACTCACTGACCTGAGATCGAGATTTACCTGTCACATAGACAATCTCCACACCCGATGCTTTACCTAGTGACTCTAGTAACTTGGCATAACCCGCACAAACTGCTTTACGAGTGCGAAACACCGTCTCGGCATCCTGTGGTGGATATGCACCAGCAAAGTATGACTCGGCATCATAGGCAACGCGATCTACAACATAATCATGTAAGGCTTTCACTCGCAAAACTGGATCAGTCTCTTTGCTAACAATGTACTGAGCAACAGATTCAATGCTTGTTTCGACATTGGCTGGCATACTCGCGATCGCAGGATGTAAACCCTGTCCATCCCATGCCCATTCATTCTTAATTGATTTTGATTCAACGGGTTTGGGTTTCTCAGCAGTGGGCTTAGGCTTTTCAGGATTGACTTGAGGCTTTGCCGATGGCTGAGGCTTTGTAGCGTTAGGACTACTAGTTGGTTTAGGTAGTTCTTCAAAAGGATTTCTGGCAATTCTGTCGGGCTGTGGTTCTGGTCTAACTTTAGAACTGCCATCGTCATACTTCTCAAAAGGATTTTTGTTAAAGGCGTTATAAAGACCCTCCAATCCTCCTGCGATTTTGAATAGGCTTTGTCGAGTGACTTCTACCGCATCCCCCTTCATCCCCTCTAGCATCCAGTCCCCCCTTGTTGACAGAGCGATGAAGCTAGTACTTGGTTGCCATATTAATAGCCCTGCGATCGCAATTAGATTAATTATCAGAGTTCTTACAGTTAGGCGATCGCCCCAAGTCAATGTCTGTTCGCCCGACTTACCCAATTTGCGCCGTTTGTAACTTGACCATAGCTCCCATAGCAAAGGCAAGACGGGAAATAGAAATACCCCTGCGATGATCGATAGTAAAGTGGAACGATTAGAGAATGCTGCAAGGGAAGATGCAAGCCATACCCCTAGAACAGGTGTCAAATAGATACAAGCATAGATTCCCAGTTTTAAGATTGTCCCAATCAACTTAAATAACAGTTTCATAACTACTCCAAACTCTCCGCCACTGCATTCAACTCAGCGATCGCTCGAACTAAGCGATCGCGCAAAGCATCGTCAAGCTTGGGATTTTGCGAAGCTACCTCTTGGATGGCGGCTAACCATTGTGCGATCGGGACATGGCTAACGGCGGCGCGTAGTCCCATGTTGGTGAGGATAGCAAGGTAAAAGCCTTTGAAATCCTCTGGGTAGCCGTAGTCATAGAAGCCATCCATTAGCTCTAGTTTTTCGGGTGTGTAGGCTTCGTATTGTTCTAGGGTGATTGGGGTGCGATCGGGTTGAGGTTGGGGGAGTGGTGGTTGTGTCATGTGTTTTCCACTAGAACAGTTTGGGTTATTGAGGTGCGATCACTATGGCTTTGATGAAAGAGAATGATAGTTACTTATTGCTTTATCTCTATTAAGGATTTCGCGAGATATAAATGTAAATTTCATCGATCCATAAGTCTGTCTCCCCCTACCAGTAAAGTATTCGCCTTCAAGAATCTGACTATCTGGTGATAGTGTTAAATTTGCGTTCCCTCTATGGATAGACATCGTTTGCAAACTTTGTGCTATTGGCTCATTCATATACTCATATTTAAGAGTTGAATCAGAAGCTTCCAAAGTATTTACAGAAGCCATTGTTGAATATGATTTAGAAGTTGCTGTTGCAATACAAATACTTATATTTGTCCAAGATTGATTAATAGATAAGTAGATATCGTCATATGTGTTGTTATTGTATGAGGATTGAATACAACCAACCCATGTACCTTGTAAGTTGGGTATCTTTGAAACTCTAATTTTTTTTAATTGACATGACCAAATAAACTCATCAAATAGTTTATAAAAAATCCCATAAAATCCCATAACAGATGGTGCATCTACCCACCAAGGTATTTCAAAATGCAAAGATTTTGTTATTGAAGTTAACATTAAAGCAAAAGCAACTGCTACAAATGCTAACCATAAGGGAATAGTCTCTCTGTCTTTAGAATTTGTAGCGTATGAGTGCATAAATTCATCTCCATTAATTCCATAAATTTACTAGTTGGTTAACAAAGCATTTGGCAGAATAATATTCCCACTGGTCTGCTCCATTTCCAAATAGATATAATTGTTTATTTTGACAAATAAATTTTCTTGCATCTCCTGATTGAAAGTTTTGATATAGCCAAGCAACAGACTCCTTATAAGTCTCTTGATAGAGTGGCTTAAACTTTCCGTCAGGTATATTATAAAGAAGACATTCAAGAAAGTAAGAAGGGACAGATCCTTTAGTGATTAAACTTTGTCCTTCAAGAGAAAGCCTTGCATTTTTAAATAATCGAACAGTAGGCTTATACCTTTGATTAGTATATTTTTGATTCTTGTTAGTTCCATTATCGAAATGAAGCTTTGGAAAATTTATAATTTGTTCAACACTATTGTCTCGTTTATAGAAAGTTATTCCTTCTATTCGTTCACGCCAAGAATTGAATTTAAGATGTCTAATACATGGAACCACATCTGCCGCAAGTCTATTTGTATCTTTCAATAACTTTAAGGATTTGTTACCTTGTTTAACCTGACCTTGAAAATGATAACGAAGAGTTGTATATACATGATTATAGAAAGTTAACCAATGTATGTAAGGATTTGGACATAATATGAATCCTTTGTTTACAAGTAAGTTTCTTGACACTTGATTTAAGCTTGACAAGTCTGTTGTAAACGCTTTGTTAAACTGAACCACTATATCTACATCACTATCACTTCTAATATTTGTTGTATTTCTATAAGAACCTTGTAGATATATTTCGTAATCTCTCCATTCACTATATCCATTCTGAGTTAATGCTGAATTGGGAGATGTAAGAACATTACGGATTTGCTCATGTGTTAGTTGAGCGGTTACTGTAGCACCCTGATTTGCCCATGTTTTTAACTGTGATTCTGAAATAGTCATAACTTACTCATCCCCTCCTTCATCTTTACCCATGCGGTACTTGATGTCATAGTTGATGATGAAATCTAGCTCTTCATCAGTGAAGCCGTAATGTTGGGCTAGGACGCGATATGGCTGTAGTTGGAGTAGTTGCGTCATTGGATTACCTCACTTCAACAGTTGCACTTGCATCATTGCCAAACACATCAACTAACCTGACTGCAATAGTCCGCTTACCTAATGGCAACTCTGGACTTTCGGCAAGAGTTACAACTGTTTGCGATCGCCTACCATTGCCTCTGATGGCTTGCCATGTAGAACGGAAAGTTACACCGTCATAGTCCCAATCAATAGCCCAATAGTCTATTAATGCTGCAAAGTTATCTTTGATAGCTTTGCGTAGCTCTGCCTGTTGTTTTTCTGGGATAGGAAAGCTCATTAGAACATAGCGATCGATTCCCAAACTGATGATCACCTTGCCATTGCCAGCGTCTCTAATTTCTGGTTTACTCACCTTTAGATAAGGCTTCTCTTGGAAAGTGATTTTGTCTCTCAATCCGTCAAGTTCTGCTTCATTTTTAGCCTTCTTGAGATAGTTATAAATCTCAGGTGGGATAGTTAATGCTTTGATATCAACTGATAAAGGACTTTTGAGTAACTTTTTCCGACTTTCATATTCAGTCGTGTAGTTGTAGTCATAATCCCATGCCAATACAACGAGAGTCTTGAATCCAGAACCATCTAAAATCTGTGTCTCTTGAGCTAGTTCAATAACTTTTTTGGCTGTAACTGGGCGATCTGGATAGCCAACATAGACTAATTCTGTTGTGCCGTCATCATTGGTTTTGACTCCTAAATCTGGGCGATCGCTCCTTGGTTCTGCACCATAAAGCTTGAGAATAATGCGCTGCATTTCGCCAATCTTGCTACCAGACAAATAAATCATGTGCCGTTGGTAGTTACCGATGTTTTCTAGTAGAAATGGCTTTGCTTGCTGATTAACCATGCGATTACGACTAACTTGGATGCCAACTTTATCAAGATTACATCCGATCCATCGCCGACCAAGACGCTCGGCAACTGCCATCGTTGTTCCACTTCCACAGAAAAAATCAGCTACTAGATCGCCTTCATTAGATGAGGCTTTGACTATACGTTCTAAGAGAGCTTCTGGTTTTTGGGTAGGGTAACTTGTTAATTCTTTAGCCTGCGAATTAACAGGAGAAATGTCGTCCCATATATTTGCTACTATAAATCCCTTATTTTCATCATAGTAATTCTTAACTCTTATCTTTTTAGATTTGTCAGTTGGGAGGTGTAATAGTCCTTGTTCATCCAATTGTTGCATTCTTTCTTTGGAAACTGACCATCCATTTGCTGGAGGTAGATATCCTTTGTACTCATATTTGAGGTTAGGGCGTGGATTAGGACTATTTAAACTTACCAATTGGTAATTTCCCTTATCGTCAGACAGTGTATAGCGAGAATTAATGTAATCTGAATCATGAAATTTTTTGGGAGCATTGAATTTATGGTCACTTCCTTTTGAGTAGTAAAGTATGGAATCAGTTACGATTCCATACCGCCCTTTAGTGTCGTTATGAGAAAAAACACGTCGCCAATATATTTCATTTTTAAAATTTTCTACACCAAATATTTCATCCATTACTACTCTCACATAATGGCTGATATTAGAACCAATATGTAAGTAAATACTTCCTGAATCAATAAGTAATCGTTTTAATAGCTGTAAGCGAGGGTAAAGCATATCAAGATATGAATCAAGACCTGCTTCCCATGTATCTGTGTATGCTAGACGCTCAATAATACTTGCTTCTTTATCTATTTGTTGCCCTTCTACCGTCATCCTAAACGAGTAATCAGCATCACTCTGAAACGGTGGATCAATATAGATTAAATCAATCTTTCCTGCATACCCCTGAGACAATAAAGCTTGCATGGCAAGTAAATTATCACCCCAAATTAGGCGGTTCATTTGAGCTTTATCAATTTCATATCCTCCCAATGGCAACTCTCCCATTTGTTCGGGAAATAGAGAAGTTAAGCCGCTTTGAGGTGTGGCAAAAAGAGGCAAGCTACTTTGAGCTTCTTGGGGATTAGGTATAACAATTTCAGCAGTTTGAAACTCGATATCTCTTGGGTTTGGTGCGCGTTTAGGTTTCGTATCCCAAACCAATTTCGCAGAATCTTTGCGACGGCGGTTGTTAGTGTCAGACATGATTTATACCTTATAATTTCAAATTTAATTCGCCGTAAAGCCCTGCTATAAGTGCATCTCTTTCCATTCGCATAATTTGCAGCAATGAGCTAAAGGATGCTCCATCATTTGCCTCAAAAACACTCTGTTTGAGAATCACATATTCCCATTGTTGGGTTTGATCTCTGGGCGGCTTAACTGTCGATGCTGATTTGCACCATGCTACGGCTGCCTGAGCCTTTAATGCGGTGCTAGGATCGCCAATAAGATGATCACCTTTAGTTTCAAACAGGAAAATGGTGTCAGCAGTTTTCACCACAAAATCGGGTTCATACTTGCGCTGAATGCCTCGTTCATCTCGCCATGCAATAGTTAGATCGTGTTTGCGGTCTAGTTTTGCAAATGCTAAAACTTCAGGTGATGGATTTAGTAGTTTATTAATAACTCTGCGTTCAAACCCTCCTTTAATGCTTTGAACTCCCTGATAGGGATAAATACAGCGATACACTTGCACCATATTAGACTGACGCATAAATAGTCTTGCTACGTTTGATAGCGATCGCCACACTGCCCCTGGTTGATATTGCAAGTTACCAGTAGCTTCTTGAATAGCAACTCTTACCACGGTCGTAACTGCATCAATAACTCTCTGACTTTGTAAGACTTTGTAATTGTCTGGATCAGTAAAGTCAATATTTTGTTTAAACATAACCGTACTGACATACTCATCTACTAAAGCGGCTATTTCAGATATGAGTGCTGTCAGGTGAGACATCTTACTAGATTGGGTAACATTGCGAGCTACCCTCTGCAAGAAGTAGTTATAGTCAAAATAATCTTGCTCTAGTTCCCATGTCTTTGCTCTTGTTTCCGTTTCTAAATGAACATCAGTAATGATCGTTTTAGGTGGTACTTTCTTGAGCCAGTCAAAGCTAAAAACATCGTATGGGGCTAGATCTCGGACATCAATTTCAGAAAGATTCGGTATAGGTGTTTGATCGAATATTTGCATTGGGAAACAGATATCATACTTGTCAACCCTTGAAGCATCTACATCTACCGCTACTAAGTCACCAGTTGATTTCTTGCCTGAACTGTCCCCAATTCCTATAGCATGACCTTGCTGTATTAAGTAATTCTCATAAAAATCCTTAAATTTGGGGTGTTCAACTAGGAATAAGCAATCGAAAGCATTATTGGGCGCTTCGCGGTCTAAGAGTTGTTGCCTTGCCTCGGTTTTAAGTTCTTGGATCTGATCGTAATCTGGTATGTAAGGCGGGAACATCAGCCTTAGTCCTCGACCAACAATCTGCTCTAGTAATAAATCAGCTTCACTAGCACGAAGCATGACAATTACACAGATATTTGTGCGATCAAATCCTTCTCTTACAGACAGTACGGAAACAACGACCTGTAAAGGTTTAGTATTGTCATCAATCTCATCTAATTTATTTGCTGCTGCATTATATTCAGCGTCTTTAAGATTTGAGTGATAAACCACTACGCGATCGCTGCTGTACTCATTACCGTCACCATCGGCAAGAGTATTAAAGTGTTCTGCCACAAGGTCGGCTACTTCCGTCTCTTCTGCCAAAACAAGCATTACTGGCTTGCGATTAATTCCAAATTCTTGAAATTCTGTAGTTAACTGTTCTAGCTTCGATCTACCAATCTCAAGCATGATCTTTTGACCTCTCGAAAGGTCTAAGATATCTCCTTTTTTTCTGCCATCAGCATTTGCTCGTTCCGCACGAAAATCTAGATCTTCTAATTGCTGTCCTTGTCTTTGTTCTAGAAATATCTGCTTGACAAGCATATCTGCTGAAGCTTTAGACAGATCATAGTCATAGATAATGTGGGGGAAAAATTCTTTTTTATCGCCACTACCAAAGAAAGGTGTAGCTGAAAAATCAATTTGTTTGAATACTTTATTTTGTTCTTCAGGGTGACGCTCGTTCTGTCTCTGATAGAGATAGGACATAAAGCGCCGCCAAATTAACTCTTCATCCTTTTTGCTCTTTAGGCTAGGACGTTTGGTTGCATGAACGTGGTGAGCTTCATCATTAAGAACACAGATATTTGGATACTCAGTTAGTAGGTCAGCAATTATCTCTGCTTTTGGGGTGTCTTCACGCTCACCAGTAAATTCTTCCCACAAACTCGGATCGTCATTGGAAAATCGAAACTGTTGCCAATTGGTTATCGCAATGAAAGCACCATCAGTTATCGTCAAGTTTTCTCTAAAGTCTGATGGCTTGTATATCTCAAAATGAAAGCGATCGCGCCAACGAACGCCGTTAGGCATAAATAGATCGCGATTGATATCTGCTTCAGATCCTTCAATAGCAGAAATAATCCGCTTTTGCACTTCTCGCCCAGGGGTGACGATCAAAAAACGGTTTGTGAATAGGTTTGGCTTTTCATCGTTGATAGTGTTGAAGTAATGCCATATAACCAGAGCATTTAGCACCCAAGTCTTACCGCTACCAGTCGCCATTTTTAGGCAATATTTTGGGAATGTAATCGGGTTAAGTTCATCTTGGATTACTTTCGATTGTGCAGCTTGTCTAACGGTGAGATGGTTATTGAACTCCGTATAAAGCTGATATGGGTTACTAATACCTAGAATTTCATGGCAGTAAATCACTGCCTCGATCGCTTCTTGCTGGCAAGGATGGAAATAAGCACCATCTCTTTCTTGCTCAAACCAATAACTTAAGAGTTCGGCTGTTGTTTGTGTGACACCAGACCAGCCTTGATCTCGCCATGCTTTGACAACTTCATTAAGCAGTTTTGATATGACTAGACTTGCAGGCTTTGACTTATTATCTTGCATCTTCCCTATCCCCTTAATTCAAATACACGTTGCCACTGTTCCGCCGACACCTTGAAATTAGTGCTATTCGGTACACGGATCACCGTCAAATCTTTCAACACTGGATCATTTAGCAGGTCCGATCGCAGTAAAGGCTTATCGACTAACTTACTGGTAAACCTAATTTTGGTATGCAGTGAGGTGGGCGTTAGCTTACTCGTCTCAATCCAGTAGCCAATATCAGGACGGCTTTCTATTATTTTCGGGGCTTCAACTATTTCAGCGATCGCATAGATACCAGCCTTTGCGCCAGCAATCCAAATCAGCACCCCGTCACCGATTGCCATGTCTTTCGCACAGCGAGTCACCAACCAAGGCATTTGCTCAAAATCTTGGATTGCATCAACGATGCGGTAATACTTAGGATTTCCTTGAAACAGCCAATGTGCCACTTAATCAATTTCCACTAGAACAAATATTATTTGATGTGCGATCGCTT
>Ga0068872_10002114_pt1 | contig 15726 bp, 10 predicted proteins | sample NOAtaG_7_FD_66441 | JGI IMG/M metagenome (GOLD analysis project Ga0068872, IMG submission 66441) | Freshwater lake microbial communities from Lake Erie, under a cyanobacterial bloom - NOAA_Erie_Diel1S_2200h metaG | ecosystem: Environmental > Aquatic > Freshwater > Lake | place: USA: Ohio, Lake...
TCCAAAGCCAATTTGTCCACAAAATCCGGGTCGTATTTCCGAAGGACCTCCACTACCTTTCCCGAAAGCGCATCACCACAGACCTTGTCACGGGGGAAAACCGACTTGTCGACCAGGGTACATGCAATGCCTGCCTTGGCCAAAAACAAAGCAGTGGCTGCCCCGCCCGGTCCAGCCCCCAAAATCAAAACGTCGGTTTCCTGAAATTGACTCATTGCAAGGGCAAATTAAGACCAAATGAACGAAGAAGGATGCCATTTTTTGGGATTTCGTCAGCTTTTGTACCCCAAAACCATTGTTCATCCGTATGAACAGGAAGGAAACCTAATTCAAGGAAAGAACATGAGAAGCCCCGGAGATTTCTATCGCAACAATCTGATTGGCCCAAAATCCAATTTCATGACCCTTTTGGTGATTCAGATAGGACTTTTATTCTCCCAAGCCCACGCACAGCAAGACCGAGAGGCGGAAAAATTGTCTGTGCAAGCCATCAATCAAATCAGGCAACATGCAGGTGCCAAACCCCTTCGCCGGGTGAGTAAACTGGATTCAGCTGCTGCAATACAAGCGCGTTGGTGTGCGGAAAATGACAAACTCACCCACATCAGAACTGGCGGGAGGCTGAGAACACCGGATGACCGAATTGAATCCCTGAAGTATTATACCATGACAAGCGGGGAAAACATCCTATGTTTCACCACCGACCAACAAGAGAGCCCTGAAAACCTGTCCAAACGAATGGTTCAGATTTGGAAAAATAGTCCAGGCCACTATGCCAACATGCGGGACAAATCCTTTCAAGACACAGGGTTTGCAGTCGCTTGGAATCCGGATAGGACCATGATTTACGCCTGCCAAGTGTTTGCATCGCCCGATACAAGACGGAAATGGAGTAATTTTTTAAGTTTTTTAAAGGATTGATGTTGCAAATCCACCACTGAAGTTTATTTTTGCAATCCCTTTCCAAAAGAACGGGCTCTTAGCTCAGCTGGTTCAGAGCACCTGCCTTACAAGCAGGGGGTCGTAGGTTCGAACCCTACAGGGCCCACCCCAAAAAGCCTTCCATCCGGAGGGCTTTTTTCTTTTCCGGTCTTTCTTTCTTAAAAATTAAACCAATTCAACACAAAATACTTAGGCCATTAGACTAACGCCTCGGAATCATTCGCATTAAAGTACGATGTGGGTGAAGATGTGGAAAGGTTAATCCTTTTGAGGCTGCAAACCGACGAATCCGTTTGAAAAATTTGGATTTATGTTCTCAACTTAGTGCCCTGTAAAAACCAAATATCAGAGCATTTTGGAACTACAATCTTCGCTATTCTGGTTATTCGCGGTCCTTGGTTTGGCCGGCGGGATAGGTTTGCTGCTCAACCGCAATCCTATTTACGCTGCTTTGAGCCTGATTGTGAACTTTTTCAGCCTTGCCGGGCTATACCTCTCCCTGCAGGCTGAGTTTCTCGCCATCATCCAAGTTTTGGTTTACGCAGGAGCCATCATGGTTTTGTTCCTGTTTGTGATCATGTTGCTCAACCTCAAATCCGAGGACAAAAGCGACTTCACCCCGACCAGGATTTTGGCATTTTTGTTGGGCATTGCCTTCGTTGCCGAAATGTTGATGGTATTCCGCGGCGTTACCTCCAGCACGGAAAGCTCTTTCCTCCAAGGCGAATTCGCCTTCGGACAAGTAGAGCAGGTCGGCATGGAGCTCATGACCCGTTACATTTTCCCCTTTGAAATGATTTCGGTGGTACTCATCGCCGCTTTGGTCGGAGCAATCGTGGTTGCCAAAAAGTACAATTACGAGAATCGAAACACTAACGAAGAAAGCAATTCGTAAGATGGAACCTACCCCTTATTATTACTTGGCCGTCAGCGCCGCCATGTTCGGGATCGGAATCATCGGGGTATTGACCCGCAAGAACGCCATCGTGGTGTTCATGTGCGTTGAACTCATGTTGAATGCCGTGAACCTCAGCTTGGTCACATTCTCCCGCATGTCAGGCACCGCCGACGGAAGCATGTTCGTGTTTTTTGTCATGTGCGTAGCAGCTGCAGAGGCCGTGGTAGGCCTCGCGATTGTCATCGCCATGTTCAGAAACAGGCAGGACATCGACATCAACAATTTCAACATTTTCAAGTGGTAGGCCGCTAATAGCAAACTCGCATGGAAAATTTGTATAGCCTGATTTTGCTGTTGCCCTTTTTGGGAGCTACAGTCATCGGCTTGGGTGGATTCGTCTCCCCAGGGTTCCGTAAAAACGAAGCCGGGATCGGTGCATTGGCCACGTTGATGGTATTGGTGCCCTTTTTCTTGGTTGCCTACGCTTTCTTGAACTACCACGGGCCCATCGACTTCGGTTTGTTCGGCTCTGACCCTAAATCCCTTCAGTGGATGTCGGGCGGAAAATTGGATATCTATTTCGGGTATCGTTTGGACGAGCTTTCGCTCACCATGGCGCTTATCGTGACTGGTGTGGGCTCATTGATCCATTTGTATTCCATCTCCTACATGCACGGAGACAGAGGTTTTTACAAGTTCTTCTTGTACCTGAATCTCTTCATCTTCGCCATGTTGAACCTAGTGCTGGGCAACAACTTGGTTGTTCTCTTCTTGGGATGGGAGGGTGTGGGTGCATGTTCCTACTTCCTCATTGGATTTTGGTACGAAGACATGGAAAAGGCCAAAGCGGCACAAAAGGCATTCGTTGCTAACCGTATCGGTGACTTTGCCATGATCTGCGCCATGATGATCCTGTACACCAGCCTCGGCACGTTGACAATTTCAGGCGACAACAGCATTTTGTCCAATCTGCATTTGTTGGACGGGACCGCTGCTTGGTTGGTGCCTCTGCTCCTCTTTTTAGCTGCCACCGGTAAATCCGCACAGATTCCGCTCTACGTATGGCTTCCCGACGCCATGGCAGGCCCAACGCCCGTATCTGCGCTCATTCACGCAGCTACCATGGTGACCTCCGGGATTTACTTGATTGCCCGAATGGGTGGTGCATACCTTACTCCTGAAGCCGAAAGCATCCGGTTGATCGTTGCAATCGGGGGTGCAGCAACCGCCGTCATGGCTGCCATGATTGCCGTGGCTCAAAACGATATCAAAAAAGTATTGGCCTACTCCACGGTCTCCCAACTCGGATTCATGTTCATGGCGTTGGGTGCCGGCGCCTTCACTACTGCCATTTTCCACGTCATGACCCACGCTTTCTTCAAAGCCTGTTTGTTTTTGGGTTCAGGATCCGTGATCCACGCCATGCACCATATGCATTCGGTCAAAGACCCGCAAGACATCCGGACGATGGGCAACCTGAAGAAATACATGCCTTCCACCCACATGACATTTTTCATCTCCACTTTGGCGATTGCAGGAATTCCGGGTTTGGCAGGTTTTTTCTCCAAGGACGAAATCCTCACCATGGCTTTCATGAACGGCATGAACGGGTCCTATGCCTACTACCTCGTGTGGGGAGTCGGCATGCTCACGGCCCTCATGACCGCATTTTACATGACGAGGGTGTATTTCCTCACCTTCCGCGGATCTGAAAGATTCCCCATGGAACATGGCAAAGGTCACCACGATCATGGACATGACGACCACGGACATGACCACCATGGACACGATGGCCACGGACATTCGCACACGCCACACGAAAGCCCTGCCCTGATGACAATCCCCTTGTGGATTTTGGCAGGTTTGGCAATTGTAGGAGGATACTTGGGTCTGCCAGGATTGATTCCTCATGCGCATGCGCTGAACAATTGGTTGGGTGGGCATGATGGTCATGGCGGAACAATCGACATGACCCACTACCACCGTTTGGAAGAAACGGCCCACCATCACATGGCGGTTGAGGTTGGCCTTATCCTTTTGTCGATTGGCATTGCAGTCGGGGGCGTATTATTTGCTTGGAGGTTATACTCCAAACATGGCCTTAAAGGCGATGAAATGGTAAAAAACCGTTTGGGCAAATTCTACACCCATATGTCAAACAAATTCTACGTGGACGAATTGTACCAAAAAATCATCATCGATCCATTCGTTTTCTTGGGTCGCAACGTGGTGATGGCCTTCGACAAGTGGGTCTTGGATGGCGCAGTAAACGGTTTGGGCAACCTCGTTTTGTTCTTGGGTGACACTCTCAAGCTCCTTCAGACCGGATTGGTAAGCCAATATGCCCTCATGGTCGTGCTGGGTGTGGTGGCTATTCTTACCTACCTGATCGTTGCCTGATACGGCCATGATTCGTACGCAAAGCGGGTCTTGCCAATTGGCAAGACCCGCTTTGCTTTTCAACCCGTACCAATCCTTCCTGAACTTGTGAAATTCGGGAAAATCGTGCACCTCAACCTTGAAACCATGCAGGTGATTTTATGTAATTTCGAAATCTGGATTGATCTCCACCGTTATTTTGCAACATCATGAAAATCCTCAAAAAAACTCTCAAATACCTCGCCATCGCATCCGGTATTTTCCTCGTGCTTTTGATTTCATTGCCCCTGATTTTCGGCAGTCAAATCAAACAAGCCGTGAAAGACTACATCAACCAACAGGTGAATGCAGACGTGTATTTCGGTGACATAGGCATTTCGGTTTTTTCCAACTTCCCAAACCTGACCGTTTCCTTGGACGAATTTGGAGTGGCCGGAAGGGATGAGTTCAAAGGAGATACCCTGGTCGATTGCCAACATTTCGGGGTGGTGGTCAATCTGCTCAGCTTATTTTCCGACAAATATGAAGTCCGGAAAATCACATTGGAAAAGCCTGTGATCCACGCCAAGGTTCTGAAAACTGGAAAGGCCAACTGGGACATCATGAAACCCAGCACGGATACCACCACAGTGGCCACCGACACCACGGCAGCAGCACCATTGGCCTTGAGCCTGCGCAGTTACAAATTGTCAGGCGGTCAAATCACATATGACGACCAAGCCGGGGACATGTACCTCAGCATCCACAACCTCGACCACAAAGGAAGTGGTGATTTTCAAAACGACAACTACGACTTCGAGACTTATACCAAGGCAGACTCGGTCTCGTTCAGCATGGAAGGCACGGACTATTTGAGCAAGGCCTTCGTGGATGCCGACCTCACCGTGAACATTGACCAAAAAGAAGACAAATACACCTTGAAAGACAACCGAATCGGTCTGAACGCCTTAGAGTTGTTTTTCGAAGGATTTGTCGCCTTCGTGGGCGATGACATCCACATGGACATGAAATACGGCACCAACCAAAACACTTTCAAAAGCATATTGTCCATGGTGCCTGGCATGTATACCCAAGACTTCGGTGACGTGGACACCGATGGCAGTTTTGCCTTGGATGGAACGGTGAAGGGCACCTACAATGAGCAAAAAATACCCGGATTCAGCCTCAACCTCGGAGTCAAAGACGGTCGTTTCAAATACCCCGACCTGCCGGAGGAAGTCAAAGACATCAACTTCGACCTCAAAGTTTCATGCCCCGACGGGAACCTCGACAAACTTAAAGTGGAGTTCCCGAAATTCCATGCATTGTTCGGTACTGCTCCGGTGGACATGCGGTGCATGCTCACAGGCCTTACCAAAGAAAATATGGGCATCGATGCGCAAGCCAAAGCCAGTCTGGACCTAGGCAACCTCATGAAAATGTTCCCGATGGAAGGACAGGAACTTCGTGGAAAATTCACGCTCGATGGAACGGCAAAAGGAACCCTGAACATGTCTGCAGGAACCTTCCCGGTCGTGAATGCCATCATGAAAATGGAAAACGGGTATTACAAAAATGCCGATTTCCCATCCGCACTCGACAAGATGAGTTTCGATGCAGAGATGAAAAATGCCAGCACCAATTTGACAGAGACCACCCTGAACGTCAAACAATTCCACACAGAAATCGATGGGGAGCCCCTGGATGCCCGGATGGAAGTAAAAGATTTCAATGACCCGCAATACAACCTCTCCTTGAACGGTTCCTTGGACCTTCAAAAGCTGAACAAAATTTACCCCTTGGAAGGCACCACAATGTCGGGAAAACTAGTGGCAAACCTTTCCACGAGTGGCCGCGTTTCGGATGTGGAGAAGGGAGACTACCTGAAACTGCCGACCTCAGGATCCATGACAGCCAAAAATGTCAACTACACGAGCTCCGATTTGCCACAAGGGGTGAGTATCAGCACCGGATTATTGAATTTCAGTTCGCAGCGGCTGGAAGTTTCGGCCTTTTCGGGTAAGTTGGGCAGCAGTCCGGTGAGCATGACGGGATATTTGGAGAATTATTTGGCCTACTTCTTGTTGCCCGATCAAAACCTCAAAGGACAACTGAACCTCAATAGCTCCAAGTTCAACGTAAACGAGTGGATGGTGGATGACCCTGCTGCAGCAACAAGTGCGGAGGCAAGCCCTGAAGCCGAAGTTCCCATGACTGTTTTCGAGGTTCCCAATGGCATCGACTTCACTTTTGTATGTAACATCGCCGCCGTGCTTTATGACAAACTGACCCTGAAGAACATGACCGGTGAAGTCATCATGGCCAACCAAGAGGTTCGATTCCGCAACTTGAGCTTCAGCACCTTGGGTGGTTTGATGAAATTGGCCGGAGGCTACCAAACACGAGACATTACAGCTCCTGGCGTGGACCTCACCATGACATTGGCAGGCCTGGACGTGCAAGAAACCTACAAGGCTTTTGAAATCGTGAAGTCTTTGGCTCCCGCAGCGAAGTTTTTACAGGGCAAGGTCAACAGCAGTTTGGTCCTGAACGGCAAATTGAAAGGAGACATGAGCCCCGATTTGTCGTCCGTGACTTCGGTGGGCGACTTGGTCATCAGCAATGGAGTCTTGAGGGGTTTCAAACCCATGGAGGCCATTTCTGATAAAATCAAACTGAATCAATTGAAGGAGCTGAAGATGAACGAGACCAAAATCCTTTACGAAGTCAAAAACGGAAGGATTTGGGTAGAGCCCTTCGATGTTCCCATCGGATCGGGAAAAATGACTGCCAAAGGAAGCCACGGCATCGACCAAAGCATGGATTACAACATGGACTTCGACGTTCCGGCCGGAGTTGCGGGTGCGGCTGCCATGAACGCTGTGAATGGCCTGCTCAAAAATCTTCCCGGAGGTTTGGGAGGCGGTGACGGTGCCAACATGAGAGTTGCGGTAGGCTTGGGCGGAACAGTCGACAAACCGAACATCAAATATGTGAAGCCTTTCGGCCAGGGGGGGACTGCTTTGACAGTTGAGGCCTTGAAAGAGACCGTGAAGGACACGGTCAAAGCAGTCGTGCAGGAAAAAGTGACGCAAGTGGTGGATGACGCCAAAGCCAAAGCACGCGCTGAAGCCGACAAAATTTTGCAGGATGCACAGGTACAGGCCGACAAAGCGAAGGCCGAAGCCAAAAAGGCAGCAGACAAATTGCGGGCAGAAGCCAACAAAAGGGCAGACGACATGGAGAAATCGGCCAAGAACCCTTTGGAAAAGGTTGCCAAGAAAAAAGCAGCAGATGTGGTGCGCAAAGAGGGAGAAGACAGTGCCAAAAAAGTCGAACGGGAGGCAGCCCAGAAGGCCGATAAAATCATGGCCGATGCCCGGGCCAAAGCAGATGCCAAATTGAAATAAAATGCCCAAATTCCGACCATCTCAACTCAGAATTGCGGGGCTGATGGTGCTATTCGGCATCCTGACACCCCAAATGAAGGCCCAAATCCAAGGTGACTTCGGTGTTCACACATCCTTTAACGGAAGGGACATCAATTGGGGCCTGCAAGCGGGCATTGCCTTTCAGCATCTGGATTTGAGTTTGAGGGGCGATTTCAGCAATCGGATGGGACCGAAACGGGTTTTGGTAGAATCTGCCAACAACCCCAATCTGCTCTACCAATACCGTGAAGCTCGATACTACTTGGGTATCGAAGCCGAAAAGCGGTTTACCGTCATGGAGTTTGGAAATGACCACCGTTTCGGGGCCTGTGCAGCATTGTGGGGAGGATACTCCTTTGGAGATTACAAAGGGACCAGTGTCGCACCTGACGATGGCTTCAGCATACGAGGACGGGTGGCGCCTTTCGTGCAATTCGACGAACAATTTACCATCAAAGGTGGATACGAATATCTGCCATTGAAGGTAGAAGATATCTCGGCCCATCGTTTTTTTATCGGTTTCACGGCTAACATCGGCAACCCATGAAAACATACACCAGCGCCATACTTTTCGGCATTTTGGCAATCGTAAGTGGTTGCAATTCCGACGATTGTGACACCAGTTTCTCATGTGAGACGGTCGCTCCCACCTACGGCACATTGACCGTGAGCGTAACACCCAATGATCAAAACCCATTGGTTCCCATTGCGGTCTACATCGGGGACATCGAAGACAGCTCCTTGTATTTCGTGGATACCATTTTTCAATCCACGGAGTACTATGTGGATTTGGATGTGACTTACAGCGGCTCTGCAACCTACCGCGATGGCAGCAAAACCATCATTGCCATTGATGGAGACCGGGTGAGATTGAAGGAAGAACAAAACTGCGAATTGACCTGCTACACCGTAAAAAATGGCTTCCTCCAATTGGGGCTAAAACCCTGATTTAAGCTCGGAAAATTCAAACTTGGTCGCGGTCGAATGTGCATATTCCCCTGAATTTCGAATTGTTGGTCACCCCTTCTGCCATGCTTGAATCCCACGTTCGCGAAAACTCTTTATAGGTAATTGTTTTTCAACTATTTAAGCCTCAAACCACCAACTTCCGGCCTATTTAAATGAGGGTTAGGGACACCGCTTCGGCCTGTGGTGACTTGTGGATAATTAGGCACTTTTTCGCAGGAGAATGTGCGTGTATGGAGTTAAATTTACAAGTGCAAAAAAGCCCTTCCGGGCATCATCCAAGCGGTTTCACGCCATGAGCGAAGAGAAAAAACAAAATTCAGAATATACAGCGTCCAACATCCAAGTTTTGGAAGGTTTGGAAGCGGTGCGCAAACGTCCAGCCATGTACATCGGTGACGTGGGTGTGCGGGGACTCCACCATTTGGTTTACGAGGTGGTAGACAACTCCATCGACGAAACCATGGCCGGATATGCCACTGATATCTTCGTCATCATCCACAAGGACAACTCCATCACGGTCAAGGACAATGGCCGCGGAATCCCTGTAGACATCCACGAAAAGGAAGGTAAATCAGCCTTGGAGGTCGTCATGACCGTGCTGCACGCCGGCGGGAAATTTGACAAAAACACGTACAAGGTTTCCGGCGGTTTGCATGGCGTGGGTGTTTCCTGCGTGAACGCCCTCTCGACCGTTTGCTTGGTGCGCGTAAGCCGTGACGGGAAAATCCACGAGCAGGAATACCACCGCGGCGTTCCACAATACGATGTTCGCGTGGCAGGAACCACTACCGAGCGCGGTACCACCACCACATTTTGGCCGGATTCTGAGATTTTCACCACGACTGAATACCGCTTCGAAACTTTGGCAAGCCGCATGCGGGAGCTTGCCTATCTCAACCGTGGCGTAAGGATCACCCTCACCGACGAACGTGAGGAAGTTGAGGAAAGGGATGATGACGGAAACGTGACCTACTCCGGAATGTTGACCCGGACCTTTCACTCTGAGGGTGGTTTGACCGAATTCGTGACCTTTTTGGACCAAGGGAGGGAGCCATTGCACACGCCCCCGATCTTCATCTCGGGCATCGACGACGAGCAGACAGTGCCGGTTGAAATCGCGTTGCAATACAACCGCAGCTACAACGAAAACCTCCACTCGTATGTGAATAACATCAACACGATTGAGGGAGGCACGCACGTGTCGGGTTTCAAAAAAGCCTTGACCCGTTCCATGAAAAACTATGCCGACCGCACCGGACTCACCCAGAAACTGAAGGTTGAAATTACGGGTGACGACTTCCGCGAAGGTCTGACTGCGGTGGTTTCCATCAAGGTGCCCGAGCCCCAATTCGAAGGGCAAACCAAAACCAAGCTAGGAAACGGTGAAGTGGCAGGTATCGTGGAAAGCATTGTGGCCCGTGCATTGAACGATTACCTTGAAGAAAATCCCAAGGTAGCCCACCTGATTATCCAAAAAGTGATTTTGGCCGCAGAGGCTCGCAATGCCGCAAAAAAGGCCCGTGAGTTGGTGCAGCGCAAAAACACGCTGGTGGGTGGCGGTCTGCCCGGAAAATTGGCAGATTGCTCCAGCAGGAAACCGGAGGAAAGTGAAATCTTCTTGGTAGAAGGTGACTCCGCCGGTGGTTCGGCCAAACAAGGTCGGGATAGAAGGTTCCAAGCCATCCTGCCATTGAGAGGTAAAATCCTGAACGTCGAAAAGGCACACCCGAGCAAGATTTACGAAAACGAGGAAATCAAAAACATGATCACCGCCTTGGGCATTACCGGAATCGGTAGCGAAGAGGATGTGAACATCGAGAAAATACGTTACCACAAAATTGTCATCATGACAGATGCCGACGTGGATGGTAGCCACATCAGAACCCTCATTTTGACCTTCTTTTTCCGCTTCTTAAAGCCTGTCATCGAGCGCGGATACCTTTACATCGCAGCTCCTCCACTCTATCAAGTCCGCAAAGGCAAGCAAATGCGTTATTGTTGGACCGAGCAAGAGCGTGAAGAGGCCTTGGCCGAAATCGGAGGCGTGGATGGCAAGGCCGTTGTACAACGATACAAGGGTTTGGGTGAAATGAATCCGGAACAACTCTGGGAAACCACCATGGATCCAGAATACAGAACCTTGCAAGTGGTTTCAGTTGAGAATGCAGCTGAAGCAGATCGGGTGTTCAATATGTTGATGGGTGATGAAGTACCACCCCGTCGCGAATTCATCGAGTTGAACGCCAAATACGCCAAAATCGACGCATAAACATCCCCGTCCTCGAAAGAAAAAGCCCGCCCCAAAAGGTGGGCTTTTTACATTCATGAAAGTGCCTTTTTGTGTCGAATGTGCATAACAAAGTCTGAAATATTAACTTTGGAACACCAAAATCTTAACTCTATATAATTGAAAATGACCTCTTTGATTTTATTTTTACCAATCTATTTTTTTATTTTACATTCGAATTGAATATTTAACTCAGTTCTTGGTGGATAACCTAAAGCATCCACCCCATTCACCGATGCAGGCACTTTTCGACCTGATACAAGGCTTGGCCAAAGAGGAAAAACGTCTTTACCACCTTCATGGTAGGGATGGGCGCTTCCGTGAAATTTACAAGGCCTACGTACAAGCCGACAGCTACGACAAGTCCCTTGACCGGGAAATTTTCCAGCAACATTTCAGCTCCTTCAGCAAGGCATTCTACTCGATGCAAAAGAATGCCCTTATGGACGACATTTTGGCCGTCCTGTTGGAGTACAGCAATTCATCCCGCGAGGATTTCAACAGCATCCGTTTGCACGCCAAACACGCGGTCCTGAAATACAAAGGTTTTGCTGATCCTGCCTTGTCCTATTTGAAACCTGCCTTGGAGTCGGCACAGAGGGCTGGCAAGCCAAGGCAAGTGTTGCGTCTGCTGGAGGATTACAGAGACACGGTAGCAAACTCACCCCATTCGGATTGGGATGAATACCAGGCGCTATTATCCGAAATTGAAATAGCCAAACAGGAGGCAGACCGATACCTACCCTTGGAATTGGCTGAGCAACGCCTCTCCGTTTTGATTTCGACAGCAGAAAGATCCGGAGGCAATACCGATTTTGCTGAACAGGCTTGGGAAGCTGTAGAGAAAATCAAAAGTTGCGCAGACAACATCGGAACAGAGGAAAGCTTATGTACAGCCTTGGGCGCCGAATTGAAATGCTCACGGCAGTTTGAAAATGAACTTCAAAGACACAAGCGCCTGATTGCATTGGAGAAGACCGCTCAGAAAGAACCAGGACTCCGCAATTATAAACTAAATGTAATCGTGGAATTGTTCAGGAGCTGCATGCAATGCGGCGATTTTCTCCTCATCAACGGTCTGATTTACAAGTGTAACAAAGAGGTAGGCCACCTGGACCCTCAGCAGAAAATTGACTTTTTACCGAGGTATCTGGAGCTCTGCAGCCTTTACCACTATTATGAAAACGAATTGCCCACGGCTCAAAAAGAAATATCTGAACTCATCGGGATGCCCGTGCATACAGAGGAGAATTCCGCACGTCTGAATGGCATCAGGGTGGCGTATTGGATAGCTTCCAACATGCCCAGAAATGCGACTGAGGCAATCGTGCATTTGATGGACCAATTTCCGGAAGCCAAAATCAATCTGGAAACCCGCCTGATGGAGTTGATGATAGCCGTGGAGGCCAACCGCAGGGATGATGCGTTGGTTTTGCTACAAAAAATGCGCATCCTCCTTCGCAAAATGCCTGATGGCAGGCGCATGGGGCATTATCGAAATTATCTTGACCTGCTCCAACGCCACCTGACCAAGAAAAAAGTGACGTGGCAGGAAATACACGGCATGAATTGTGGGTGGGAAACGCCCTTAAAACCCAACCTTTGGCTCAAAGCCAAAATCGAGAACAAGTTCTATTACAACTATGTCCTGGATGATTGGCAAGGGCGCAAGAAAATCCTCAACTTTTGAATTGAACCTCAGGGTTTGACTATCCTTTTGGTTTGACTCCAACCTTCACCCTCAAGCCTAAGCAAATAAACACCCTTGGGCATGGCCTCGAGATCCAAGTCAAATCCATGCTTTCCGGCCTCCAAGAATCGTGAAATCCTTCCCGAGAGGGCATTCCCATTGATGCCGTACAAGGTTCCCACGAATTCCTGACCCATGGGCAATTCAATTTCTATCCGTGTTTTGGAAATCACTGGATTGGGAACGATTGAAACCGTGATTTGCTGTTGGAGGGAAGGTGGCAACGCGACAGGTGGTGGCCCTTGGAAAGTAGCTGACCAAATTCCGAACCCGTGGGTGGCGATGACCGTGCGTCCGTCGGATTGTCTGTGTCGAATCATGTTTACGACCGATTTACCGATAGAATTGGCTCCCAATTGCGTCCAAACCGTGGAGATTCCTGCCAAGCTGTCCGTACCATAAAGGCCTGTGCTCGTGGCGGCCAAGTAATAATTACCTCCCGCAAAAGGCAAGATTTCGACCCAACGCACCGAAGGTCCGTTTCCACTTCCGGTGCTGGTTGCTTCCAAATTTCCGGCTGCTTTCACCCACGTCGCTCCCGCATCGGTGGTATGCCAAATGCTGTACACACTATAATTGGAAAAAACAGCCACCACTTCGTTGCCATTTTCAGGATTCACAGCTAGGCAACTCACGTATCCCGATGCGGGCATGGCCGTTCCAGAGATGTAGGTCATGGTCGGTGTGCTGGAAGATGCATTGTCAATTCGGTAAATGTTCTTGTTGTCTGTGCCGATGTAGACCCGATCAGGAGAAGACTTTCCCATTGCAATCGCCGTGATGGTCAAGGTGCCAGGTACTGTATCAGGCAGCATACTCCAATTGGTGGTGATGGAATCCCACCCGTTGTTGATGGGAATCCCACTCAAGTCGCTGTTCATCCATATTTTCCTCCCCGCGGGCATGTACATTCGGTTTTGGTTGTTGGGGTCAACCACGAACGGATTGATGAACTCATGCCCGCTTGCTCCGATGGGATCAATTCGTTCATAGCCTGTCACGTTTCCGGACGCATCTACCGTGCATTTGGCAATCACCCCGTTTTGTTTGGAGAAATAAAAGGTTGCTCCTCCATCTGCGATGTGGCAATACGAACCGTCTCCTCCACAGGTCCACTTCCAGGGATTTGTCGGCGTCGCATCTGCGGCAAACCAACTGCCATTGTCTTGAAGACCACCTACGATGATGTCGCTGCCCGCTGTACCCTGGTCGATGGCCACCGTGTAGAATTGGGATACGTGATAACCATTGTTCAATTGGGTCCATGCTACGGACGAATCCCTGACATTGTTGGTGCGAAACAATCCACCATCGTTGGCATTGAACATCATGTCTGGATTTGATGGATGGAAAAACAGGACATGGTGGTCGGGATGTTGTTCGGGATACAAGCCATTGTACAGCAGGGGTGCCCCCGCCCCAACCTCATAACCTCCGATGTGCGTGGTATGGGTTGAGTCGTTGAATGAGGTGGTGGAGCGGTACAAATTGGTACCTCCGATGATGACCACGTTGGTATCCAAAGGATGCACAGCCACAACTAAGTTGTAACTGCCTTGGCTGATGAACTCATCGAAAGGCCCACCGGAAGCCGGAATGTTGTCGGACAGGTTTTCCCACAATCCACCCGAGCCAGAGCCATCACCACTTAGGTAGGTATACCTCCACAAGGAATTGTACTCTGGACGGCCCATGAAATCTTCGGTCCGCTTACCTGACGGTTCGGTGGAGGATGCCAAGAAGTACAAACGGTTCTCATCCAGCGGGTTGAAGGCAGACACGATGCGTCGGTACTGCGTAGGCATGAAGGGTGGATTGATGTTGACCCAAGTCACGCCATCGCTGCTTCGCCAGATTCCTTTGTTGGTGCCCAAATGGGTGCCACTTCCATCGTAACTGCTGAGAGTTGCATAAACGGCTCCGGAAGGCACCGTCATGACATTGGTGAAATAGCTCAAATTGCTCGTGGTACTTCCGCGGACCCTGGTCCAACTCGTGCCTCCGTTTGTGCTGCGCATGATGGCTCCCAATACCGCCACGTACACCACATCTTGGTTGCTGTCAGCCACATCCACGGCCATGTTCCAAGTCGCATCCCACACATTGTCGAAGCTTTGCGGAGTGCCCGAATTGGTGGCACTCAACACGTTCCAAGTAAGGCCCCCATCGATGCTTTTAGATAGGCCTGTACCCAAGAAAAATGCCTCCCCCCCACTTGCGGAGGTACCATAAGCCTCACCTGACAAGGCATACCAAGTTGTGGTATGTCCGGCACGGGTGTCCTGTACGATGAAGTTCACTCCGGGATGTGCACCCGGCAAGCTGATTTTGGTCCAAGTATTGCCTGCGTCCACACTCCTCCAAATACCACCCGAAACGCCACCGGCCAATAAGTGGTTGGGGTTGGTGACATCCATGGCGAATGCGCGGGTACGGCCTCCCAAATTCCAAGGTCCTCTGAGGGTCCATGGCGAAGACAATGAATCGGTTTTGAGGAAAGCATCGGTGGGCAATCCATCGGCAAAAGCCAACTCCAAGGAACGGATACCGGATGGGATACGACCCGTGGCAGGATCCATCAACCGGCGCAATTCCCAATCCCTCCTTGCTCCCGGATCTTCCATGCCACCGGAAAACAACGGGGACAAATCCATTTTCGAAACATCAGTGGCATCGGCAGGAGCAGCGACGATGAGGACAAACAAGATGGCCAAGGAACCCAAAAGGGCCATGAACGATTTTTTCATGCGAATCGAGTCGGTTAAACCTTGAAAATAGTCAAGAAAAGGCTGGAAAAAAAGTCTCGGACCGGCCTATTCGACCTCCAAAATCCGCATGGTCCTGCCTTGAAAAACCACTTCATCACCCGGCTTTACACCCCCAAAAGCTTGTCCCAATGGGGAAAAAGGTGAAATTACCGCCACTTCTTTACCCTCAACCTGGAGTCGTCCCATGGCCAACGCCAAGAAATACCAACCTGAATCGGTCCTAATCAAGCTACCCTGAACGGCTTTACCTGAACCCGAGGGCAAGGAGGCGATGCGTTGAATGTCCGACAACATTTGTTTGTGCTTGGCCAATTGCATATCCA
>Ga0068872_10002115_pt1 | contig 15722 bp, 13 predicted proteins | sample NOAtaG_7_FD_66441 | JGI IMG/M metagenome (GOLD analysis project Ga0068872, IMG submission 66441) | Freshwater lake microbial communities from Lake Erie, under a cyanobacterial bloom - NOAA_Erie_Diel1S_2200h metaG | ecosystem: Environmental > Aquatic > Freshwater > Lake | place: USA: Ohio, Lake...
TCGAACGGATGGAGATCATCCGTGGGCTCCGGCTCGGCGAGTTCGACGTGCTGATCGGGATCAACCTCCTGCGCGAAGGGCTCGACCTCCCCGAGGTCTCCCTCGTCGCGATCCTCGACGCGGATCAAGAGGGGTTCCTGCGCTCCGATCGCTCGTTGATCCAGACCGTCGGGCGTGCGGCGCGCCATGTCGACGGCCGCGCGATCTTCTACGCCGATCGCATCACGGGGTCGATGCAGCGCTGCTTGGACGAGACCTCGCGGCGCCGGGCGCGGCAGGAGGCGCACAACGTCGAGCACGGGATCACGCCGAAGGGGGTGACGAAGAGCACCGATCAGGTGCGGATCGTCACCCGCGTGGCCGATGCGCGCGAGGGGACGACGGCACGCGAGGGGGAGCGCGCGTCACGCCAGACTCGGAAGAAGGTCGCTGAGGCGGAGCGGACCTATGGCACCGATGACCTGCCAGGGCTGATCGCACGGCTCGAGGAAGAGATGCGGACCGCCGCCAAGAACCTCGATTTCGAGACGGCGGCGCGGCTCCGCGACGAGCTCTTCGATGTGAAGGCGGCGATGGGGGAGGGGCGTGCGCGGCCTGGCGCCGGTGCGCGACCCGGGGGAGGTCGCCGTGCCCGTCGCTGAACTGACGGAGGAGGCGTTGCGCGCCTGGGGTGAGACGCTCGGGGCGACGGTCGCTCCGGGGACCATCTTCGCGCTCGAAGGCGACCTGGGGGCCGGGAAGACCACGCTCGCGCAGGCGATCGCTCGGGGGTGGGGCGTCGCATCGGAGGTGACGAGCCCGACCTACGCGATCGTGCACGAATACACCGCGCCGCGCGGGCCGTTGCATCACCTCGATCTCTACCGGCTAGAGCGCCCCGAGCAGCTCGCGCAGATCGGCTGGGATGAGATCCTGCGCTCGCGTGGACTCGTGATCATCGAATGGCCTGACCGCGCGGCGGACGCGCTCCCGCGCGCCATCCGACGGATTCGACTCGCGCATCTCGCCGCGGACCCGTCCCGCCGACAGGTGGCCTGGTGAACGTGAGCGCTGCGATGGCGCCGGCCCGCGGTGGGATCGACGATCCGCTCCGCGGTACGGTCCTCGTCATGGACGCGGCCGCGGGCCCAGGGACGATCGCCGTGCTGCGTGCCGGCGCGGTGCTCGCCGACGCGACCGTCGAGATGCGCAGCATGGAGGAGGAACGCTTCTTCCCCGCGGTGCTCGCGACGCTCGAGCGCGCCGGCGCCCCCCTCGGCTCGCTCGACGCGATCCTCGTCGGGGCGGGGCCGGGGAGTTTCACCGCACTCCGCGTCGTGGGCGCGATCGCCAAAGGGCTCGCCGAGGGGCGTGGCATCCCCCTCATCGCGATCCCCTCGCTCGCCCTCACGGCGACCTCGCCAGGCGTGACGCAGGTGCGGCTCGACGCCTTGCGTGAGGAGTGGTATCTCGCCGCGTTGCATCGCGATGCGACGGGGGTCGTCATCGCGGTCGAGCAGCTGGGGTGTCGCCCGGCGGCCGAGGGCGCCGAGGCCATCGACGCGAGGCCGCACGCGCGCGAGGCACCACACCTGCTCGCCCTCGCGCGGGCGCTGGGACCGGTCGACCTCGCGGCGTGGGAGCCGCTCTACGGGCGTTTGGCCGAGGCGCAGGTGACGTGGGAGACCGCACATGGGCGACCGCTCCGCGCGGCCCCCGTCGAATGCCGCCCCGCGACCGCGGACGACCTTCCGGCGATTCTCGCGATCGAGCGGGGGAGCTTTTCCGATCCCTGGGGTGCGACGACCTTCGCGGAGACGCTCGCCTCACCAACGGATCGCTGTCTCGTCGCCACACAGGGTGAGGTGCTGCTGGGGTACGGCATCGTCCGTCAGATCGGGCCGGAGGCCGAGCTCATGAACTTCGCGGTCCATCCCTCGTCGCGTCGGCAGGGGCTCGGGGACGCGCTCCTCGCGGAGATCCTGCGCGAGCTTGATGCCGAGGGCGGCGTCACCGTCTTCCTCGAGGTCCGGGCCAGCAACCTCGCCGCAGAGACCCTGTATCGCCGGCACGGATTCCTCCCGGTGGGTCGGCGGCGGGACTACTACGAGGCTCCTCGAGAAGACGCCCTCCTGATGCGCCGGGCGCCCATGGGCGGCGACGATTAGGTTATGCCGAGGTGTTTCCGATGCGACGGCGGCCGCTGGACCGCAGTAAGGTGAGCGCGCGGAACAACCCGAACTAGGAGGCAGGATGAGTCGTAGCGTGAACAAGGTGACCCTCGTGGGCAACGTGGGTGCCGATCCCGAGATCCGCTCGACGAGCGGTGGGAACAAGGTGGCGCAGTTTTCCCTCGCGACGAGCCGGCAATGGAATTCGGCGAGCGGCGAGAAGCAGGAGAAGACCGAGTGGCACAAGTGCGTCGCATGGAACGCCAAGGGCTCCGGGCTCGCCGACATCATCGAGCGCTACGTGAAGAAGGGCGACAAGCTCTTCGTCGAGGGGCGCGTCGAGTATCGGCAGTACGAGGACAAGGACAAGCAGACGCGCTACGTGACAGAGATCAACGTCCGGGAGATCGTCCTCCTGGGGGGTGGTCGCGGGGGCGATGGCGAAGGCCGTCCCGCGCGGACCGCGGCAGGAGCCAAGCCGGGTGGCGCCTCGGATGGATTCGAGGAGTTCCCGGCGGCGATGGATGGCGACGACGATCTCCCGTTCTGATCGCGTGACCACGCGGCGTCGCCTTCGCGCGCTGCTCCTCGGCACGGCGATTCTCTCCGTCGGCCCGGTGGGCGTCGGGGCGCAGGCGACGTCGCTGGGGGCATCTCCTGCGCGTGAGGTGCCCCCGACCACGCATACCGTGAAGCGTGGCGATACCCTCTGGGATCTCGCGGCGCGGTATCTGGCCAACCCGTTTCGGTGGCCAGAGATCTCCGGTCGCAACACGACCCTGATCCAGGATCCCGATCTCATCGAACCGGGGTGGGTGCTCGTGATCGCCGGTGAGCCGCTCTCGGCGGCCGGTGCGGGGCGACCGATGCCGCGGGCGACCGACGTCGACTCGGCAGCGGCCGGTGCTCGCGGTGCATCGCAAGGGGTGCCTCCCATGGCTGCGACTCCGCCTCGCGTGATCGGCGGCGATCCGGCCTCCCGGTGGGCGGCGCGCCGCCGTGAGGCGGAACGCGTCCCGTATCTGGTGGGCCTCGGCGGGATCGAGGGTGCCGGATGGATCGTGCTGCCGCAGGCGCGCAACGTGTCCGGGATGCCAGCGACTGCCCCAGGCCTCGTCCAGTTGTATGACCGCGTGCGTCTCGTCCTGCCCAAGGGGAGCGCCGTCGCTCCCGGCATGACGTTGCTGACGCTCCGCTCTGGCCCGACCCTCAAGGGGATCGGCCGCGTCGCCATCCCCACCGGCCTCCTGCGGGTGATCTCCGATTCTGCCGGTGGGATCGCCGAGCTCGTCACGATGTTCGATCAGGTCGACGCCGATCAACGCGTCGTCCCAGCCTGGAGCGCGCCGGCGGTGACCGATTCGGTACCGGTGCGGGTGTCGGCGGGTCCGACCACTGCCGTGCTCTGGATCGCGGGCGATGCGCTCCTCCCCGCGCCGGGGGCGGCGATCCTCCTCTCGCGGGGCTCCGGCGAGGGGCTGCGCGTCGGCGATCAGGTCACGCTCGGTCCGCAGGATCGGCCCGCGAGAGGTCGGGCCTCGATGCCCGAGCCGGTCGACATCGCCGTCGCGCAGGTGGTGCGGGTGACACGCGCCGGGGCCAGCGCCGTGCTCCTGAGTCAGGTGGATGGGGCGATCGCCGTCGGGATGACGGGCCGAGTCACCGCGCGACTCCCATGAGTGCTCCCGCGCCGCGTGGCCGGGGCCCTATCTTTGAGGGATGACCACACGACGCGCGCTCGTGACCGGAGGAGCCGGGTTCATCGGCTCCCATCTCGCTGACGCTCTCCTCGCTGACGGCTGGGCCGTCACCGTCCTCGATGATCTCTCGAGTGGGAAGCGGGGGCAGGTCCCGGCGGCCGCGGCCTTCGTCCACACCGACATCCGATCGCCCGACGCCGCGACCTGCGTGCGCGAGGGCGGATTCGATCTGATCTGCCACCTCGCCGCGCAGATGGATGTGCGGAAGAGCGTCGCCGATCCCGGCTTCGACGCCGACGTCAACATCAAGGGCTCGCTGAATCTCATCGAGGCGATGCGCACCTCGGGACGACAGACCCGCTTCGTCTTCGCCTCGACCGGTGGGGCGGTGTATGGCGATCTCGTCACGCCACCGAACCTCGAGACCTTCCCGAAGGATCCCGACTCGCCGTACGGGATCGCGAAATACGCGGTGGAGCTCTACCTCGGCTACTACGCCCGCATCCACGCCCTCGATTACGTGGCGCTCCGCTTCGCGAACGTCTACGGGCCGCGCCAGGATCCGCATGGGGAGGCGGGGGTCGTCGCGATCTTCTGTCAGCGCCTCAAGGCCGGCACCCCGCTCACCGTCTTCGGGGATGGCGGACAGACGCGCGACTACGTCTATGTCGGGGATGTCGCGCAGGCGCATCTCCGCGCGGCCGCGCTGCCGGCGCTCCCCCCCGGCACGGTCGATGTCCGCGCCTTCAACCTCGGCACGCAGGTCGAGACCTCGGTCCTCGAGCTTGCGGCGGCGCTGATGCGAGGGACCGGCCGACAGGTGCCGGTCGAGCACGCCCCACCGCGCGCCGGAGAACAACGTCGCTCGGTCGTGTGTATCGACAAGGCACGCACCGCCCTCGGGTGGAGCCCGGCGATGCCGCTGGACGAGGGGCTCCGCCGTACCTTCGACTGGTTCAATTCTCGGTGATCTTCGCGCAACTCGCAGCCGCCGTCCCGTCCTCGCCCATCGAGCTGATCCTCGCCAGTTCAGGGGTCACCCTCTCGGTCCTCGCGGTGCTCGCGATCCTCTCGCTCCTCTCGTGGGCGGTGATGCTCTCCAAGTGGCGGACCTTTCGCGAGGTGGAGCGCACCGGGCGCGAGTTCCACGCCGAGTTCAGCGGGTGCCGGTCCTTCGGTGAGGCCGAGGGGCTCCTGCTCGTCCGCGGGGAGGAGGGGGCCCATCCCCGCATCCTCCAGCGGGCGGTACGCTTCCTCGATGATCTACGCACTGGCGCCGCAGGACAGCGCAGCGACGCCCTCTCCGCCGGGCAGGTTGAGGCGTTGCGCCTCGTGCTCGACGCGGAGACCAACGCCGAGCGCGATCGCCTCGGTACCTACATCCCATTCTTGGCGATGGTCGGCTCGGTGAGCCCGCTGCTCGGGCTCCTTGGCACCGTCCTCGGCGTGATCAGTGCCTTCCTCGGCGTGGCGCGCGGGGGCTCGGGGAATCTCGCGGCGGTCGCGCCTGGCGTGGCCGAGGCGCTCGTCGCGACGGCGTTCGCCCTCGCGGTCGCGATCCCTGCCTACTTCGGCTACAACATCTTCGCGGCGCGACTGAATCGCCTGGACGGTGAACTCGATGCCTTCGGGACCGAGGTGATCGCGCTCATCGCACGCGAGGGGCGGCTCTAGGATGCGCCGCCGCGCCCGCGGGGAGCGGACGCCACTCAATGCGGAGATCAACGTCGTCTCGCTGATCGACGTGATGATGCTCCTCATGATCATCTTCATGATCACCGCTCCGATGATGCAGGGCGGGGTCGATGTCTCGTTGCCGCGTGCGGAGGCGCGCCCGCTCGACGCCAAGCGTCCCCTCGTGGTCTCGATCACACGCGATGGTCGCATCTACCTCGATGAGGTCCGCGTCTCACTGGGTGAGTTCCGCAGCATGTTCCGCGCGTTGGCCGCGCGGTCGGGGCAGGGGGGGGTCTACCTGCGGGCGGATCAGCGCGCCGACTACGGGCAGGTGGTGCGGGTGCTGGCGATCATGCGGGCCGCGGGGGTCGGCGATGTCGGCCTCGTGACGGAGCCGGAGGACGTCGCGAGGTGAGTGTCGCGCTCCGCGGCTCCTCCGAGCTGCGTGGTCCGCTCCTCCTCTCGGCGGTCGCGCATCTCGTCGTGATGCTCGCGCTCCTGGTCGTGCGGACCGCGGCGCCGCCGGCGCTCCCGCTGATGTACGAGGTGAACCTGGTCGCGGCTCCCGTCGGTGAGCGGGCCGCTGGGGTGGTGCGCGACCCGGTCCCCGAACCGATGACGCCACCGGCCGCGGCGCCCACGCCGACTCGCGTGGAACGGAACGACCCGGGGAAGACGGCGCCGATCAAGGCGCCGACCGTGAAGGCGCCGACGCGCGCCACGCCCTCGCCGGCCGCGCCCGCCAAGGCCGCACCCGCCAAGGCCGCACCCGCCAAGGCCGCACCCGCCGCTCGCGCACCCACAGCCGGCGGTGGCGCCGTGGGTGGGACGGGGACCGACGTCGCCACGGTCCGAACCGAGGGGATCCAGTTCCCCTTCCCTGGGTACCTGCAGAACATCGTGCGGCAGATCGCGCTCAACTTCCGGCCGCGGAATCCGGGGGCGCTGACCGCCGAGGTGCTCTTCTTCATCCACCGGGACGGGAGCGTGTCGGGATTCCGATTCGTCCAGCGCAGCGGGAACTTCGCCTTCGATGTCGAGGCGGAGGGAGCGGTCGAGGCGGCGACGGGAGCGTTTGGTCCGCTGCCGAAGGGGTTCGGGGATGACATCCTCCCCGTGACCTTCCGATTCGACCCGGCGCGGTTGCGATGAGGGGAATGGTCCGACGGTTCGATGCCATCCTGATGATGGGGCTTGGGATGGCGATCGGTTCGGCGCTCGCCGCGCAGGAGCCCGGGGTACGGATCGGCCTCACCTACACACCGGGGTCGCAGCCGGGGATCTATCTCGTGCCGGTCCGCGGGGCTGATGGGGATTCGGTGCGTCGGATCATCGCCCGCGACCTGGAGTTCGGGCATCGGCTCACGGTGATCGCGCCGGATTCCGGGGCCGTGGTCCCCACCGGTCGGTTCAACTACCCGCTCTACGCGCGACTCGGTGCGGCGGGGGTGGTGCAGCTGGTGCTCCAGGCGGATGGGAGCGCACTGGTCACCCTGCACGATGTGGTGGCCGCGCAGGCGCAGGAGACGCGGCGCTTCGCCCTGCCGGGGCCACGCCTCTCGCCGGCCTGGCGACTCGCCGTGCATGGCATCGCCGATGTCATCGAGGAGTGGGTCACGGGGACGCGTGGGGTCGCCGCCACGCGGGTGCTCTTCGTGCGGGGCGGGGCGCTCTGGCGGATCGATAGCGATGGGGCGAACGAACAACCGGTGCCGGGTGTGGGTGCGGCCCTCGGACCGGCCTGGCACCCCGATGGGCGGTCGATCGCCTTCGCCCGTATGCGTGATGACGGCACCTCGGTGGTGGTGCACGAGCTCGCGAGTGGGGAGGAGCGACGCGTGCGCACCGGGGCGCCGCTGAGTCTCTCGCCGGCGTTCTCCCCCGATGGGAAGTGGCTGGCCTTCGCAGCGGGGGAGTCGGGGACCGATCTCTACGTCGTCCCGGTCGGCGCCTGGGACGAGCCGCCGTTGCGCGTCACCGTCGGACGGGGGTCGACCAACGCCCAACCGACCTTCGCCCCCGACGGTCGGCGCATCGCCTTCACGACCTCGCGCCTCGGACGGAACGAGATCTATCTGACCGATGCCGATGGGGCGAACCCCGAGCTGCTCACCTCGACCGCGTTGACCGATGCCCCCTATCGTGCCGACCCCGCCTGGTCCCCCGATGGGCGGTTCGTCGCCTTCTCGACGCAGATCGACGGGCGGTTCCAGATCGCCACGATCAGCCTGCGCGACCGCGCGGTGCGCCAGTACACGACCGAGGGGATCAACGAGGACCCCTCCTGGGCCCCCGATGGACGGCACCTCGTCTTCACCTCCTCGCGGACCGGAACGCGGCAGTTGTGGGTATTGGATACGGAGTCGGGCCGGGTGCGACAGCTCACGCGCGGGGCAGCTGCGCGTATGGGGGCGTGGTCCCCGCGGCTGCTGAGCGTCCCCTGAGCGTCTCCTGACTCGGTTATCTTTCCCCGCATCGTGGATTCTTCACATCACCGGAGCGCCCCCACATGAAGAGCTCGCGCACGTTCCCCCTTGTCCTCGCGGTCGCCGGTGTCCTCACGGCCTGCTCTCGCGTGACCCCGAAGACGGAACCGGCCCCGGCGACCCCGGCGCCAGCCGTGGCTTCGGCAGCGGCCCCCGCGCCGGCTCCGGTGCCCTCGTCGGCCCCGGTCGCCGGGGCGCCGTCCGCTGGCACCGCCTCCACCAGCGTGGGCGATCGATTGGCTGGCGCGACGGGCACGGTCGCCGGGCGCGATCTCGCCACCAGCGATCCGCGCGCCGTCCTCACCGAGATGATCTTCTTCGACTACGACCAGTCGGAGCTGCGCTCGGAGGCGCGGGCCACCCTCGACGCCAAGCTCGCCTTCCTGCAGGCCAATCCGTCGATCCGGATCCGCGTCGCGGGGCACACCGATGAGCGGGGGTCGGACGAGTACAACATCGCGCTGGGCATGCGTCGCGCTGCCGCGGCCAAGCGCTATCTCGTCGATCTCGGGATCGCGGAGAGCCGCATCGCCGTCGTCACGTTCGGGGAGGAGCGGCCGATCAACACCGAGTCCACCGAGGCCGCCTGGGCGCAGAATCGCCGTGACGAGTTCGAGATCGTCGCGGGCGGGACTGGTAACGGTCCCGCGTGAGCCTTCGCTCGCTGCGTCAGCTGGTCTGGGCGCCGGCCGTCCTCGTGACGGCCGGCGCCTGCCTAGCCACCCAGCAGGATCTTCGGGTCGTCCAGGGAGACGTGGTCGCGGTGCGGGACGAGTTCCGACGCCTCCAGTCGGCGGAGCGGACCCGTGACTCGCTCCGCGCCGTGTCCCTCGATAGCTCGCTCGCCCAGATCGCCCTGCTGCTGCGCGCGACGAACGACACCGTCCGCGGCATCAGCACGACGGTGGTGCGCCTGCGCGGCGACGTGCGCGAGGACCTCCAGAACGTGCGCGCGCAGCTGATCGCCATCCAGGAGCTCACGGGGCAGTCGCAGCGTCGCATCCAGGAGCTCCGCGCCGACCTCGAGTCCGATGCCCTCGAGAAGTCGACGGCGCCGATCGCTGGCGCGGCCACCGGTCGGGATACGGCGCGCACGTCGGCGCCGGCGACTCCCGGACCGGCCCAGCTCTACCAGATGGGGCAGGATCAATTGCGCCGCGGCAGTGGGGCCTCGGCGCGCAGCGCCTTCGGGGCGCTCCTCGCCCAGTATCCGCGGTCCGACCTCGCCGCCGACGCGTTGTACGGGATGGCTGAGGCGTACACGGCGGAGGGGAATGCCACCGCCGCTGATTCGATCTACAATCAGGTCGCGGTCCGGTTCCCGACCTCCGAGCGCGCGCCGACGGCGCTCTACAAGCGCGCGACGGCCCTGCGGCTGGCCGGGAAGGCCGAGCCGGCGCGGACCCTCTACCGACAGATCATCCAGCGGTACCCGCAGTCCGAGGCGGCCGTGCTCGCCGAACAGTTCGTCGGCACCCCGCGACGCCCCTGAGTCGCCGACGTCGAGGCCTTCGCCGCATGGCGCACGCATGACGTCCGGTCCCCGCGCGGAGATGCCCTTCCTCGACCATCTCGAGGAGTTGCGCTATCGCCTCATGTGGAGCGTCGGCGCCCTCCTGCTCTGCATGGTGGGCGCCCTGGTGGTCGTCATGCGGCCGGAGTTCGATGTCATCGGACTGCTGGCGGCCCCGGTGATGCCGTACCTCCCCGAGGGGAAGCTCGTCGTCACCCATCCCCTCGATCCCTTCTCGATCAGCCTCAAGGTCGCCTTCGCCGTGGGGCTCGTCTGTTCGCTCCCCGTCGTCGGCTATCATCTCTGGTCCTTCCTGTCGCCGGCACTCCATCCGCATGAGAAGCGGCTGATGGTGCCCGTGCTCCTCGGCGCGACGATCCTCTTCGGCTCCGGGGTCTACATCGCCTGGCGATTCGTGCTGCCGATCATCTTCGACGTGCTGGTGGGGATGCAGTCGGCCTCGCTCCAGCCCCTCTTCACGGCGCGCGAGGTCTTCGGCTTCATGGTCACGACCTGCCTGGCGTTCGGCGCGATCTCGCAGTTGCCGGTCGTCGTCCTCGCGCTGACCGCGCTCGGGCTCGTGACGCCGACGGCGATGATGAAGTTCCGCCGATATGCGATGGCGGCCAGCTTCCTGATCTCCGCGATCGTGACGCCGGGTGACCTGCTCATCATGACCGTGCTGATGGCGGTCCCGCTCTATGGGCTGTACGAGATCAGCATCATCGTCTCCTGGCTCGTCCATCGGCGGCGGATGCGGCGCATCGGAGCCGCCGCCCTGCTGCTGGTGTCGGTGCTCGGTGGAGGAGTCGCGTCGACGCTCGGCGCGCAGCCGGCGCGTCCGCGTCCGGCGCAACCGATGCCGACGCGCGCTCCCGGATCGATGCCGAGTGGTCAGGGACGGTTCGGCCCTCCGGTCGCCGACACCGTCTCGCGCGCCCCGAGCTCGTCGCTCGTCGACTGGGCGCCGGACGACAGCGTCATCCGCGCCCTGATGGCGCGGCGCGGCTACACCGCGGTCCGCTACCAGGCGGGGCAGGTCCGCTTCGAGGCCGCGGGACGCGTGATGACGCTCCAGCGCGACTCCACCGCGCGGGCCGCGGTGCAGCGGGACTCCACCCTCCTCGTCGCGGACCGGATCGCGTACAGCGACAGCATCAAGCGCGTCACCGCGCGCGGTGACACGATCGTGATGCGCGATCCCTCCCGCGGCGACGATATCCTCGGACACGAGGAGTTGGTCTACGACGTCGAGCGTCGCGAAGGCCGGACCCGGGACTTCAGCACCATCGCCAAGGCCGGGGAGGACTGGAAGGTGATGGCGCATCAGGCCGCCTTCGCCTCCGATACCGCCGCCGACCGCAACACCGTCTACGGACGGGATGGCGTCATCACCTCGTGCCTCGACAGCGTCCCGCACTATCACTTCCTCGCCAAGGAGTTGAAGCGCGTCAGCGGGAGCACGCTGGTGGCCCGGCCCGCCATCCTGTACGTGCAGGATGTCCCCGTGCTGTGGCTCCCCTTCATCTTCCAGGACATCCGCTCCGGGCGTCGCTCGGGGATCATCCCGCCGCGCATGGGGTTCGCCGAGTTGGTGCGGAACAGCCCGACCTATCGCCGCACGGTCGAGAACCTCGGGTACTACTTCGCGATCAACGACTACATCGACGCGCAGGTCTCGATGGACTGGCGGTCGAGCGCTCGCGCGACGGCGCAGGACCCCGGCTGGACGCGGTTGAATGGGGAGATCCGCTACCGTTGGCTCGATCGGTTCACGTCGGGGACGCTGGCGCTCTCGCAGAACACGCTGAGCACCGGGAGCCGGAACACCGCGATCAGTTGGTCGCATGCGCAGGAGTTCTCCTCACGGACGCGCCTCAACACCAACCTCAATTACGTCACCAGCACGCAGATCCAGCGGCAGACGATCATCAATCCCTTGGCCGCGGTGGCGACGATCGCCTCGCAGATGAATCTGGTGCGCCAGCAGGGCCCGTTCTCGGTGAATCTCGGCGGCACCCGGCGGCAGTATCCCGGGCGCGATCAGGTCGACCAGGACTTCCCTTCGCTCAACATCGCCTCCAAGCCCCTCGAGCTCGGGACGTGGTTCGTCCTCAATCCGAGTCTGCAGTTCGGGCAGCGGAACAGCTACAACCTCGACGCCACCGGCGACTTCGCCTATCGCTACCTGCAGGCCGCGAGTGGGCTCGATTCCGTGCGCCTGAAGCGCAATACGGGGACCACGACCCTCGCGATCGGGACCCCGTTCAAGATCTTCGACTTCCAGGTCCAGAGCGGGCTCCGCTTCAATCAGCAGCTCTTCGACTATCCGCAGATCATCACGCTGCGTGACGTGCAGGACAGTGCGGTGCGTGTCGATCGGGTCTACCAGCGCACGTACGAGTCGAGCCTCGATGCCGACATCTCGATCGGCCTCCCGCAGTTCCTGCAGGGGACCTGGAACCTGACGCCATCGGTGACGGCGTCGAACGTCGACCCAGGTGGCTTCGCCGTGCGCACCTTCCGGTCCAACGGCGCCTGGGTCACACAGCGCAAGCGTCTGTCGTATGGGCTCGGGGTCTCGCCGACGATCTATGCGCTCCTCCCGGGGTTCGGGCCGGTCCAGCGGTTCCGTCACGCGATCTCGCCCACGGTCAGTTATTCGTTCTCGCCCGAAGCCTCGGTCCCCGACGCCTTCCTCGCCGCGACCGGGCGCACGCGGGCCGGCTACCTCGGGTCCCTCGCGCAGAACCGTGTCTCGCTCGGTCTCACGACGAACATCGAGGCGAAGTTGCGTGTGCCGGAGGATTCCACCGATCTCTCCGCGGATGGCGGGAAGAAGGTGAAGGTGGCGACGATCCAGTTCACGGGGATCGCGTATGACTTCGAGCGGCGACGCGCGACGGGGAAGACGGGATTCGCGACCGATCGGTTCGGGTACACCTTCCGCTCCGATCTCCTCCCGGGGTTCGACCTCGGCGCCGATTACTCGCTCTTCCAGGGCGATCTCCTGAGCGATACCGCGAGCTTCAGTCCGTACCGGGAGGCGGTGCGCGCCTCGTTCAACCTCGACGCCAACTCCAGCCTCGTCCAAGCGATCGCGCGGCTCTTCGGGGTGTCCCTTGGGGCGGCACGGCGTGGCCCCGCGCCGATGATGGAGCAGAGCCCGATGGGTGGCGGACTCATCTCCGCGGCGGGCTCGCTCAATGGGATGGGGGCGACCACCGGGACCCGCGCGCGCGGCGGGATCCAGGAGATCCCGACGGGGCAGGGGTTCACCGCAGCCTTCACCGTGAGTTCGCAACGCCAGCGCCCCCCCGTCGGGGGGCGCATCGTGGACTTCGATCCCACGCTGCAATGTCAGGCGCTGCTCGGATTCCCGCAGTACGACACCTGCGTCTTCCAAGCCGAACGATCCGCGGCGACGCAGGTCGCGCAGACGGCGGGTCCCTCTGGTGCGACCTTCTTCCGTGTCCCGCCGACGACCTCGGTGGGGATCCGCACGACCTTCAACCTCACCCCACGCTGGGCGGGGTCGTGGAGCACCACCTACGATGTCGTGCGGAGCGAGTTCGCCAGCCAGGTGGTCTCCCTCCAGCGCGAGCTGCATGATTGGCGGGCCGTCTTCGGCTTCACGCAGGCGCCGAATGGGAACTTCGCCTTCACCTTCTTCATCTCCCTCAAGGCGCAACCGGAGATCAAGCTCGACTACGATCGCCAGACGTTCCGCCCCCCGGGAGCAGGACTCCGTACCCCATGACGGTTGCCCCGCTGGTCCTCGATGGCGCCTCGCTCACCATCGCTGATGTCGTCGCCCTCGCCGCGGGCGGGCGGTCGGTCACCCTCGCACCGTCCGCAGCAGCTCGTATGCGGGCGACGCGCACCGTAGTCGAAGGGCTCGCGGCTCGAGGGGAGGCGGTCTATGGGGTGACGACGGGGTTCGGCAAGCTCTCCGATGTCGCGATCCCGGCCGATCAGCTCGCCCAGCTCCAGGTGAACCTCATCCGGAGTCATGCCGCCGGGGTGGGGCCGCGGCTCCCGGAGGAAGAGGTCCGCGCGATGATGCTCCTCCGCGCGAACGTGCTCGCGAAGGGATTCAGTGGCGCGCGCCCTGCACTCGCCGAACTGCTCTGCGGGATGTTGAACGCGCGATGCTGGCCCGACATCCCGGAGCAGGGCTCCGTCGGGGCGAGTGGGGATCTCGCCCCGCTCGCGCATCTCGCCCTCGCCCTCATCGGGGAAGGGGAGCTCAACCATCCCGGTGGGCGTGGGCCGGCCGCCGAGGTGCTCGCCGCGCATGGGCTCGCGACCGTCACCCTGGGGCCCAAGGAGGGGCTCGCGCTGATCAATGGCACCCAGGCGCACACCGCGGTCGCGGCGCTCGCGGTGACGGCGGCCCGCCGCGCCTGGGTCACCGCGCATGTCGCCGGGGCCATGTCGCTCGAGGCGCTGCTCGGGACACCGACCCCCTTCGATCCGCGCATCCACGCCGCGCGCGGCCAGCGAGGGCAGCAGGTGTCGGCGGCACTCCTGCTCGAGCTCCTGCGCGACAGTCAGATCCGCGAATCGCATCGCGAGGGCGACACCCGCGTGCAGGATGCCTACGCGCTCCGCTGCATGCCCCAGGTCCATGGCCCCGTCCTCGAGGCGATCGAGTTCGCCGAGGGGCTCATCACCACCGAGCTGAATGCGGCGACGGACAACCCGCTCGTCTTCGATGACGGGACGATGCTCTCCGGCGGGAACTTCCACGGCCAAGCCGTCGCCCTCGCGCTCGATATCCTCGCGATCGTGATGACGAATCTCGCCGTCATGAGCGAGCGGCGGATCGACCGCCTCGTCCATCCCGATCTAAACGAAGGGCTCCCCCCCTTCCTCACGCCGACGGCCGGGGTGAGCTCCGGCTTCATGATGGCGCAGGTGACCGCCGCCGCGATCACGAGCGAATGCAAGGGGCTCGCCCATCCCGCGAGCGTCGACTCGATCCCCACCGACGGGAGCAAAGAGGATGTGGTCCCGATGGCGATGGGGGCGGCGACGAAGCTGCGGCGCTTGCTTCGCAACGTCGAATCCGTCCTGGCCGTCGAGGTGATGTGTGCCACGCAGGGGATCGACTTCCGCCGACCGCTCCGCGGCAGTCGTGCGGTCGAGGCCGCCCATGCCGAGGTCCGGTCGCTGGTCCCGGCGCTGACCGCCGACCGCGTCCTCGGTCCCGACATCGAACGGCTCGCCCTCGCCATCAGGCAGGGGCGCTTCGCCACCCTCGCGCACTAACTTCCCGATATGTCACAGCCACGCCCCGTCCGCGCGCCGCGCGGCGCCACGATCTCCTGTAAGGGGTGGGAGCAGGAAGCCGCCCTTCGCATGCTCATGAACAACCTCGACCCCGAGGTCGCCGAGCGCCCCGATGATCTCGTGGTGTACGGCGGGACCGGGCGCGCGGCGCGGAATTGGCAGGCCTTCGACGACATCGTGCGCAGCCTCCGCGCGCTCGAGCACGACGAGACGCTGCTGGTACAGAGCGGGAAGCCGGTCGCGGTCTTCCGCACGCACGCGAACGCGCCGCGCGTCCTGATCGCGAACTCCAATCTCGTCGGACGCTTCGCCACCTGGGACTACTTCCGCGAGATGGAGCGGAAGGGGCTCATGATGTACGGACAGATGACCGCCGGGTCGTGGATCTACATCGGCTCGCAGGGGATCGTGCAGGGGACGTACGAGACCTTCGGGGCGGTCGCGCGCCAACACTTCGGGGGCTCGCTCGCGGGGCGGTTCGTCCTCACCGCCGGCTTGGGCGGGATGGGGGGCGCGCAGCCGCTTGCGGCGACGATGCATGACGCGGCCTTCCTCGGCATCGATGTCGATCCCGCGCGGAGCCAGAAACGCGTCGATACCGGCTACTGCGATCGCATCACGCATGACCTCGACGAGGCGATGCACTGGGTCCGCGAGGCGCAGTCCGCGAAGCGCGGCTGCTCCGTCGGGTTGGTCGGCAATGCGGCGGACGTGTTGCCCGCGCTCATCGCGCGTGGCGATATCCCCGATGTCGTCACCGATCAGACCTCGGCGCACGACATGCTGAATGGGTACGTCCCGCACGGGATGACGCTCGCCGAGGCGAATGCGCTCCGCGCCGCCGATCCCGCGACCTACGTCCGGCGCGCGACCGAGAGCGCGGTGGTCCATGTGGAGGCGA
>Ga0068872_10002121_pt1 | contig 15688 bp, 17 predicted proteins | sample NOAtaG_7_FD_66441 | JGI IMG/M metagenome (GOLD analysis project Ga0068872, IMG submission 66441) | Freshwater lake microbial communities from Lake Erie, under a cyanobacterial bloom - NOAA_Erie_Diel1S_2200h metaG | ecosystem: Environmental > Aquatic > Freshwater > Lake | place: USA: Ohio, Lake...
TTATAATCCAAAATTTGACATTAAATGACAAATTGTTTCCAAAAATGCAAGCTAATACCTCTTGAAGAAAAATTCAGTAAATCCAAATCCTCAGAGGAAGACAAAAGATCGGGCAAAAAGAAAAATTCCAAAGAGAAATCAATTTAACCACGGGAAAGAAGAAGGAAGGGGGGATTGGAAAAAACCCTGTCAACAGAAAGCAAACATAATCCCCCCCTATCACTTCTCCAGTCCTGGACGGCGTTAAGACCCCCTCAGGCGAGCCAGTATCAATCCTGACCGAGCACCTTGAGGGCAAAGTCGATTGTCTTGAAATCGGTCTCCTGGAGTTTCCGAAAATGCCTTGGACCAATACCCATATTCTTGAGGACGGAACCGGCCTTTCGAATAATCTGACGCTTGGCTCGATTATTAACCTTGGACTTCTCCAGACTATAGTCCTTAAACCAATGTCCTCGGTACTTGTCACCATATGGACCCCAGCACTTGTTCCAATATCGTATGTGACTGTGCCGGTAATGCCTCACCAGATTGGATAGGTACTTGGTTTTTGTATCGTCACTAAAGGCATCTAAAAGGGACTCTGATTCGATAAATTTTTCATTGCATATAGGGCAGGTTATTTTATCAAGCTTTCGCATTTGAACTAAGAAATATTTCTTAAAAAGTATAGGAAACATTTCAGTAAAGTCAAAAGGGTAATTCATCATCGCCAAATTCTTTTTGAGGCAAATCTTTATGGTGCTCAATTTGATAATTATCATCAGCGTAATCGGTAACTTCCTTCTTAAAGGATTCGGAGTATTTCAGAAAAGCGAATTGATCTTCCGGGTAGAATCCCGTAGACACAAATCCCAGTTTTCTAAATGTTTCAAACATTGACTCGAAGGATGTGTCATTTCCAACGGAAACAAAAAATTCATTGGTCAGAGTAAGGTGAACTTCCACATTGGAATCAAAAACCTTTCTGACTAGAGTCATGAAATCTGAAAAGAAGGCAGAAATATCATTAAACCAACCTGTCAATGAATTAGAAAATTGAAAATTGATGATTTGAATATTATTAGAGCCATATTCTATAAACTCAATGACTGAGCCATACTCACCTTTCACAGTAACTGAATGAATGAAACCATCCCTTCCAAAAGTTCCAAAATGATACCTGTATATTTCTGTGGCCGTATAAGTTGAATGATTTGGTAATTTTCTTTCTTCTAGTGGGGTATTCTTAATTAAATCAATTAATAACTGAAATTGCTTTGAATACTCATAGGACAAGGTTTCTGGATTTTGAAATAGATTGCAACGATCATTAAGTTGAAATTGTTTGGGTATTGATTTGTTCATATTTTTTTATCAATAAATAATCATGATAAATAAAAAGTCAAGACCGACATATCAATAGTAAAACTCATTGAATTTCATAAATTAATATTTACTACAAGAATCTATTTGCTAACATTGAAATTAAAATATTCATTCGAATATTTATTGATTAAATACTAGGACTATAATGAGGGTATGTCCAAAAATCTCTCCAAACTTCAATAGCAATATTGTTGGATCAGGCAATTGGATTTTTATCTAATAAAATCTTTTCTTTTTCTTCGGGGGGACTTGTTTTTCTTTTGGGAATAGGTATAATTAATAAAAAATGAAGAAAATATGTGCATAGATAAAGAATACTCCATTGAAAATCGAACAACGATTTATGATAATTCCAACTTCAAAATTGCGGTAAGTAACTTAAAAGAAGTAACAGAAAATAATTTATTTAAATTGAAATATGTAATTCCCTACATCACCACCAAACATTCCATAAAGAACACTAAAATATTTGATGGAAATAATATGAATCTGCAGGAACTTCCAAAAAGAAGTACACTACAGGTTGAGAATATTATTGTTTTTCAAGACGAATATGGCAATTACATACAACTTGAAAACTATGGAAGGGAATCCATCATACTCAAGTACATTGTAATCAATGACCGTAAAGACCCTTTGAATCGGTTTAGGTACCTACTACAATCCGTTGAGAACTTCCTTATGGACTTTTGTTATTTCATACCCCCTCTTTACATCCGATTCAACGGAAAGGTAATTATAGGGCCTGACAATGGAAAAGATGAATTTCAACGAAACCTAAACTTCCTTCAAGAAGAATTCGGATTTAACGTAATCTTTATGGATGAGGAACCTCAGACCGCTCTTCTGGCACGTCCACATCGTTATAAACCTATGGTTAAAATTTAAGGAAATAAAAGTCAAAAACAAACTACATTGAAAATATTATATCATTTTTGAGCCTTTTGACCTGTTACACCTCCAACATAAAGTCTGTAAGTTGTCAAGTGATGACAGTCCACCCTTAGACACAGGAACAATATGATCAATTTCCAATAACAAATTGGGCTCTATTGAAACTGAATTTCTACAAATTTTGCAAGTAAAATTATCTCTTTCTTTAATTTGTAATCTTAAATAAGAAGTAATTAATGCTCTTTGGCCTTTAATAGATTTGCGGAAATTGATTCTATCATTCAAATAAATTACTAAATTATTTAGATTATCTATGTCTAAAATAACAACACATTTTGCGGAACTATTTCCTCCTGAACTAACATATTGAAATGTAAATTTTTGAAAATGTATGTCTTTCATTTCGACAAAAGAAAAACCTAACTCTTCTTTTAATCTCTTATTCCAAAATTTAAAAATTAATTGGGGTATTTTTGAGGAAATACCAGAAATTAATTTATGCTGTTGCTCTACTAATAGTTTTCGACCCGTTTCTGCAGATTCAAATTTATTTAAGATATTTTCAAAATGAACTAAATTCTCTTCAGTCGGTATTATATTAAAATACTTTGAGATATACTTAATTGGATCTGATTTTGCATTCCTACAAATACTTAAACTGCAATTAATCGTATCATTTACGTTATCAATCTGTGACCAGTAGGATCGTTGAAAATTATTCCTACTTGTATCAGATAAAAAAGCTTGACCAACGAATTGGGACCCTCGCCAAATTTCACCCTCCTTCAACTTTAAAATATATTCGTTCAATTCATTGCACTCATTAATATGAAATTCAATGGATTTTTTTATTTCTTTAAATCGTTTACTTCTAAAATAAATCTCAACTAATAATAGTAAGAAAACCGAAGTAACCAGTAATATTACTGCAGGGGTAATAAATAATTGGAGAGCCTGAGAAAGCAAGCTAAATATTCCTGATATTAATCCGTAAAGTAAAATAAAAACAACAATTACCTTACCATTTGATTTATTCATTATTACTGAATCATAATTGATCATTGACAAAATCCTTGTCAAACTCCTTTCTTGTGATGACTGTATCAAACAAGCCTATATCTTTTCCAGCATGTCTATTGATTCCTGTGTACTCCAAACTCGCGTCCTCGTACCTCTTGAATTTATAAACAGCGTCGTTCATGAGGGCTGAATTAAAAACCCCCAAACTAACCAATAACTCAAAATCCCTGACAGAAAGGCCGGTTACTTTTTTGAATAATCCTGGTTCTAACTGTGTAATGACATCTTTTAAACTACGTTCCCTGTAATCGGTGAGGTACATAAAAACAGGTATCCGGGTAGCAAACTTGATGAGTTTCTCTTGAATCATCTTACGTTTGCTTTTGTACTCCTTCTCCTCTTCGGACAATTCCTTCTTTTCCTTCTTTGTGAGTTCTCGATCATTGGCTTCTTTCTTCGCTTTTTTAACCGACTCTGATTTGTTTATTATTGTTTCAATGTCCTGATTCAGGTTTCTAAAACCCTCAATATTCATAAGGACTTTCATGGCTTCTTCATTTGCCATTAGCCGTGCTAGGGTATTATTGTCAACATTAACAAGCAAAGCACTTTCCCAACGTCTTGCCAAAAGTGTTGCCGTTGTACCACTCATAGCGATGTCCAATATGCCAGCGGCATCCACTTGCTTCATCGAACTACCATCGTAAGCCAAAACAGGGAGAAAATTGATGAAGTCCTCTACATTTTTCTCGGGATTCGCTTCATTGACATTTAACCTACAAGCATAATCAGCAATCTGACGTAATGCTCGGTTGGGGGCAAAATCAAACACATAGCATTCCTCTTTTAGTATTTCTTCTTTATTGGGCGAAATACTATCAGGATTTTGGATTGACCATGGCGTTTGAACACGGAATGCAGCTTGAAAGTATGTTTCTGGACTGGATGAGTTGCGCAACATAAAAATTCCTGTCCAAGGCTTTACTGAAACACCAGTGGTGAGTTTTCCGCATGAGAGGGTGATTGTTTTGGACTCAAGTGGATTGTCTGTCATTGCCTCCATAACAGGTGGTAATGCGTGTACCCCTATACCAGCTTGGGAACCTGCGGCAACAACTACTATGTAATCATGATAAAATTTATTTTGACGTTGCTTTAGAAGATTGGCCATCGCATAACAGGAAGCTACCGATGGCAGAAACCAAAATGTATGATTCAATACATTCAACAATGGAGCATGTGAAAATGGTAAAGGAGGCTTCTTAGCCCCAAGCTTTAGACTTTCTACAGTCGTTTCGCTAAACGACCCTCGAATCAAATCCAACCATTTTTGAACCTCATCCACGTACTTAAATCTTGATTTCGTTCCTTCACCCTCGGCTGAAAAAAACACATTCAAATCAAAACCGTCAAATTCACCTTGCATGGCTATTTGAGAAATGGAATCGGGTAATTGGTAGGTCAACATTACCATACGAGGTAGGGAGGCATACGGATTGATTCCTTTGGATTGATCCCACTCGTCTTTGGCTTTCTGTTCGTCAGAATAAGTCCAGTTAAAAATTTGTTCTTCAATAAATTCTCCCGAAGCAATTGCTCGAAAAGGTGTACCAGATAAATACAGATAATGATTTGTGGTAATCGGCATGATTTCTTCATCGAAATATTCGATACCTTCCCCCTCACCGAACTCAATTTCCTTTTTTCCTTCGGCCTCAAAGAGCTCTTTAGCATTTTCCCTCCAGGCTCCGTAATGATATTCGTCAAAAATTACACAATCCCAATTGGTTGCATGCACCCATTCGTTCTTGGTTTTAATCCCACCTGTACTAGTATTCTTCCCTAAATAATCTTGGAATGATCCAAAACAAACAATAGGTCTTTGTGGATCGGCAGATTCAAAGGATAACCCATGACGGGAAATAAACTGCCAACCTTCAAAGTCCACATGGGTCATTAAATCTTCATCCCATGCGCTCTCTACGGCAGGTTTAAATGTAAGAACAAGGATTTTTGACCACCCCATCTTTTTTGCTAACTGATAGGTCGCGAAGGTTTTCCCAAATCGCATTTTGGCATTCCACAGAAAGTGAGGGGTTTTATTGGGATTTTCCGCCTTAAAACTCTTGAAATATGTGATTGTCTTTTCAACAGCTGCATCTTGCTCAGGACGCATTCCAAAGGTTAAGACTCTATTGGCTTCTGTCCGTTCTCCAGTTTTAATTTCCCAGATGGCCTTTTGGAGGTCCGTTATCTTGCATTTAAACCATTCACCATCGGGATTGGCAAAACCCTTCTTACGTAAATACCTGTGGATGTCGTGATCCGTAAACGAGCTCCCATCACATTTCATAGCGGACTCCTCGAATACTATCCGATACTTTAATCCGGAGGTTTTCAATTGTTCTGATACTCTACTAAACGCATCTCTAGGCATCTTCTCGGTCGTACACTTCTTGACTTGCACCGCAATAAGTGCATTTTCCACTATGCCAAGTGTGTTTCATTCGTTTGTAGCAAATGTTTCCTTGCTCATCATCAAAGGTTTCACAAATTGAGTATTTGCCATTTGCATTCTTTGAGCAATAAACGCTTCGTCTGCTGAGTAAACTTGTGAGTTCCGTGATGGCAATGCCATACAACTGCTTACTAAAAACATGGTTTATGCGTTCCTGCTTGTCGGGTATTTGGGCTTCTAAGCCTTTCATCAAGCGCTTAGCCATTTCCCTCAAAAACACACCACTTTTGGATACGGGATCCAAAAACTTGGCATTAGGATCACTCCAAAGTTCAACAGGGAGTAAATCCAATATGTCGTTCACCAAGTTCGGCGGTGTAAATACTTCATCATTGCTTAAGTTGGCAAGACAGGAGAGTACATCGGGGTTATAATTCACTTGCAACATCTTCTCCTAGTTTTAAAAAATGAACGAGGGGGTAATCTTTAACAGGCTCATCAAAGGCCTTAACTTCTCCTACTTCATCAAAAAAAGTTGTTTGGAAAGATTTCTCCACCAAGAAACGAAACATATAATCCTTTCTTTTGAGCAGTGAACCATTTACGGCACTCCATTCAGAAAAGATGATTGGCTGCTTTGTTACTGGATTCGTAAAATCCAAAGCATCCCCCCAAAGTATATTCCTATTCAAAAGAAAACGAACACTCCGAAGACAAACTTCCTGGCACTTATCCTTGAAGTTAGATGAATAACTTGATTGATAAAGATCAAACAATCGGTTTCTACATTCTTCCGCATTATCCTCAAGTATATCAACTCCATAGATACTTGAAACCGATAGTACCGAATATCGTTCCCATTCAAATTGGTCTTTTTTGTACCTAGAATCAACCACATTTAGTTTTCGTTCCAAAACTTCAGCTAAAAAGTTACCGTTACCACATGCCGGTTCCAAAAAACGAGATTCAATACGTTCCGTTTCATCTTTTACAAGATCCAACATGGCTTTAACCTCTCGCTCATTGGTATAGACCTCCCCATGATCGGTAACTCTTTTTTTGGATTTAACTTGGCCTTGATTTTCCAAACCCTAAATTTTTTTGTTTATCGCTAAAATCGCCTTCTTGATGCTGGATTCAAATGGTGGCACATAATGCACCATAAACTCAATCATTTTGTTCCAATTACTTTCATTGAAGGTGTCTAAACCATCCAACTGAAACTTGATACGACTCATTCGTTTATCATCCATTCTTTCCCATTCAAGGCGTTGACCAAAATCTGATTCAATTTGCGACTTCTTCTGGTGCAGTAAATCATAGAAGTGTTTATTCTCTTCCTGGGTCTTACCAGAAATGGTTAACTCGATTCGCAAACTATCACCCGTAACGACACTACTAAAAGTTACTCCCGATACGCCAGATCCTGCCGAAATCCAATGATCCTTGGATGGACTAACATTGGCGTACAAGGAGGTAACCTTAGAAACCTCCTTAATATAGAGTGTCCAAAACTTCTTTCGAATGATATGGCGAGCCTTCATGGCCTCCTGAATACCCATTTCTTCTCGTGACTTCTTGGCCATACTGATGACATAGTCTTCAGCTTCTTTAATTGGAATAATCTGTTCCAGATTCAGGAATAATTGCTCGTCATTCTTGAACGGAGTAGCTTTGAAGCATTGAACCCGAAGTCCATAATTAAGTAACCACAAAACGGAACTTGTAACTTCCTTTCTAAACTCACCAGAGATCATAATAATCCGCTGGGTATTTCCAATATTGAGTTTTTCTCTATAGTCCGATAGTTCTAAGAAATCTTCGAGCAATTCTTCTGCACTATCCGTAGAACCCGTTTTGGATAAGTAATCCGTAAAAATGGTAATTATTTGACCACTGTTCAAAGTTGAACAGTAAGAGGCGTATTTCAAAACTTGCCAGGTTACATCTCTGCCGGTATCGTCTAATTTATTCTCGATAATAACTAGATTCCCCTGTTTATCTACTGCCAACAAATCCAATCGCTCGGAAGTGTCATAAAATCCGCTAAACTCTTTTTGAATGATAAGTAACTCTTCATTCAAACAAGAAGGGTTATTACAAATCCATTCTTGGAGATGTTCCCTTTCCTTGAACCCCAATTTCTTGAAAGTCGTGGGTTGAATTTTCTCAATCCTATTAAGTTGTTTATTGATTAAGAACATCTCCTAAAATTGATGAAAGTTAGATGAACGGCAGAAACTGAACTTCTCATATTTTGTAAAAACAGGTCATAGAGTTAAGGTGAGGATTATCCCCCCTCCAAATTACAATAAAAAGTGCCCACAATAGTAGGCATATGACCATGAAATGAGGGTGTTCAAGGGCCCCAATTTAGATAACCTATCACAAATCCCAGAGAAAAATGGGGTTTTGACCATACTTGTCTTAAATCTTACCAAACACCACCCCTCATTCAATACCCCCCGGATCTTATAGAATCGGCTTATGGTATACCCCTTAGGGGAAATGATACCTCGTTTCAAAATGGAGAAATCCAATACCGGTGAACAATTTCAGCTTCAATTCAATCAAACGACGATGAATAGATTAAAAAAATATTCAGTAAAGTGTTTATGTAATTTCATTATTGATCAATCTCAAAGAAATTGTTTGGATACTTAGATACAATTTATTATCTTCACAAAGCAGTCGGTCAATCATCAAAATCCGAGAATATTCAAAAAAAATAGGAAATAAATTAATTTATAAAGCTATGCAAATTTTAAAAAAAATTATGATTACAACTTTAGTTTTTATTTTGAGTTCTGCGTTTCTAGTTATTCTTAGAGAGTTGAAATTTAATCCATTAATATCTTTTACTCCTTTAAATATTGGCTTCTATATTATTAATAAACACATATGGAAAATCAATAAGTAAGTTTAAGGCATAATACTGTCATTATTTAAAGACTTTTTCATTGTTCATACCCGATATTATTCTAAATCTCGAAGGGTTAACGATGAACAAGTATTAGAATTAGTTTGTAAAAATATTTTACAAATAACCCTCATATTTGTTTCTTTGAGAGTTATTGGGGATTCAAACGCAAAAATTTTAGTTTAAAAAAACAAAAACTATTCGAAAGAAAAATTTATTTCCTTAATTAAATCCCCATCTTTATTATAGTATTTCCAAACACCATTCTGTTTTCCTTTGAGATAAGATCCCCAGGTTGATAATTTGCCGTTGATATAGTTAAATTCTTCCCAAACACCATCCTTCTCTCCATTTTGGTATGATCCTTTTGACAATAATTGACCATTTTCATAATTGTATTCCCATGCACCTTCAAATTCTCCATTAAGGAAGGTACCTTTTGAGTATAGTTGTCCGTTCTCGTAGTAATATTCCCAAAGACCATCCATCACCCCATCCTTATAGGAGCCCTGCGCCTTAACATCCCCATATCCATCATCTCCATAGTATTTTACATACTTACCTGAATAGAGTTCTCCCTCGTACGTCATTCCATTACATCCATCTTGAAGAATAAGATGCGGTGCTAGATTACTCACTAGTTCGCCATTTTGCTCAATTTCACCATCACATCCTTGAAGGAAAAGTGAATTAAGGACAACAATAAGTAATATATTTTTCATAATAAATATTTAGAAAATTCAAATATACCTATATGACGAATAAAGCTTCAAATTCCTATGGGATGAACATCGATAAATTTCAAACTTTTCATTGTATTTAAACACCTTTTTAGAAATCCAATGACGAATTAACATTTAACCTTCTGATGAAATTGGGCATTTTCCATTTCAAAAACCTTTTTTTATTTCTACGACCACACAAAGAAATGAAATGAAACATATCCTCACCCTAATGAAAAAAATGGATTCATATTCGAAAAAGTTGTTTGTTGATTTATTATAAAATTCCAATAAAAATTCGCAATTTACTTATTAAAAGGGACATTTTGAGATTCATAATCCATAATATCAGCCTGAAAAAGAGAATTCTCTTCAGACGAATGCTCAATTTCCTTAATTAACTTTCCATCTTTGTCATAGTATTCCCAAATACCGTCCTTTTTCCCATAGAGGTAGGAACCCCTTGATATTGGTTTACCGTGTTCGTTGTAATATTCAAATTCACCCATAGGTTTTCCATTCAGATAAGTGCCCCAAAACCGTTGTGTCCCATTATCATAACGATATTCCCAGTCACCTACTCTCTCGCCATAGAAATACGAACCTTTTAATTCTATTTGTCCGTTCTCGTGATACCATACCCAAAAATCGTGCTTCTTACCATTTAAAAAAGATCCCTCTGAAAGTAGTTGCCTATTACCGTAGAAGGTTTTCCATACACCATTCTCTTTTCCGTTAAAGTAGTATCCTATCAACTCAGGCTGTCCATTCTCGTGGTAATATTCATAAATTCCAGTATAAGGTATATTTCTATAATATAACGTACCCGTGGAAGAGTCAATAGTTAAAAACTGTTCCTCTTTGTTCCCATTAAGAATTTTTGCGTTCTCTGTACAACCTATTATGGATATCAACACCAAAAAGATTGAAAAAATGATATTTTTCATGAAAATTTACAATTTATATTCGAAAATACTAAATTCACGACTCAATCATCACCTTAACCTTATTAATCGTAGAGGGAAAACCAAAATATATTGAAGATTTGATTGTGTATATGCCCCTTTTTTTTTGACAAATTCGATGATTTTTGGGGTTTTCACTTTTTGATGAATTGGGGATTATCCGTTTATGTATGACCTGATTTTCCTTCCCGCATACGATAATTTGCATTTTTGCATTCGTATTCACTCCATATATCTCTCCTGTATCAGATTGCGTTCAAAATCTCTCATCATTGATATGATACCCATCATAAATTGAGAAAATTAAACAATTTTATATTCTTCAGCTCGCTACTAAAAGATGAATTCCTAAGTAAAAGGTTTTACACTTTGGTTAATTAACTCCAGCCCCCCCTCTCATTTAATACCCCCATTATCTTATAGAATCCACCTAAGACCGATCTTCTCCTTAATTAATTGACGGAGCAACCAACTATTCCTCCGTATTAGACTCTTGCATTTGAGTACCGCTCTCTACTGGCTCAAATACCTCGTGATTAAGTTGGACGCCATTGTCAAACACTTTTCGTCCTGTGAGGGTTCCATGGTCATCGTAGTATTCCCAAACACCATCTGGGTTATCCAAAATGTATGATCCCTTGCAGGCAATTTGACCATTTTCGTGAAACAGTTCACCATATCCATCCACCAATCCATTAACAAATGAAATGTTAATCATTAAATTACCGTTTTCGTGATGGAACCTCCATTCACCTATCTCCTTTCCTTCCTTGTAATTACCCTTGCAAATAAGCTGACCATTCTCGTAGTAATACTCCCAAATTCCCTCCCTCAATTGATTCCTATACCGTCCATTAAAATACAATTGACCACTCTTGTAATGGAAATTCCATAGACCTTTATTATCCCCTTTTTTGAAGTATCCATCACGTTTAGGCTTCACAAGGGGTTGACGGAGGTCATATAAATCCTTCCTCCCTATTTTATTTAAATCGGCAAATACTTCGTTTGAGAGAAAGTCATCGAATTTTTTTTTGGATACCATTTTAGCCCCATTGGGAGCCGCGTATAGATACCAACCATTTGGTAAAGGTGTCATAGATATTTTTTAATTGATAAATATCTCTAAGTAGAAAATGCATAAGTAATTTTATATGAGATATGAATACAAATACCATGTTCTTTCAACCTTTAAATAAAACAACTACAAGCCTTTGTTGTCGTATTTTTCGTAAATTAATAGTCTGAGTTTAATTAATATTTTAAAAAAAACCAATATGTTAGTTCAACAATTGAAACAACTTCAGAATAAACTAAAAATGCTTAAATCACAAAAAAACATTTCCAAGGAAGACGAGAAGAAAATTAAAGATATAGAAAAATTGTTTGAAGAATTTAATAAATTTCAGTGAATAGGTCGCGATTCTCGAAAGAAATTAATACCTTAAAATCTAAATTATAAACTACCATAATATATCACGCTTTGAAGATAAACAAGAATTTTGAACCAATTGCAGAATAATTCGAAGAATATAATAAACTAAGAACCAGTGAATCCCTTCGTAAGCGAACACACAACGAATAGAATAGTCAGAGTAAACCTTAACTAAATTGTTTAAATCTGCCTGGATAAACCTGTACTACAGATTTATATGATTCGAAATAACTAATATAGCGTTCCAATGATAATCATTAAAGTAACTTTATGAAAAAAGATTCATTAACATTAGAAAAAGCAATCATAAAATCATTGCCTAAAATGTTAAAAAACAATAATTCAAGAAACGAAATTGTAAAAATATTAGAGGAATACATCTATGATAATTTAGATGCGAATTTAAAAATTGTCAAAACCTTAGATGGTAAGGGAAGTTATGATGCTTTCCCAATTAATATTCATGAATTTCATGGAATATTTTGGGTTTCTGCACCTGAATTTGATGACCATGGTTACTTTACAAGTTTAGCTGATGCAGTAAACTTTGCTGAACATAGGTACGAGCCATTCATAACGAATTATAAGGAAAACCCAGATAACTCTTTTTGAAAATAACCTTAATAATAAAAAAAACATTAATGCTTTTATTCGGTATATCTTCTTTATTGATAGGCTTGCAGAACACGAAATAACAAAACAATAATTTAGTTAGAAAATTTTTATAGAAATATTTCTGCCTTTAAACTCCTCTATTTTGGAATTCCTATACATCATATTTAAAATTGACTTTAATATTCTTTTCTAGCAAAAACAATTGCAGCTTTACCACTGAACTTATACCGTTAACAACAACACCTTGCCAGTCATGACTTGGACTATCACCATCAATAACAGATATATCAATGTCATGTGGAAAGTCAAAACCTAAATCTTCAAAAAACATAAACGCTCTACTAGAAGGACTTGTAAAAGTAGCTGGGTGCTGACTTAACCTTTCCAAGTAATCATTCTTATGTAGTTTTCTTAGAGAATCAAAATTTATCCTACCATCTTCAAGAAAATAGTCTGAGCCCGCCTCTAGAAGTTCATTTTTATTAGCCCATTCAATTATTTCAGTGTCATTCAATTCTTCAGGCTCATCGAATAAAACATCATCGCCTTCCTCTAATGTGAATTCATCTTCAGATAAATCATGAATAATTAAATTAAATGTTGCATCAGCATCATCAAAATTAATAAGGCCCCAATTGTTCATAATAAATAAATTTATCTATCCCTGAGCAGTTATTAAACTTTGAATATCATTAAAAGATACTAAAAATTCACTAGTTGAAATATTTCCGATTTCGATATTGTTAAAATCAACATCTTCATAAATAAAAATTGAATCATAAGTCTGAACGCATTCATCTGGGACATCTAACAAAGGCAATACATTAGTAAGAACAATATTTAAAATATAGTCTCGAACAATTTGCTTTTGGTTATCAGTTAAATTCCAAGTATACTCAATTTCATCAGAATCTAAATAAAATAGAACTAAATCAAAATCATGACAAGGTTGGCCCTTAGAATACTGCTCAATGTTACAATCTATAAAGACCTTATCTATGTCAAAATTAGTTAAACTACAAACAAAATCATCATTCACCATGCCCAATGTATTAAGAAACCAATTCTTATCAAAATTAAATTGGTGATTAAGTTCGTCAAATTCTTCGTTATAAGGGCCATGAAATTCTATGCTAAGGAATGGCTCATTTTCAACAAGATAAATTCTTCCACTAATAGCATTAAAATTTTTAAGTATATTTTGCTTATAATAAAAAAAATCTGAATGAAACCAAGAATGCAAAATTGAATATAATTGCCCAATATCCTCGTCAATCAATTCACCTAATTGAATTTTGAAATTATACTCATGTTCAAAAAAGTAAATATTAAATTCAACATAGTTATAAGCAACTAATGCATTTCTAAGTTGGTCAACAAGTTGTCTATAAATTTGATTTTCCATTGTTTGGCACAGTTAAATTTATAAAAGAGATTGAAAATACAAAGTAGTTAAGGCAAAAAACAATTGTTTAAAATGGAGAAATATTAATTTAGTAAATCAACAAACCTAACAACACAGCCATTTTTCCAAACCTTAATTTAAACGTATACTCCATTATGATTAATTGAAGTTTACTTTTCACCCCCCACCCCTAACTAAGGCACAAATGACCTCCAACACTAGGATTAAGGGGTCTTAACGGCCTCCAGAAGGACTTTGGCGATGATTTTGGCAGTGTTGAGTTCGGTTTCTTCAACGACATAGTTATACACCATCTCCTTGGTGTCTCCCAGGGCCTTGACAGCCAGATTCTGGTCTTCGGTGATCGCTCTCGACTCTCGGAAGGTAATATTGAAAGTCGAAATTCGGATCATCTTCATACTGGCCTTGACTTCAATACCATCCCTTTGAAAGACCTTCCTCAAATGTTGCTGGGCAATATGATTCCAAGCGGCTGCATATTTGGACAAGGTCGAATCGCTCAGGTTAACCTTAACAACGACCGAGGGTGGGGTTAAATCAAAGAGATACGATGAATGGGGATTCGTGTTTTGGAAATAATCCAAGATCTTCTGGATTTCATTCCTGAATAGGTAAGTGATTAGAACCTTTTGGGTTCTTTTGGTCTTTTCCCGGATAAAATAAATAACGGAATTCCCTTCACCGTCCATGTAATGATCACTTTTCTTGAGATTGATCAGGTCCTTCAAATTGGCACCCCCCAAGAAATAGGACAGAAAAGCTAGATTCACAGCCCATGTCTCGGATTCAGCCTCAAAATCGGTTGACCATAGTTTTTTGAGGTAAGGGGGGGTAAGGGCATGTTTCTTGACAGCCCGAATATTGGTACTACACCCCGAAAAGGACTTCCCGTAATCCAATTTGGCAATATTGAGAATGGCCCGAAATTGCCTCAGGTACGAATTGACCGAGGCCTCAGACAATACCTTTCCGTCTGGTTTCACTTCCCCCAGAAAATCTTTGAATTTTTTAACAAGGCTTTCGACATTGTTCCCCAGTTGTTCAAGGGGAAAATCCAAAAGGGATTTGGTGGAACGAGGATTGTGTTTTTTGGAGAATAACTCCAATTTGTTCAGCAAAATCGAATACTCGGAAATTGAGCGATTCCCCTTTCTCAAGACGTTGATCTTTTCCTCGATAACCGTTCTTAAGGTCTGACTTTGGGCATCATCAAAAGGATTGTCAAACAAGGTCATTTCAAGGCTAGGATTCAACATATCCAACATCTCAATGACACTATCCTTGGTCTTTAATTGCCTCTCTCGAACGAGATCCTTGATTTTGTCCTCAAAGGTCTGTAGTCGAATGCGGTCGTTTCGGTCTCTGCTTTGATTGTATTGACGTATCCGGGTAAACTCCTCAGGACTGTATCGGATGGGACCGCCGTCTTGACCGAGGAGTTTTTGGATACCGAAGTACCCGAACTGGTTCGCATTCTCATAGATGTACAGGTAAACGGGGTACTTGCCGTCCACCACTTTGGTCTTTTTTTGATAGAGTTTGAGTTCAACTTTCATGTTCAATTCTTACTCTTCAAATTTAGATGCACCGCGAGGAAAGTCAAGGTAAAAGTCCCAAAAAAGTCCCAAAAAAAGTCCCAAATTTGTTCAAATCATCCCAAATGAAGCTCGCTCAACCAGAAATGAAAATCAAAAAACCCTCTTTTTGAGTGTATTGAGGGGTTTTATGGGGGTCAATCAAAATGAAGAAAATCGTGACATTCTGACTCATAATCAGGTGGTCGTTGGTTCGAACCCAACAGGGCCCACCATTTTATTTAGTTTTATACTTGATTTAATTCCAAGTAATTATCTTTCAGCCAAATA
>Ga0068872_10002126_pt1 | contig 15662 bp, 25 predicted proteins | sample NOAtaG_7_FD_66441 | JGI IMG/M metagenome (GOLD analysis project Ga0068872, IMG submission 66441) | Freshwater lake microbial communities from Lake Erie, under a cyanobacterial bloom - NOAA_Erie_Diel1S_2200h metaG | ecosystem: Environmental > Aquatic > Freshwater > Lake | place: USA: Ohio, Lake...
GGGCTCGGGCTCGGGCTCGGGGCTCGGGCTCGGGGCTCGGGCTCGGGCTCGGGGCTCGGGCTCGGGGCTCGGCGGCAAGCCGCGCGGCGGCGCGGCGCGGCAGTAGTTCGCGCCGGGATTTATGCAAACGCCCGGATTTTTATGCAGTCCTGCCCGTGTTAGGTGTGCCTAACATTAGGCAAGCCTAACGAACACCTGTTCGCCCACCCCCCAAAACCCGCATATGATTAGGTCTTGGAAGCGGTCGTGCCTAAATTTAGGTCTTGGAAGCGGTGGTTTTTTATTTGTATCGCCATTCCCAACCAACTTGTTTAAAGTTGTCGTGAATGTATTGTTCCATCGCTTTGTTTGTGGTGCTAAATACGGTTGCGAGGCGTTTGGGAGAAGTGCCTTTGTTTAATTCGGTCAAAATTAGGTGGCTCAAACCGGTTGGGACTTCAGTTTTCTTTGCCATCAACCCTCTTAGCGTGATCTTTGATTAGTTCTGCAATGAATTTACCAACTTGGGGCACGACTGCGTTGCCTAGTCCTGCAAGTCTGTCCACCCTGTTGGGAAACCCATGAGCCACTCTATCCACGGCGGGTTCAGGTAGCCATTTTTGTCGGTTGTCAAGGCAACTGCTTGCGCTAGACGGCTCGAATACTTCATCCCACCCTCTATTCTGCGCCGTAGCGAGGCGCTGAGGGTTCCGATGTTCTCTTTGTGCGCTGTTGGGGTAGGCCACGATGGCGACACGATTCCTTTTTTGTGGCGAACTAACTGCGGACGCTGGAATAGTTTGCCATTCCGCATCATACCCGCTGTCGGCAATGTCTCTAAGTACTGTGGAAAGTCCGAGGGTAAGATGTCCTTGTACGTTTTCAAAGACTGCGTAGTCGGGTCGCAGTACGCGTATGGCTCTGAGGCATTCAGGCCAGAGATGACGCGGATCATCTTTGCCCTGGCGCTTGCCCGCATGAGAGAAGGGCTGGCATGGGTATCCGCCGATGAGGATGTCGGGTCTTTCAATTGTGGTCCAGTCTATGGTTGTGACATCTCCGAGGTTGGGGATGTTTGGCCAATGTTTTTTTAGTACTTGTTTTGCAAACTCGTTGGTTTCAGTTTGCCAGATGATTTCATATCCGGCCCACTCAAATCCAAGGTCTAGTCCACCAAGCCCTGAAAAAAGACTACCCACTGTCGGCATCAGTAGGGGCTCATTGCCCTTCGTTGCCAGTATTCGCGTTCGGATTCCATTTGTTCTACGCGATATCGCAGGCGCTCGATCTCATCGCCTGCATCTGTTAATAGTTGTGCAGTAAAGATAGGCTTTGGGTCTACAACAATCGCCCGTAGTCGGGTCACAATGTCATCGCTCATTTGATGTCTTTCTTAAATTGCTTCATCTCTTCAATAATGGAAAGAAGGTCGCTTCCCCAAACATCACAAATGTGTGTCAGTATTAGTCGCAAGCGTTCAATCTCATCGGCGGCATCACAGTTGTCACATTTGACAAGGGCAATAGAACGGACATTTACACAGTCGGATATATCGCAGTTTTCCCGTAGTCGGGTCACAATGTCATCTTGTGTTGCTCTATTCATAGCGTTCCTCATCTCCTCAAAATCAGGCATTGTTTTTGTAGTTTTCCAATGCGTTGCGCACCATTTTTTTCATCCGCCTTTTGTCCGCTGCGTTACGTGAAGCAACAGCCACAAAAGCAAGGATGTAATTTGCCAGACAAACCGCGGCAACCATTTCAAAAAAGTCACCCATTTTTCTTCTGCTCCGCCAAAACTCCGGCTGCAATCTGGCAGCAAGAAATTACTACCGCTATCGGCAATGGAGACATCGCCACCTCTAACGCGTCGTAAAGTTCGTCGGTCATTGCATTGTTTTCATAGGCCCTAGTTGACTCGATCAGGATGTCAATTAGGATTTTTTCCTCATTTATTGTTGTCATTTTTCCTCCTTGGTTTCTAATGGAAGCACGCGATTTGCGCGCTTTTGGCACCTATGACTTGGTGCCTCTAAGGGTTTAATGTACAGCGTGATTTTTGTTTTACACGCCGGACACTCCCAAACTTGTTTCACCTTTGCTCCTCATACTTCCCTGTCTTTGGGTTATAAAACAACGAGACGGGTTTCCTTCTAGCGCTCAGTATCCTGTTGCGCTCCGCTGGTGTAAGCCCACCCCAAACACCGAAACGGATGTCGTTATTCAAAGCATAATCAAGGCAACGCTGCTTTGCTGGGCAGTAGTTGCAGTATTGCTCGACGACATGATTCTTCTTTTTGCTTTGTCCCGCTTCGAAGAAGAACAATTCTGGACTACTGCCGCGGCACAATGCTTCGGCGTGCCAAGAGTGGTCGGCGTCTTTGAGCGCCCAGATTTCATCCCATGCTGAGTTGTCCACGGCACACCATCAGACTTCGTAGTAGGGCAGAGCGCGCCACTGCGAAGGCGAGTGGTTGTCTGCGATTTCTGTTTGGTGTTGGCGGTCTTCTGTGATGCGAACAATCACGATGCACGGGTCGCCGCCGTCATAAAAGTCTGTTTCCTCGATGCTGGACACCGGCAGACCGTCGTGTGTTTCGCATACTGGTGGCCCACAAAAGGCGTTCTCTAGGCCGTATCTCAGCCACTCTTCAAATGTCATTGGTTTACTCCTTTATAAATTTCGTACTCAACCGGCAACGCGTATCTGTAACAGTTGTTTTTAGATAAGCCTGCTGGTGGTACGAATACCTTTCTTGCTTCGTCGTACCAACCGTACAACGATTTACGAATGTAAACAACTTTTTGTTGATCGTATGTTGTTTCGTTCGCCCAGAATGTCCCTGTTAGTTCTCTGCCTCCGTAGTATTCAAACGTTCCCGAGCCGTTTGCTGTGGTCCAGTTTCCGAATGCTCCACGGAATGTTGCGCCCTCTCCGTACTCTGCGCTGGCTCGACCCACATGGGCGGGGTTTTGTCCTGTTTCGCATTGGGCGACGTCGTTCATAAATCTTTGAGTGAAGATGACTTTGCCCTTGAACTCACGGTAAGGGTCTAACGCATCAGTGGCTGCCTGCATCTGTCCCAACACTCTGTCCCACTGGTCCGCGTATAACGCATCAGAGGACATTCTGAGGGCCGATGGCGGGGAAGCAAGAGGGGCCAGCGCTTCCGCTGACCCCCCTGCTAACCAAACAACAACAACACTTAGAAGAAAAGCCCGTCTCATTCTGTCTCCGTTTTCTGTTGGGGCCTATTTGGCCTCGCCTTGCTCGGTTCCAGTCCTTGACTGGCTCAGAAGGGTTCTTCTGTTCCCTTGAAGAATGTTTCCTGCATGACGTTAATCGCGCCTGAAACTGCTTCGGCTCCAACGGTAGCACAATCCCAACGCAACGACAACCCGCAGTTGTCGACGACGATCTGGACTTTCTCCGCTTTGGTTCCATCTTTCTTGTCATACTTGCGCTTCTCAAGGCGACCAATGACAATCACTTCGTTGCCCTTGTTCAAACTTCCGGCGATATGTTCTGCCAGTTTGTCGAACGCGGTGCAGTCATGCCACGTAGTTTCCTTTTCATCGCTTCCCTTGGTCTTGCGGTTTGTTGCAACAGAGAATGTGCATACTGCCATGCCGCTGTTTGTGAATCGCAACTCTGGTGCCTGACCAACTTTGCCAATAATTGTCATTTCATTCATGGTTTCTCCTTAGTTAAAGAATTACAAGTGCTGATGGAAACGGGGCCGGATTGGGTTGGTCGTCAAACTTTAACCTTCCCTTTATGAATCTGATCTCCTTTGCCTCCATGCAGTATTTATGCCACCACTTCGTATCGGTGCGTGATGGTATAAGAAAAACAGAACCCTTGCCAAGTTCTTTCTCTTCAAAACCCTTAGCAAGCCATTTCTCTATGACCCTACCGTATGGCGGATTTACAAAATTGCTTTGTCCCCATGGTACGGATAATCCATCAAAGGTCGGGTTCGACGGACATGGGTCAAAATCAAAATGAAACTCGGCATCAAGTTCCTTGTAGAAAGCCTTTGGGGTTTTCCAATTGTCCCTTGCAGCAGAAAAATGGACCGTTATTTCATTCATGATTTCTCCTTGTTTATTGCCGTTCCGTATCCGGCTTCTCGCAGCAGTGTTATTAATTGTCCAAGTTCCATGACTGCGTATGACTTGAGTGCGTCACCTTTGCCACGGCGCTTGACTACAAGTATGCCGTGATCGGCTAACGCATTGAAACGTTCTTGCTCTGTTTCGGTAAGCCACTCAGACAACTTGATCTCCTTATGATTCTTACATTCCCACACTAACGGGCCGGTGCCTGTGATGTCCCCCTTGTCGGCAGTGCCATGCAGGGCGCGGCGCTCGGCGTGCGGAAACCCATTTGCCTTCAACGCCTCAACCACCTGGGTCTCAAACGTTGTGCCCTTCTGCTTGTTCTTCGACATCGCTTAACCCAATCCTTTCCGCTTCCTCCATAATCAATGCTCGAAGAATGTGGGAGACGCTCTTGTCCCTGCCTTTAGCAATCTTCAAAACTGTTTCGAGTTGAGAGGATGTCAGGCGGAGTGCCACCATTTCGGTGGTGCGCTCAACGCCATTGGGGTCGACGGTTCTACGCGCTGGCATCTTCTACCACCTCCAGTTCCTCTGATATCGATACTGGTATGGCTTCCTGTACTTCCACTCCTGGTTCATCATCTTGCTTTGTAGTTTTGCGAGTTCCACTTTTGACCTTGGCCGGTGTAACCGGCTCTGCGTAGTCCTCCTCCCGAAGCATGACACTCTCTGGGCGCTGACGCTGGATGCGTTTGAACTCATCGCGCAAAGCAACCATGTCTTCTTCGCGTAAGTTATCTAACTCAACCTTGGCAAGGCCCGCAATAATGTACGGGTCGAATCCCTCTTTGGCGCACGCCTGCTTGAAGCGCGACACGTTCTCTTCCGATACGAAACCTGGCTTCTCTAATGCTGGTGTCTCAACAACGATGGACGCCGCTATCACGGGTGAGCCCTCTTCGTCGGTGTTATCTGCGCCAAGTTCTTCTGCTGTGTACGCAACACCAAACAATGCTTCTGGGAATGCGTCACGCGCAACCTCAGTGATCGCACGTGCTTTGAGCATTGCGTCTGGGTATTGCTTCCACACGGCTTTGTTGGTGAGGTTTGCAGAACGTGCGCGGTCCATGTCCCACACTGACTGGAACGTGTAATCGGGGTCATCTTTACGGATCACCTCTGCTGTTGCGGTCATTGTCTTGCGGTCAAACTTGACGCGAACAATGTGACCCGCACGACGACCCAGGCCAGCAATCAACTGTGCTGATGCTGATGGCTTTCCGTCGATCACGTGGATGGATTGGATTGCTGTCATGGGGTGAACACCAATTGCGTCGGCGTACTCCATAGCAAACAATAGGTTGGCTGGATTCTTTTGGTATGCGCGTGGCAATAGGTTCGCATTGGCAAGCGCGTTAGCCATAGCGAGTTTGTCGTTGGCTGTCGATTTGACTATTGCAGTCATGTCACTTTCCTTTCAGGATTCGTACTGTCCTGTACGAAGTTGTTGTCTTGTATTTGTTATACAGCGCCGGATGTTCTGATTCAAACTTCTTGCCATCGAAAGATGAACGCTGTGCTGTCTTCCATGAAATTGCTACTTCACCATTGAGAGTGCCAAACTCCGCCTCGCCAAGAAGTAAACAGATTTGAGCCTTGAGGTCATCCTCTTGTTTGGCTATTTCTTTCTGTTGTTCTCGGACGGCCGCAAGTTCTGCGACAATCTCTACTGCTGATGCCGGTAATTCCACGGACTTAGGTTTACCAATAGGGTGTAACAGAGAGGCGTGCTTGTATTCTGGCTGCGCAATCTCGGGCAACATGCCCATGTCAATCATGGCTAGGAACCGGCGGCAAGCCTCAAGATGTACCTGCTTTTCATCGCTGGTAATGATCTGCGTATGGCGGTGCAGTTCAAGGTCGGAGTCGAACACAATCCACTCCACCTGGTCTGCGTTTGTGCAGATTGCTTGCTGGACGCCTTGCCAATACCAAGTGATGGGCAGTTCGCCGGTCCAGCGACGGTTGGTTGTCTTGACTTCTACTGGGGTAACAGCGCCGCTTTCGATTACGCCGTCAAGTGTCGCAATCAGTCGGACTCCATCCTCTTCGTAGCAGTACATACAACCAGGAACAATGATGTCCAGTCCCTCTGTTTCCCTAGCCCATTCAAGCAGTAGTGGTTCAAGACGATTGCCTCGTTCCATTGCGGCTGTTGGCGCTGTGGGTGCTGGCGGTTGATCCGCAAGCAACTCGAACGCCAGGTCGGCGGCTGATGTGTACTTGTGCTGTCCATGAACTGCAGCGGCCACCGACGCAGAAATGCGCGCCTCGCCGTTTTCGTTCTTCCAACGTGTGTTAAGCCATTCTTGGCTGCCGTGTGCAGGTTTAAGAATGGTGTGTAATTTTCTCATGTTCCCTCCTTGTGGGTTGTATAACAGTATGTCGATTGATTTAGTTTAAGACAACCGTGTCACAAAGTTTTTTTGTGTTGGTCCCAAGATGCTGAATGCGGCGGACCATGGATGTTGGGATGTGCGCAACATTAGACACGGTATTGAGCGGCTCCTCGTTGTCAATGATGAAGCCAGAGATCAGCGTGACGTACCCCTCAAGGGCGTTGGGCCAAATGAATCCAACAGAAACACATAGGCATTCCTGTGCTTCGTACTCTTCGACTTCTGTCCAGCCGGTATCTCCATCGAAAGCATCAACCCACGTGACGCTAACAAGGTCCCATTCAGTTGTCGTCGTTTGTATGGTCGTCATAGGGGTTCCTATCTGGTTCACCTGATGAACTACAAATGGCGCACTTCAAACCCTGTGATGCGGGCCATGAAGTGTCACAAATCGGACAAATCAGCCACGTTGTCGGCATAAAGAACACCCCTATAGAACATGGAGCCGTTATGTATCGGGACCAACTCTAGGTGGAAGGGGGCGTCCCCGTCCATGTATGTGACCACGGCTACCCCTTGTTGCCAGTTTTCCGTTACGGGTAAAGGTCTTCCGTCCAGGTCGATGCCGCCCTTGGTGGACGGTACGGCCCCGTCGGTGCGGGCGAGGCAGCCTGCAGAGGCGGCCAGGATGGTCTTGGGCCCGTCCCAATCTTCACGTGTTTGCTCTGCCCATTCCCTGCGATGTACGTGCCCATACATGACCGAAGTCTTTTCATGTTGCAAGTATTGGTGGGCTGTGGAGCCGTTGGACTTGGCCTTGCTGCCGTGGATGATGCGCAACTTTTGGTTGACCCAAACCTGTCCGGCTGGGTATCCAGCAACGTAGTCGATGTCATGTTCGTCAAAACGACACAAGAATGGCACAGACAAAACGGGCCAGGATGCTGGGGCGTTGCCACGCTTCAATCCAAACGCGGCTGAAGCATTGTCCAGCATGTAGTTGACCAGCCGTTCCTCATGGTTGCCTGCTATCCAATAGATTTCCGCTTCGGGTGCGGCGGCTCGAAGTCGCGCAACCATGGTTGTTGCGTAGTCAATTGCTGCTTGTGTGGTTCTGCCAAACGCGGGCGACAATCGGTACTTGCCCATCTCGGGCAGGTCCAAGTTGTCACCGTGCATCACAATTTTGTGTGGCCTAATGTCGGCGCACAGCCTAATGGCCAGGTCTATTGCTACTTCATCGTGGGTGGCAACCAGGTTGTCGTTTTCATCACGGTAGTAGCCAATCTGCATGTCGGGCAGAATGAGACATCTTTTGTTCTCTATCTCAACGATGCGACGCACCGAAGATTTAGCAACCTTAACAACGGGACCTGGCTGCACCACGGGCCACTGCGGCCCAGTCTCCCATGAGGGCGAGAACTGAATGCCGTATAGGTCGTGTACTTCCGCTTCGCCCTCTTCGTTTTTCGTGAGCGACTGATAGACGGACACGCGCTTAACGGAGCCGATCTCGTCAAGGTTGATTCCTTGGCGCTCCAGTAGATCAGCAATCTTGCCCAAGCGAGCAACATTGTTCTCTGCCGGACCAGCATTGAGTTTGTCATTCAGCGTCACAGCCGCACCTCCCGTTGATATGGCGATAAATGCTCATGTCACTAATCATGTGCCCCTCGGCAGACAATACGCCCGCAAGCCAAGGTCCAGTAAACCCGGGGGTTCTAGATTTGATTTTTGCCAACGCTTTTTCCACAGCGTCGCGTTCTTCTGGTGGCAAAGACTCAAGCAACTTTAGTGTTGCGCATCTTTTCTGTTTGCGTGCTGGCTGTTCCAGCCTGTCCATTAATCCCATGAGTGTTCTCCTTGTGAAGTTGCTTATCTATTTTCTCAATGAGCGCAACAAGGCGTTCCTCTTCATTGTAACCACGCGGCAACACACGTGCAAGGAACTGCTGGATGTTTTTTAAATCGGTTTTTGTTAGGTATGCCATACACACTCTCCTAGTGGGGAGTGAACTATACATCGCCTTTGAGGTGATCTTCAATATGGCTGTCAAGTTTTTTTTCGATACGGTCCAAAGAGTCGGCCATGATGTTGTTGGACTCTGTTGACTCAACCCGATGTCGCTGAATCAAAGCGACCATCACACCGCCGATTAAGCCGACGATAGAAACAATGATCGCTTCGGAAAGCATTAGTTGTCTTTGTCCTCTGGGATAGCAAGGGCAAGACAAATGAATGCGAAGATAAGAACAAGTGGAATAGTAACGACCATCACTGGCCTCCTAGTGCTTTGAGGAACTTGCGCCATGCCCGACGCACCTTCCGTGTTGGGTTTTCAGGATCAGATATTTGCCAATGCCACGCTTCGTACTCGGGGTTGGGGCGACCCAGGTACGACGGGGGGCCTTGAAGGTACGCACCGTACTTGGGTCCGTTCTTACACAGCCAGTCGTATGCTCCGCCAGATACGTCAAAATCTTGGGCACAGGCCCAGCCATGCGGACTCGTGCCAGGGCTTGCTGAGGGGCTCATACCTGGCTTCAAGAAGTAGGTGCGGCCTTTGTACTGACGGGTAATTTGTGGCACGCGGCCATAATCAACCAGATCGTAGCGAGCAAAGAAGAGTGCTTCTTGTCCCTCAAGGGAACGGTAACCACCACTAATCGCCTTCAGTCGGACACCATCCTTCAGGGCGTCGTCGTACATTAGGTTAAAGGCAAACGCTGGTCCACCTGCATAAACGCTTGACGCCCACGCAGTCCCACCCGCAGATAGTTTACCTAGGGCAGACGCGGGGATTTTGCCGTTGCCATAAATCGACAACGTTGCAGGTATCTTCTGGGCTTTGTAGGGATGGCCCACATTAGCCGCCTTCTACCGCTTCTGCTACTTCATCCACCGTGAGGCGGCCATCCATCGCGGCGTTAGCAAGACTGTTTAGTACGCCAATTAGATACATGACAACAGTGGTGCCCGCCGTCACCCAGGTTGAGACATCGAAGATGAACGCGGTACTGATGACACCCAGAGAAACCGTGGCTACGTTGGCTGCGAATTTTACGGCAACTGCTTTGGGGGTCACTTGGACTCCAGCGATGCAACACGCGCCTCAAGTGACTCCACCTTTTCAAACAGGGTACGGATCAGTTGCTGTTGGGCTACACACATACGCTCGTAAGCGAAGTAGTCAACGAGTCCGTTTTCGTCACGGCCGATCAGTTCGGACAGGCCGCCTTGTTCTGCTTGTTCTGCAACGAAACCGTAGTTCCATCCTGCTTCTTCATCGCCATACTCCTCAACGTCGGCACGGTATTTAAATCTGACAGGAACCATGCCGCGGACTGCTTCTTCGTCGAAGATGTGTGCGGAGATTTGCTCCTTGAATCGCTGGGACGACGAAGAGAAACCGATGACGTTTGTGGAGCGCGAATACACAGCACGGATGCTTGACGATCCAACATCGTGACCGTTCACGCCCTGGTTGGAGTCAATACCCATAATGACAACGCTGCCACCATTGGTCACATTAAAGAATGTGTCGTTGGTGTTTTTCGTTGTTTGTAGGTCGCCCGCCAAAACAACATCCCCAAACGAACTGATGCTCCCCGAGGTCGTAACCGACGCCACGCTAACTGCTGCTGTGTTTGAAATCTTTGCACCTGTTACAGCGTCGTCTTTAATGTTGGCTGTTTCTACCGCATCGTTGGCCAGTTCAACGGTAGTGATGGTGTTCGCGTCAATGTTTGCATCCAGGACTACAGCCGTTTCGCCATTGAACGACACGGCGGCAGCAGTTATGTCTCCCGTGATTGAGAAGTTGCGAGCCGTTGCAAGTTTTGTGGCGGTAGTGGCATTGCCTGACAGGGCTGCTGTGATTGTTCCAGCAACAAAGTTGCCCGAGGCATCACGGGCCACAATGGCGCTGGCAGTGTTTGCGCTGGCGGCCGTGGTGGCGCTGTTCGAGACCTTGCCGGCAGTAGAAATGGTTGCCAGTTTGGTGTCCACAATGGCCGCTGAGGGGTTGATGTTCGCGTTTGTGATTGTGTCCGCGGCAATCTTTACTCCAGCACCTGCCGTACCACCAGTAATGATTCCATCAGCAATCTTGGCGGCCACGATGCCTGCGTCCTTGACGCGTAGGGTGTCTGAATTAATTTCAATCGTTGAATCGTCTACGTTGACAGCAAGCGCGGTTCCCGCCCCACCAGAAAGCCCTGAACCAGCAACGGCACTAGCAATCTTGGCTGCAGTAACCGCTGAGTCATTGATGTCTGCGGTATCCACGGTCAAGTCGGTAATCATTGCGCCAGTGACGTTGGCCCACTTGATGCCGTTTGACTGCGCTGAATCAGCCACAAGAACTTGATTGTTGGAACCAACCCCTTGACGAGCAAATGTCGTGCCGTCAAAGGTTGCCAGGTCGCCCTTTGTGGTAAAGGTGGAGGTCAGTTCATTGGCTTCGTTGGCGTCAACGGCTGTGAACACGGGATAGATGGCGGCACCACTGGAGTGCGCTTTTGCGGTGGTGTTATCCGCCCCGCGGGTTACGGCAGTAAGGGCCGTGCTACTACGGGTGACAAGAACCTTCTCCTCTGAAGAAGTCCCTGGGTCGATAACAACGTAAAAAGGGTTGCCACTTGGCCAGCCAGTGTCCGAAGTGATGGAAATACTGGTTACGGAGTCATTGATGCCAGAAGAAATGGTGGTTGCTGTTGCTGCACCCTGGTATGCGCGCCTAGTTTTTGCTGCCATTTAAAACCTCATTCCTCAACAGAACGCAATGTTAGCGTACACGTTCCGTCCCAGACCCACTCATTGTCATGGGAATCCACGGGCATCCATTCTAGGTCTTCGACAATCACGGAATAGGAATTACCACCCTCCTGAAAGGCGATTACGCTGGGGTCATCCAGGTACCCGTGAAGGATGTCGCGTTCTTCCTCCACGTTAATGAAGTAGTCGCGGTTTCGAATTGTGATCTTTTTATGGATTAAAAGCGGAACTTGCCAAAACCGGCTTCGATATGGCGCGGCATAGGCGCGGGCAGTCCAGCGGGTAAGTACCGGCCCCTTTGTGGTATTTGTCGATGATCTGGTGAAAGTCAGTTTGAACTGGCCTTCAATAATCTTGCCCTCTGGACCGTTGTATGTTTCTTCCGTGTCGGAAGCCGTTGCCCATGTTCCAATTGTGGAGTAGGTCCCATTGTCTGCCTGCAGCGCTACAGCAATTGATCCGCTTAGGGGCTGAGAGCGAAGGTCAAACTTTGCAACGAACTTACGGTCCGGTATGCCCCAGGTAAAGCGGCCCGTCTCGATGGTTCCAGACGAAACAAGGTTGGAGGTGTCTTCGTAAACAACACCCACTCCGGTCACTGTGAACACTTTGACCTGTGCGCCAGCCGCATTGACAAAGTTGCTCACCGAGTTTATCAGTGCAGTCGTGTCGTACATCAAGTCGGTTGCGTAGGCTGGCGTATTGGGTCCTGTTAGAACTGACAGGTCAAGCCTGCCCAGGCCACCAGAGGTGGCGTCGTAGTTGCTCCAGTTAAACCACACAAACCTATCTTGGCCAATGAAGTCGACAACCGATCCGGTTGTTTGGATGAGGGAGCCCAAAGTCAGGTTTCCAGCCGAGTCGCTTGTAGCCATGCGGACGCCCTTGTCGGAGCCAATAAATATGAAGCCGAGGTATCCGTAGATGCCCGTGATAACTTCACCCTCTGGAAGTTGTGCCGCAACCGACGCCGCCTCTAGGGATGTGCCGTCTGTTTTTATAATTGTTTTGTAAATAAGGCTGGTCTTGCCCGCATAGCCACCGGCATAGATGTAGCCAGAACCGGCAGCAGAACCAATCCAGCGAAACGAGGTATTGCGTTGCGTGAGGAGTGTGTCGCCTGCGCCAATTGAGCCGCTTGCGTATGCGCGTGATGACGCGTCGTAAAGTACGTTTTCCTTCATGCCCATAAGTCGTCCGTTGACGTAATCTATTTTGGTCAGAACGTCATGAACCATTCTTGTACCAGAACCAGGGGTCGCAATGTCATAGGTGTAAACACCTGGCGTTGTGGCATCAAGAGCGACAAAGAGTACCGTTCCGTCTGTTGCTATGTCGTATACCGCCGTAGTGGAGGCTGGCATTGTCAGTGCTGTCCAGTTGCCGCTGACAGTCGTGGCGTAGGAGACTCCGGCCCCGTTTATGGCGAACAGTTTTCCGCTTACTGCAAGGATTTTACCAACGTTTGTTGTTGGCGCATTCGTTCCAGCGTTTAGCGCTGTGGCATTGAGCAACGACAATTGGCCCCGGGTCCAAGGGTCTAATCCTTTGCTTGAGAAAAAGCGGTATGGTTCCGAGTCGTCGCGGTCGCCATACTTTTGTCCGGCTCCTTGGTGCCAAGAAACCCCCGACCTGCGCCACAAGCCACCAGGGTTAATGGCGGCCTCACCAGGAATCAAAGACTGGTCAACACTGTCGCGGATGCGCGGCTCATGGCCCGACATGTACTTGCCGGACTTCATATCTAACATGTAGGGGCGACCATTGATGCCTATTGGGAATACGTCTGGCACGAGCGTTGTGGAGCCGGTACCCGTATAGAACGAATACCCGCCCACAAATGGGAAGGTGAACGTTGTGAGTTCTGCCATTAGTCCCTACTTAGGAATGTGGGGTATTGGCGAGCAAGGCGCATTGCCTCTGCCTGAATCCTGTCCCTTCGTAGACGAAGAAGGTTTGTGACGCTGTTAGAAATAGCGCCGGACTGCACCTCATCAGAACGGCGGGTGTCGCCTTGGCTGTCAATGAAGTTGCGGCGTATTTCTCGTGGGGCCATCAGCCTGATCTGAGCCCCAATAACAAGGATGTCCTCGGCCTGGGCTGAAATGCCTGCCACTATCTGCAGGTTGTCACTTTCGGAGGTGACCGCTGCATACGGGGCTTTGTAGGTAACTCTTATGTCTCCGGCACGGCACTGTTGATTGAACTTGAGCCCATAGCCCGAGGGGAAATCTAAGGTTGGTAAATCGCGCAGCAGTTGGACTTTACGGATAATTGGGTAGTTGTCCGCTGTGTAACGCAAGCGTGCATCAACTATGTCAATAATCCCGCCGAAAATTGGAAGGTTGATAATGCTGTCAAAACCGTTATACTCAAGGTCGATTGTCTTGATTTGAAATAGGCCGTTCATTGGGCTTGAAAGATCAGCAAGTTCGTCGTTAACCGCTTCTAGTACTTGGTTGCGGGGAAAACGTGGATTGACGGTAATGATGGACCCCGAGGTGTGTGACGCCGCGGTTGTGCCGGAGAATGCGCGTTCTACGGTGGCGGTTTTTCCGCTAGTAGAAACGTCCCATGTGTAGAACAGTTCGGAGTCAATTTCGAATACGGTTCCACGACGCAACCCATCTAGGTCGTATGTTGTGCCTATGGTTGTCGCGCTTGAGTTAACCGTTGCACTGAGTTTGTTACGTTCTTCAACCGTGCCAGATAGTAACTGTCTCTGGGTTTTGTTGATAATGCTGGCGACTGTAGACATCTATACCCCTGGGTAGGTGACTCCTAGATACTAGCAATAGCGTCAGCGTAGAAGGTAAGGTTGTTCTTCAGTCTGTCATTTTCTGGGTCTAAGGCTAGGGCCTCCGCTCCGTAGCGGGCCGCCTCGCGGTGGGCGCCAAGATGATGGCAGGCTATTGCGGCAAGGTCATAGGGCAAGGCCCCCCAAGCAAATGCTTCACAAAGATACTCAAGCGGTTTTTCTTGTATTTGTAAAGCGGCAACCGCAGCGTTATAGCAACCAAACCAGTCACCAATATCATGGCAGTGCTGGGCCAGGTCAACCCATGCTTCCCGTCTGTGCGACTCTTCCATGATCGCTTTACGCAGAAACTCCATCTGTCTAGATGGATCACACTTGGCCATGAACCTGTAGGCCGCTGAGCGCTCTGGTCCCCATGTCGCTGTTGGTAGTTGAAGATAGCGCTCGAACTGCTGTATGGCTTTTTCGTGATTACCCATGTAGAACAGTTCTCGTGCCCAATAGAAGGCGATGCGGTCATCGTGAGGAGACTCAATTACTGCGGTGCTAAGTAGGTCGGCATACTGCGAGCGGCTCTTTGCGTGGTCAGGAAAGTGGTGTATCTCTAGGTCGCACCACCCATGCTTCTCGATGCCTGTTGGCACCAGGGTTTCGTGGACGGGATGTTTCCAGCGATAGCCATGACGGGTGTGGATTTTGTCCCCGCCGTATTGTAGGTCGGGCTGGCCATTTTCTTTCCAGGACCAGGTGTACTTGTAGCGCGGGCGTGTCACTTCTTCGTCGTGCATTTTTTCTAGGTGGTCTCGCCAACCAGGGACGAGTACTTCATCCATATCTAGGGCTATGCAGTAGTCGATATCCGCAGGCAGAAGGGCCAGCGCGGTATTGCGGGCATCGTCAAAGCGCCATGGGTTTATGTTGCAATCGTAGACGACTATGTTTTTATCATCGGCTAAATCTTGCGTGCCATCCGTGGAGCCCGTATCCAGTATCAGTCTGTAGTCGGCGTCACGACAGGATTCTGCCCAACGGTTAACAAACTGCGCCTCATTCTTGGCGATTGTGTAAACCGCTACCTTCATGTTGTCCCCTTACGAAGTTTCGTAGAACGCTACGACTTCTATTGCGTCGGTGGAAGCCCAAGTGAACGGGACTGTTGATGTGATTTGGGCACGAATAAGGTTTGCGCCCGATGTGGACCAGTAACCAACTCGCATGGTCGTATTACTAAAGAAGTCAATCGCAGCCAAGTAGGTGGAACCGCTTGCATCTACTAGTTTCGCATCACCGTCAACCCAACTTGAAGCAAAGTGTGTCGTCGGGGTCGTAAACCGTGGGTTAGTACTGACCGAAGATGTAGAACCAAGAGTGATACGCCCACGCAGCACAACAAGTTTCCCTATCTGCATATAGTAAAACTCTTGCGTAGCGTTGCCCACCGTAAGGTTTGTCCAAGTAGGTGTGTAAGAAGTCCACGCTGTTTCAGCAATTTTGGAATACGCAATAGAGCCAGCAAGCATGGCGTTCGTAACAATGCCAGTACCAATGGTGTGAATGTGGTCGTCTCTAGAAGCAAGAGAACCTACGCCAGCGGATGCAGTACCAGCGACGTTGGCTGGGGTTGAACTTGAAAGGCTTACTGCTGGACCAGTTGCACCCGTAGGTCCCGTTGGACCAGTAGCCCC
>Ga0068872_10002128_pt1 | contig 15658 bp, 16 predicted proteins | sample NOAtaG_7_FD_66441 | JGI IMG/M metagenome (GOLD analysis project Ga0068872, IMG submission 66441) | Freshwater lake microbial communities from Lake Erie, under a cyanobacterial bloom - NOAA_Erie_Diel1S_2200h metaG | ecosystem: Environmental > Aquatic > Freshwater > Lake | place: USA: Ohio, Lake...
CCGCCCTCAAGCTTTTTAGAGCCGATGAGTTTCAGGTAAAACTTGGTATCGATCATCCACTTGTGTAATTCCACATACTTAAATCGGGTCGCCGCATTTTCTAAATAACTGGCATCGCCTAATAAGGAATATGGAGGCGTCATTGTAAGACTCAAGCTTAGTGACGAGCCACTGGTCGGGTACATTGGATTATCGATGCTGTTACGCGCCAATGTTGTATTAATATTCAAGTTGGTTGTTTTTCCTTCTGCAGGAAGTCCCGGGTAGTTTTTGTAATCGTAAAGCAACCAGGAAACTGAAGTGGATAGCGTAAAGTAGTTGTCGGGCCAGGTTAGGCGTCGGCCAAGACCAATGGTTATACCGGACTGCTTCAACACCCGGGCATCGCTAAAGTCAGGTGTAAACGAGAAGAAGTTAGTAGCTAATCTTGAAATGGATTTATTAACGCTAAAGGTGAATGAGTTGGGTCGCTTTCCACCAAGCCAAGGTTCAGTAAAGGACATGCTGTAGCTCTGGAATGACCTTCCGTTGGCCTGCGCATTGATGCTTAGCTTTTGACCATCACCAACCGGCAGAGGGCGCCAGCGGTCAAAGTGCGGTATATTTCTTATCGAGAAGTTATTAAACGCTAAGCCCACGGTACCGACAAAACCATAAAAACCTCCCCAACCACCTGATAATTGAATCTGGTCATTGGATTGTTCTTCCAGGTTCCATTTAATGTTAACCGTTCCGGCGGCAACATTAGGTATGATGTCTTGCCCAATTTTTTGCGGGTTGAAATATCCCATGGACGACAACATCTGCTGTGTTCTGATAATGTCGGAGCGACGGAATTTTTGACCAGGTACGGTATTCAATTCACGGCGGATGACATGATCATTGGTGCGCTCATTACCAGTAAATTCAACACGGTCAATCGTAGCCTGGTCACCTTCAAACACGCGCATTTCGATATCGATAGAGTCTCCAACGATAGCTACTTCAACCGGTTTTACATCAAAGAACAGGTAGCCGTCATCCATATATAAGCTGCTAACATCGGCTCCTTTCGGATTGAAGTTCGTTCGCTTATCCAGAAGTTCCTTATTGTAAACATCACCAGTCTTAATATCCAGAATCTTATTGAGCGTGGCTGCGGTATGGAGGTAATTACCTGTCCATTCAATTTTGCGGTGGTAATACTTCTTTCCTTCAAAGATTTTGAATTTAACATCAATGGACCGATCCGAGTGGCGCACAATCGTATCAGAAAGTATATCGGCGTCACGGTAACCGCGGCTATTGTAGTATTCGATCAACCGCTTTTTGTCCTCATCAAAATCTGACTTAATGTATTTCGAAGCATTGAATACATTAAGCTTCATATTCTCATGAATGAATTCCTTAGCCTCACGCCACGTTACAGGACGAGCATGTGTAAGCGCTTCTACCGCTTTACGTGGGGTAGCACGGAACAGATTTCCGAGAATTACGCGGTGTATATTCAACCGTGCATATTCATTCGTCTTTTTCAACTGTTTTTTGAGTTTCGTATCGTCCACCTCTTCATTTCCTTCAAAGTCGATGGAGTGAATTCGAACCTTGCCGTTTAAGGCTACATCAATACGAACCCGAACATTTCCCCTGTTAAGGGTGTCTGCCTCTGGTTTTATGGTAACCTCTGTATTGAGGAATCCCTTTTTGACGAAAAACTTCTTTACTGAAAGTTCGGTATTGCGGATCATCGCATCGTTTACGATACGGCCACGGATCAGCTTGATTTCTTCTTTGATAGCCGTCTGACGGCTTTTGTTGATTCCGGTGAAGTAGAATTCAGAAAGCCGAGGACGCTCAGCCAATTGGACCATCAGGTACACATTGTTTCCTTCGATCCGGTCTACTCCGATTGAGACGTCACCGACCAGACCATGTTTCCATAGTTTTCGAACACCTGCACTGATTTTATCGCCAGGAATTTTCACTTTATCGCCAATTTTTAATCCCGTGAGCGAGATCATGGCATTTTTGTCAAGTACGTTCAGGCCAGTCACATCAATACCGGCAATGGTGTATTCCTTGGGGTTTGCGTAATTAAGGGAACCCTCCTCTGGAGTAGGTACCCGTTGTTGATCACGACTGCGTCTGAATTGCGCTTCAGCACCGAAGGCAACAAAAAAAAGCAGAACTAGCGGTAAAAAAATTCTCATGTCAGGCGTGTGGTTCAAGCACTTTTCCAAATCTTCGCTCACGCTGCTGGAAGTCAACGATCGCTTCAAATAAATCTTCTTTTCTGAAATCAGGCCAGAATTTTCTGGTGATGTATAATTCGGTGTAGGCCAATTGCCACAGCAGAAAATTGCTAATGCGCATTTCTCCTCCCGATCGGATGAGCAGCTCAGGATCAGGGATGCCGGAAGTATTCAGGTAATCGGAAATCTTATTTTCTGAAATTTCTTCCGGCGTCAAATGGCCAGCGGCAATATCCTCAGCAATTTTCCGAACGGCCTGGGTAATTTCCCAACGTCCACTATAACTAAGGGCTAAAATGAGTTTTAAACCGTCATTTTTAGCCGTCTCATCCATAGAATCTTTGAGCTTGATTTGGCAGGAAAGGGGCAAACTGGCAATATCTCCGATGGCCATCAGTTTGACTTTGTTTTTATGCATTGTGGCCATTTCCTTCTGAAGGGCATCTACCAGCAACTCCATAAGCCCGTCTACTTCTTCCTTAGGACGACCCCAATTTTCTGTGCTAAACGCATAGAGAGTCAGGTACTTAACCCCTAATTCACCACATCCTTCGGTAATATCCCGAACCGCCTGAATGGCGTTTCTGTGCCCAAAAATCCGGGCAGCACCTTTTTGCCTCGCCCAGCGTCCATTGCCGTCCATTATGACGGCAATATGCCGGGGGAGCTTTTCAGGGGTTATTTGATCTCGAAACGTAGCCACAAGGGCGCAAAAATAGGCCTTTTTTGTTATGAAAAATAATGTTGTTACCGCCTCAATAAGGGGTTGAGGCACACGGAATTTCGTAAAAAGTCCTTGTCAGGGTAAGTCCAATAAAAAAGTAATTGTCCTTGTCAAAGGAATTGCCAAAATCCAATGGTCTCTTGGTTGGTCGCAACCGGTCCGAAACATTGTCCAGGTAGTCAAAAAAGGTTTTTCGAATGCCAACTTCAAATCCCAAATACCAGTGTGGATTAACAATGTATTTGAAACCGCCTCCAAAAGGGATGGCCATCTGGACGTTGCTGTAGGCCTCTGGTTTGCTTTTGTTTCCAGAGAAAACGAATAGTCCGGCCCCTGCGAAAAGATAAGGTGTGTACCGGATACGGCGTTTGGCATCCTTCCAATCAAGAAAATGGTACTCGAATATTGGCGCTAATTCCATCAAGGAAATCGAAAACGAAGCAGCTCTGGCTTGAGCGGCAGCATCGATGGGATTTTTCAGATCAGAGGCACCCACCTTACCTAGGGTCAGGCCGGTACGTAAGCTCACTACATGACTAAAATTATACCGATAAAAAAGAGTTACGGCTGGTTTGGAGAATCCCGGATTATAGGTACGCACCAGATCACCGGTATAGTTAAATGTACCCAACCCGCCACCAACCTCTGTGCGTTGCCGCAATTGACCATGAGCAACACAAACCAGAAGTAATAGGAATGATGCAATTAAGGAAGTCCTTGGAGAGGGCATAAGCGTAAAACGTACAGCCATTAAAATTATGTATAACCAATCGTAAAATTAATTTCGGACATCCAGTCCCCAATTCAATTTTTGACGCAATGTGTTGAAGTAGTCGTGGTTGGGCACCTGAAGTAGTTTTACTTTAAAAGGAGCCCGACGAATTTTCAACGTCCAGCTGTCATCGATGGTTTCGCTACGTGAGTCTAAAGAAACTTGAAATTTTTTTGAACGACTCTCTACTCTAAACTCCAATTCCACTTTATCTGAAAGAACAATTGGCCGCGCTGTCAGGTTGTGAGGGCTTACTGGAGTAATAATGATGCTCTGAGATTTTGGGTGTACAATCGGACCTCCGCAACTCAATGAGTAGCCGGTAGAACCGGTAGGAGTGGAAACAATCAAACCGTCAGCAAAGTAGGCGTTAAGAAGTTCACCATTGACATAGACACCAATACGAACCATGGTATTGTCTTTCTTCGTAATCGTGAAATCATTCAATGCGAATGGCATTTCTCCAAATAATTTTGGATGAGAGGTGAGCCGAAGTAGTGTTCGAGAGCTCGTTTTTACTTTGCCTTTGAAAAGACTTTGAATGGCTTCTTCTGTTTCTTCACGACTGGTGGTAGAGAGAAATCCCAACCGGCCGGTATTGATTCCCATGATGGGTATTTCCTGACGTCCGATGAGTGTAATCGACTCGAGGAGAGTGCCGTCGCCGCCAAGGGAAATAAAATATTGTGTGCCTCTGAGTTGTTTCGATGAGGTGAAGACCTTGAATTTTTTGGATTTAAAGTATCGGGCAAACTTTTCAGAAACCAGAAGTTCAGTACCATGGTGCTCTAATAGCTGAATCACCTTTTCTACGAATCGTGACGACTTTTGTTGAAAGTCTCTTCCGTGGAGTGCAATCTTCATAACGGATTGATGATCAGATGTTCAGATACCGCATCAACAGGTCATAACGCTCCTTTTCAGGATCGGTGAAGCGTGTTTCCTGATACCTTCCGATAATGCGGTAACCGAAGCGTTCGAGTGTTGCTACAATTCTTGAGGGATCGGTTTGATTTACTTTGATGGTTAGGCGGATTCTGGATTTTTCCAGAGGGTCTTCCACCATAGTGGCACTGATGATTTTAGCTTTATTTTCTTCCACCAAACGTGCAATCTCAGCAAGTGAGTAGTCGATCAGGTCCATGGAGAGCACCAGCGTGCTTCCCGGTATATGCAGCGTCGTGGACTGCGAAAAGGTAGCCATGATGTCGCCAACCAAAATCACTCCAACGTATAAGTGTAGATTATCGAGCACTGCTACCGTTTGCATTTTATGTTCTCCGGCTACGCGAACAACTTCATAAAAATGTGCATCTGAAGTTACGGTGCAGGTTTCATGTATAAGTGTGAAACTGTTGATCAACCGTTCGCGACGGGAGTTCTCCAGTAATATTTCCTCGGTTATAAAGCCAAGAAATTTATCGTTCTCAACTACTGCAAGTTGTGTGCATCGAAATTCTTCCATCAACATCAAGGCACGATCAGAAGTATCCTCAGCACGAAGCGCCGGGATCATTTGATTGATCAGCTCTTCAGCAATCATGCTGGTACCTGGTTTTGAAGAAACTCTTCAACAAGTGCATTAAAACGTTCAGGATGTTCCATCATCGGTGCATGACAGCAGTTATCGATAAACCGGAGTTCGGAATTTGTGATCAACCGATTAAAATCATGAGCTACCATTGCAGGAGTAATGGTGTCGTTCAATCCCCATACCAGAAGTGTAGGAACTTTTATCTGGTGAAGATCACCAGCTAGGTTGTTGCGTTGAGCTGATTTGGCAATGGCCACGATGCGCATACACTTTGGAATGCTTTTCGTAGTCTCAAAAACTTCTTCTACCAGGTCCTGAGAAGCTACTTGGGGATCGTAAAAAGTGTATTCGACACGGTCTTTGATGTAATCGAAACTTCCGCGACGCGGGTAAGAACCGCCCATTGCATTTTCAAACAATCCTGAACTTCCAGTTAGAATCAGTCGGGAAACCTTTGATCCATTATTTAACGTGTATAGCAAGGCAACGTGCCCGCCCAATGAGTTACCCATGATAATCATATTGTCAAGCTTCATGGTCTCCACAAACTTTTCCACAAATGCACGAAGACCTTCTAAGCCAGCTTCTTTAATTGGCATGGTATAGATTGGGAGCATGGGAATGACAACCCGGTAGTGTGGGGAAAAGCGATTGACCACAGCCTCCCAGTTGCTGAGGGCGCCAAAAAGACCATGCAGCATCATCAGCACCTGGCCCTGACCTTCGTCTACATAACTGAAACCATTCGCTTCCTTTACATTCAGGGGCATAGATCCCGGATTTATTTGGTAAAGATTGCAAAAAAACTCAAAAAACCCGGTTATTCCGGTTCCTTGAAAAGGTCCTCTACCGAGGGGAAAAGTGCACCGGCCTTCTCTGCTATAAAAGGGGCAGTTTTCTCAATAGTAGGAAGTAAGAAGGAATTTTTTCGCCAGTCCTCTGGGAGATGAATGTGCAGGGAGGTGAAGATCCAGATCAGGACACTGATCATAAAGGCGTACCGCAGAATTCCCAATACGGCTCCTAAAATCTGATCTGCTTCTCCCAGAAGTGTTTTGGAGATAGAAGCCTGTAAAAGACTGCCGAGAAGTCGGACTGCTATAACAATCAGTATAAAGAGAATGATAAACGATAGATACGGAAGAAGCTTGGGATCGGCATCGATTTTTGTCGCTAACCAGGCTACTCCATTTCCCATCAACCGAAAGGCTCCGATTATGCCAAGAATAAATGCCGCCAGTGAAAACAGAGCCATCACAAAACCTTTGCGGTAACCACTCCAGGCACCGAGCAAAAGAAGGATGATTAAGACAATGTCTGATTTATTCAAGAGGCAAGCAGTTGCTTTACAATTTCTGAGATTACTTTACCGTCTGCTTTTCCGGCCAATGCCTTGGTGGCTGAACCCATAACCTTACCCATATCTTGAGGCCCCGCAGCGCCAACGGCAGCTATAACTTTTTTAATCTCTTCGGTAATTTCTTCTGTCGAAAGTTGTTTGGGCAAATAACGATTGATGACCTCCAGCTGAAGCAATTCTTTGTCTGCAAGATCTTTGCGGTTTTCTTTGATAAAGATGTCTGCTGATTCCCTGCGCTGCTTGGCTGCTTTCATTAAAATTTTGTTCTCGGTTTCCTGAGACAATTCTTCTGATCCGCCCTTTTCAGTTGCCGCCAGCAGGATCATGGACTTAATGCTGCGCAGCGCATCCAGTTCCTCCTTTTTTCTGGCCAGAGTAGCTTCCTTTATATCGTTGTCAATTCTTGATTTTAAACTCATAGTGGTTAATGATTTAAAAACGAACGGCTTTGAAAATCGCCACCGTTGTATATTCGCACAAAGTTAGCCAAGCCTGCGCAAGTAAGAAAATGACCCGACTCAGCGTCAATATCAACAAGATTGCAACCATCCGAAATGCACGCGGTGGAAATAATCCCGACGTGATCCGGATGGCATTGGATTGTGAGCGGTTTGGGGCAGAGGGTATTACGGTACATCCAAGACCCGATGAACGGCACATTCGCAGATCGGATGTTTTGGAGTTATCTAAAGTGCTGACTACTGAATTCAACATCGAAGGATTCCCTGACGACCGGTATATGGACTTGATTAAAGAGGTTCGTCCAGCGCAGGCAACATTGGTCCCTGATGCACCGGATGTAATTACCTCCAATCAGGGATGGGATACCATTCGGCACGCTGCATTCCTGAAGGAGATCACAGCCAGAATACAGGATTGGGGTGTACGTGTTTCCCTGTTTGTCGATCCCATTGAAGCGATGGTCGAAGGCGCAGCAGTAACTGGCGCCAATCGTATTGAATTGTATACAGGTCCGTATGCACATGATTTTCTAAAAAACCAAGGTGAAGCCGTAGCCCCATATGTTCAGGCGGCTCATTATGCAAAAACTGTTAGTCTTGGCATAAATGCCGGACATGATCTGGATTTACACAATCTCAGGTTTCTTCAAACATCCATTCCTTTTCTTGATGAGGTGAGTATCGGTCATGCCTTGGTGTGCGATGCCCTTTATTTTGGAATGGAGAATACGATTCAAATGTACCGCCGTCAGCTTAGCGGTAAGTGAATTCTAACCATTAAAGCTCTTTGGCCTCATTCCAATAGCGATCCATTTCATCCAACGTCATCTCACCAAGTTTCTTTCCATCCTTAGTTGAAGCTGTTTCCAGGTATTGAAATCGTTTGATGAACTTTTTGTTGGTGCGCTCCAGAGCCTCCTCCGGATCGATATTCAAAAACCGTGCGTAGTTGACCAGAGAGAATAAAAGATCTCCGAACTCTGCCAGCATCTTTTCACGGTTACCGGAATTTTCCTCTGCTTTAAATTCAGAGAGCTCTTCCTCGACTTTTTGCCACACCTGATCTTTGTGGTCCCAATCGAATCCAACGCCTCTTGCTTTATCCTGAATGCGTACGGCTTTCACCATTGCCGGTAAAGAGCCGGGCACTCCTTCCAAAACGGATTTGTTTCCTGTTTTTAGTTTAATTTTTTCCCAGTTGGCTTTTACCGTTTCCTCATCGTCTGCCTTTACATCACCGTATACATGTGGATGTCGCTCAATCAGTTTCTCACAGATGCCGTTGAGTACATCTGCGATGTCAAACTTCTCGTGCTCACTGGCAATTCTGGCATAGAAGACCAGGTGCAACATCACGTCCCCTAGTTCTTTTTTTACTTCCTGAAGGTCGCCTTCTAAGATGGCATCGGATAATTCATACGTTTCTTCGATGGTCAGGTGCCGCAGACTTTCCATGGTTTGTTTTTTGTCCCATGGACAATTTTCGCGCAGATCGTTCATAACGGTGAGCAGACGATCAAAGGCTTTTAGTTTTTCTTGGCGTTTGGGGTCAGGCCTGGAAAGTGATTTTTGAGGGGATTCCATTCGGTTTTCGGAAATTGTCCGGTGCAGGGTTTCGTTGTATTTTTGTGAGGTAAAATTCCCATTCCCAAAGGGATAATCGCTTGTTTATGGCTGTTTTTTTTATCACGCTGGCAGTTTTTGCGCTATTCTTTGCGCTTATGAGTGTGCGCCTGATTTTTATTAAAAACGGGGAATTCAGAGGAACTTGCGCCACTCAAAGCCCATTCCTTGCAAAAGAGGGCATTACCTGCGGCTATTGCGGTAAGGTGATCGGCGAGGGTGAGGCCTGCGGTGACCCATCCAAGCAGTCTGAAATGACGCTTCCTGAAGTTAAAAAGAGTCGCTAGAAAGCGTACCTAAACCCATACCACTTGGCACTAATAAAATCGATATCTGGCATCCGGGGTACTATTGGCGGTAAACCGGGCGATGCGCTTACTCCTGAGGACGTAATTCTTTTCACTGCAGCTTATGGTACCTGGATAAAATCTGCCGGCGGAACAAAAGTTGTTATCGGTCGCGATGCGCGGGTCAGCGGACAGATGGTGAGTAACCTTGTTTCTTCTACTCTCGCTGCTGTTGGACTGAATGTTATTGACACCGGGCTATCAACAACGCCAACGGTGGAGCTTGCGGTAACGGAAGAAGCGGCGGATGGTGGAATCATTATTACGGCCAGTCATAATCCAGGTGAGTGGAATGCTTTGAAACTCCTCAATCATTTTGGTGAATTTATTTCTGATGAAGAAGGCAAGCGTATTCTAAAGATAGCCGAGGAAAAAAACTTTAGTTATGTAACGGCTGATCAGCTTGGTCGCATCCGCGAACGCAAAGGTCATATTGAAAAACACATCAAGCAGATTCTTCGTCATCCGTTGGTGGATAAGCGAGCCATCAAAAAAGCAAAACTTCGGATTGCGGTGGATGCGGTAAATTCTACCGGTGGAGTGGCTGTGCCTGCATTACTGGATGCTTTGGGTGTAAAAAAAATTAAAAAGATTAACTGTAAACCCAACGGTCGGTTTGCCCATAACCCGGAACCGCTACCGGAAAATCTTAAACAGATCTGTGAGGTAATGGCCTTAAGGAAATACGATTTGGGTATTGTTGTTGATCCGGATGTGGACCGATTGGTTTTGATTTGTGAAGATGGAAAGCCTTTTGGAGAAGAATATACACTTGTGATGGCTGCTGATTATATGCTGGCCAGTTATTCCGGTGAAAAAACCGCCACTGTTTCTAATCTTTCTTCTTCACGTGCACTTCGCGATCTCACCGAAAAATATGGCCACAGCTGGCATGCTGCGGCCGTGGGAGAGGTTAATGTCGTTTCAAAAATGAAAGAGACGAATGCGCTGATTGGGGGAGAGGGTAATGGAGGTGTTATTCTACCTGAATTGCATTATGGTCGCGATGCGTTGATGGGTATTGCTCTGGTTCTGTCGCATTTAGCCCGATCTGGCAAGCCCCTTTCTGCCATACGCGCCTCCTATCCGACCTATTTTATTTCAAAAAATAAAATTGAGCTTACGCCAAGTGTAGATGTAGATCATATTTTGAAGGCTGTTCAGGAGAAGTATTCTTCCGAAAACATCAACCTTACCGATGGGGTCCGGATTGACTTTGAAGAAAAGCGTGAGTGGGTTCATTTAAGGAAATCCAATACTGAGCCCATCGTGCGCATCATTGCTGAAGCACCGAATGAAAAGCGTGCCAAGGCTCTGGCGGAACAACTGATGAAAGACATAAAGCAAATCTCAAAAGGATAATCGTCTGAAAATCATGAAGGTTTATCTGGATAATGCTGCCACTACCCCATTGGATCCGGAGGTTTTTGAGGCCATGCGGCCCTTCATGTTGGAGGACTTTGGAAATCCCTCTTCTACACATGCCCATGGACGAAAAGTACGGGCAGCTATTGAATCTTCGCGTAAAAAAATTGCCGATCTCCTGCACTGCACACCAGGTGAAATAATTTTTACGTCTGGCGGAACTGAGGCGGATAACGCCATATTAAGCGGCGCAGTAAAAGCCTTTGGAATTACTCATGTAATTTCTTCTGCAATTGAACACCATGCTGTGGAGCATACGTTGGCTTTGATGGCTGGACAGGGTGGCGTGAAACTGCATTACGTTCAGCTAGATGAAAAAGGGAATCCGGTTCTTTCTGATCTGGAACGGTTACTGGCCCTTTATCCCGGTGCTCTGGTTTCGCTGATGCATGCCAATAATGAGATTGGTAATTTACTTGACCTGAAACGGGTTGGTGAATTATGTACAACCTACAACGCATATTTTCATTCAGATACTGTGCAAACGATGGGACATTATGCTCACGATTTGCGCGAGTTGCAGGTAAGTGCATTAACGGCAGCTGCTCATAAGTTTCACGGACCTAAGGGAGTTGGATTCATGTACCTACGGAGGGATAAAAAAATCAGTCCGATGGTTTCCGGTGGATCGCAGGAAAGAAATATGCGAGGGGGAACTGAAAACACGTACGGTATTATTGGCCTGGCCAAAGCGCTTGAGATTGCATACCGGGAAATGGCGGATCACCAAAACCATATTGAGCATCTTAAAAGCCGCATGATTGAAAAGCTTGTAGCGCGTATACCGGGGGTTTCGTTTAACGGAGAAAGTGATAATCTGGAAAAAAGTTTATATACCGTACTCAGCGTGAGCTTGCCTGAGTCGGATGTGAATGAGATGCTGTTGTTCAATCTTGATCTTTCTGGAGTTTCAGCTTCCGGCGGCAGCGCTTGTTCCAGTGGTGCAGCTACTGGCTCACATGTGATCAATGCTCTCTATCCAGGGTCTAAACGAGCGCCTATTCGTTTTTCCTTTAGTAAGTTCAATACCGTTGAAGAGGTTGACTATGCAGCCGATAAATTGGTTGCGGCTCTCGGTTTGGGTTGAATGATTTTGCCTTAATAATTCAGCTTTTCTGTTGTTTGGGGAAGTCGCTCACGAGAGAGTTGTCTTGGGTTCACTTGGTTTTTGAATTCTCTGCGTAACTCTGTGTGTATTTCTCTGTGCTCTCTGAGTTTAAAAACTTAACACAAAGACCACGGAGGTCTACTTTGGTTAGTTTTATTTAGATGTTCAGATTCTCTTTTGTTGGAGAAGTCGCTCACAGAGAGAGTTGTCTTGGGTTCACTTGGTTTTTGAATTCTCTGCGTAACTCTGTGTGTATTTCTCTGTGCTCTCTGTGTTAAAAAACACACTCTGTATTTAAAAAATGGACATAAAAAAAGGAGACCTTTTGGCCTCCTTTAAATTTTAATCAAAAGTCAATTAGAAAAGTTTGTAGCGCTGGTCTTTAACTTTTGCTGAGCTTCTTAATGCTTCGCTGATGGAATAGGAAGCCTTACCAGCCTGCGCCTGCAACAATTGTGTTTTGTACGCTGTAACATCCGTAATTTCTGGAGCAAGGGTTTTGCGAATACCCTCAACTACAAGCACACCGTTTTCACCAACGAATGGCTCGGTTCTTTTACCAGCCTCAGCACCAAATGCTTTTCCTACAGCCGCAGGATCAAATCCTACAGAAACCATTGAACCCGAGCTTAAACGAAGATCATTTACTGTTTGAACAACAGCGTCTGCTCCAAATTGCTTGGCTAGAGTTTCAAGGTCTTCTTTTTTGCCCTTAAGCTTATCCGAAATAACCTTACCGATTACCTGTTTTTTAGCCAATGGAGTAATGATTTCTTTCAGCTCGGCATCCAACTCTTTATAGCCTTCTTTCGTTTCCGCAGTAACTACTGCTACCACATAGTCACCATTGATATCGGTTACTTCTGAAACTTTTCCAATGGTTCCGTCACGGTAGGCCCAGGAGATTAGTGAACGGGCATCACCCAATTCGTTGATGCGACGGTCTGCAGGTCCTAATCCTTTGGCGTCGGCAACCGACATTTTTTCTGCTGCCGCTCTCTCACGGAATTGGTCAACACCTTTAAGGCTATTAGCAAATTCTTCAGCGCGACGGAAAATATCGTTTTGTGTTTCGTCGCTTGGAGTGATTTCCTCTTCAATTGAAGCGACGGTAAAGGACTTGTTGGTTTTAGCGACTGTTACTTTGATGATGTGGAATCCAAATTCAGTTTCTACAACATCGTTTAACAGACCAGCTTTCGAAGCACCGAATACAGCGTTTTCGAAAGGCTTCACCATGGTGCCTTTTCCAAACCATCCGAGGTCGCCACCACTGCTGGCGGTGCCGTCGCTACCGTGCTCACGAGCTTTTGCTGCAAAGTCAGCGCCGGCTTTAATTTCCGCAAGAACTTTTTTGGCTTTTTCTTTGGCTACTTTTTTCGCAGCTTCTGAGCTATCGTCGCTACGGAAAAGAATGTGGCTGGCCTTTGCAACATACGTAGTATCTGTCCCCAACTTCACAAGCTTCATAAGCTTATAAGATCCTCCATCTAGGAATGGACCGACTACTTCGCCGATCGACATAGATTCAAGACGATCTTGCATTCCTGCCGGGAGGTTAGAGGCATTGTAACTAGCAAAGCCAGTTACATTCGGATTGGTATTGTTGGTGACTGCAAAAAGTGAATCGTCTTGTGTGGTTTTAAAGCCTTCAACCAGGCGGTTGAGGCCGTCCAACAGAGCTGCTGAATCTGCAGCAGAGGCGGCTACAGGGAAAACTACGTAGCTCAGGCTTTTGGTTTCAGTGGAGCGGTATTTCTCTTTGTTTTTATCGTAATAAGCCTTGATATCGCTATCGGTTACCTTAACTAATGAATCGCTAACGGCATAAAAAGGAACATACAGGAAACGAACCTCAGCCACATCATTTTGTTCATGATAAGCGCGCTCGGCTTCTGCTGTCGTCACGTAGTTAGCTTTCAGTAACAGGGCTTCATATTTCAAACGGGCACGGCCAGGAGCCAAATCTTTGTAGTATAAATCCCAGCTGGCCCGTTGCGGACTCCCTACCGGAGAAGCACTTAATATTTGAAGCTGCTGAATCAGTTGATTGCGGTCGAAGCGACCCATTGAATCAAGAAATGAATTACGAAGACCTTCGTCCACGTTTCGACCTTGAATCATATCCCATTCTTCCTCCTTGTGAACTTTAACCCCTACCTTTTCAAATTCCGGATTGATGGCACCGCGAACGATCATCATTTCCCATGCCTGGTTCCGGATCATGGCGGCGTCATTTTCCGTCAGACGACGGTTCATTCTCATGGCGAAGCTGTTTTCAGTTTCCTGAACCATGGCCTGGTATTCTTCCATTGGAATACTTCTGCCGGCAATTTCGCCCACAGAATTATCCATTCCGAAGAAAGATAGGCTTCCATTTCCAAGAAAATCGCTTCCCAGGATAAAGGCTGCCATAGCTACGGCTACGAAGCCAACTACCCATTTGGTCATTTTGTTTCTAAGAGTTCCAATCAACGCCATAATCGTCTGTACGTTAGGTAATAAAGAGGCGCAAATTTAAGCCATATTTTGGCTTGTGAAAGTAATCTGGGTAAAAAGCCCGCGATTGGAAAAATAGGCTTTACTGCTTGTTTGGGCTGTTTTTCCGAAGCAGGTACCAAAAGAATAAGGCAATGGCCAGCATGATGGACCAATAACCGCTTTCCGGACCCAACGCCATCATTTCGTATAGCCCGATAATCAGGAAGACAAAAGCGAGCGAAAGAGGTAAAATAACCGATAGTTTCATTCAGGTTTTTTATTTCCGTTTTCATCTACTTCAAACTCTCCTTCTACTCGCCGGATTTGATAATTCGTAAGATTCTGGTCGGCATCTAGACCTGTTCCGTAGATTACTTCAGATCCTGTTCGAATGGTTACGAATTTTTCGGTGTAAACCTTTTTAGTGGCCGGGTACCAGAAGAGTTCCTCTGTATTTAACTGTTCATCTTTTTGAAGACTTTTAAGTTGCACCTTTCCCTGCGCGCGCCATTTATTGGTGCTTCTGAAATAGTAGGCGCTGTTTGCCGATAGAGTGGAAGTGACCTGCAGGCTGTCGTAGAATTCAACAAAAAGACCATCTGGAAATTCACGATCTCCATTGTCAAACTGTTTCACTTTACCTGCAATCATTTTGATTTTTAAGTGATCCTCTTCTGCGTACAGCATTTCAATGCTATCCCCTTCTCTGACTGGACCGTTGTATTCAATAATGCGTTGGTGCCCGACTTGATCACATGATTGCAAAAAGGGAGCCAGGCTAAAAAAAAGAATTAAAAAAGAAGGCCAGCGTTGAGGCCAGCCTTCTTTCGAAATATGTTGAATGTTCCTAGTCACGGGTACGTAAGGTGACTGTTTCACCTACCCAGCAGGTAATTTTTCTGGATTCGCCATTTTTCCAGTTCAGCAGGAACAAATCTTCCTTAGAGGGGAATTGCGCTTTAGCCTTTGCCATTCCTGCAGTATCTCCTCCACGCTGGTACATTTCAAAAGCAGCAATGTATACAAGGCGGTCTTCAGCCATGTTCACACGCTTGGCACAATCGTCAAAGCTGTTGTAGTACAGGTCTCCGATTTTGCTCCAGGCTTCTTTATTAGCAGGATCAGCTGCTGCAGCCTGACGGAAGTTTTCCCGAGCCCCTGCACTATTACCTTTCTTGCTTTCAATTGATCCAAGAATCATAAGTGCATCGGCCTTTTGATCAGGCTTGGTGGCCAGAGCCTGTGCCTCTTTAATAAGCGCTTCTGCTTTTTCAGCGTTACCGTTGCTCATATGCTTCACCGCCAAATTTTTGATCAGACCAAAATCTTTAGGCTCAATGTTCTTGATGACTTCGCCGGCCTCGAGCCACAGTGGATCATCGGTACATTTACCCTGCAGCATGAAGGTAAAAATCTTCTTGGCCAACTTTTGATCAGTAGGGTTCTGGCGGAATTTAGGTTCCAGTTTTGATTTGACCATTTCACAATCAAATTTGATGGGAGATGCTGTGAGCGACTCATCTACTTTAGCCCGGATTGCAGTCAGCTTATCTGCATCTGCAGCCTTACCAGCATCCATTGCCTTTTTTGTT
>Ga0068872_10002129_pt1 | contig 15655 bp, 13 predicted proteins | sample NOAtaG_7_FD_66441 | JGI IMG/M metagenome (GOLD analysis project Ga0068872, IMG submission 66441) | Freshwater lake microbial communities from Lake Erie, under a cyanobacterial bloom - NOAA_Erie_Diel1S_2200h metaG | ecosystem: Environmental > Aquatic > Freshwater > Lake | place: USA: Ohio, Lake...
GAACTGGAGCGCGAACACCGAGTTCATGACCGAGGAGACCAGCTACCTGATCGACTACGAACTGGTGGAGGCCCGGGGTCTCGAGCCCGAGCTCTGGCACTACAAGGGGCACCGTTGGGCCAACCCGTCGGAATCCCACCTGCGCACGCTGATGCGCCGGGTCTTCGAGCAGCCCGAGGAGGCCCGGGCAAAGGGCCAGGCGGCCCGACGACACATGGCCCGCCACTACGGCCGCGACGCCGTGGCCGACCTCGTGATCCGTCGGTTGCAGGCCATCGAGCGTTCCCTGCTCTCGCCCCTGTTGCCGCCTGCACCGGTGGCGGACCTCCATGGTTCGACGGCGGAATCCGGCGGCACGTCGGCACCGGTCCTGACGCTGTCGGTCGAGGGATCCTTCCTGGACCTGGGCTCGCTCTCGCAGGTCAACCGGGCCCTCGTGCAGGGCCTGAACCGGGAGCCGCGCGTCAAGGCGACGGCGGTGACGGACCAGCCCACATCACGTGGCACCGTGCCTCCGGAGCTCCAGTCCTGGACACAGCGGGTACTCAAGAAGTCTCCCAGCCAGACGCAGGTGACCCTGCGTCACGAGTGGCCGCCCCGGTGGCAGCGCCCCGAGCACGGGGAATGGGTGCTCATGCAGCCCTGGGAGTTCGGCTCCCTGCCGGCCGAGTGGGCGGAGCACTCCGCCGAGGTCGACGAGATCTGGTGCTACAGCCGCTACGTGCGCAGCCTGTATGTGCAGGCCGGCGTGCCTGCCCACAAGCTGAAGGTCCTGCCGCTGGGATTCCGGCCAGAGGTTCATCACCCAGGGGCCACCCCGACGCCGGTACCAACCTCGAAGGGCTTCAAGTTCCTCTTCGTGGGCGGGACGATCGGCCGCAAGGGAGCCGACCTGCTGCTCGACACCTACCTGAAGACCTTCCGCCGCTCGGACGACGTCTGCCTGGTCATCAAGGATTTTGGCGGCAAGTCGGCCTACCAGGGCCAGACCCTCTCGGACCGCATCCGCGCGGCCCAGGCCGATCCGGCCGCCCCGGAGATCGTGTACCTCGACCGCGAGATGCCCGAGCGCGAGCTGGCCGGACTCTACACGGCCTGCGACTGCCTGGTGCACCCCTACCGCGGCGAGGGCTTCGGCCTGCCGGTGCTCGAGGCCATGGCCAGCGCCCTGCCGGTGATCTGCACCGGCGGCGGCTCGACCGACGACTTCGCGACCGAGGAGTTCGTCCACCGCGTGCCGGCCTTCCGCGAGTTCGTGGGCACCGAGGTCAGCGGCATCAAGCTCGATCATCGCGGCTGGTGGCTGAGCCCGGATCCGGAGGCGCTGGTCCATGCCCTGAGGGAGGCCGTCGCCGAGGCGACCCCATGGCGGGAACGTGCCCGGAAAGGGGCGGCCCACGTGGCCGCGCATTGGACCTGGAAACACACCGCGCAGGCCGCCGCCCGCCTGGCGCGCGACCTGGTGGCCCGGCGCGCGGAGCGAACCCGGAAGGCCCAGTTGGCGACGGGCAAGGCCGTCACCCTGCCCGAGGCCGCCCTGCTCGGCGACCTGCTCACGGCCCGCCATGCCTTGCGCGACAAGAACCTTGCCAGCGCCTGGAGCCTTGGCTGCGAGGCGATCACACAACGTCCCTTCCATCCCGAGGGGTGGGTCTTCCTTGCCGAAGTGGCCCAAACGGCGGGGCACCGGTCGATGGCCCGACGCTGCGCACAGCGGGCCGTGGCCCTGACCCCGGACTGGAAGCCGGCCAAACGGGCCCTCTCCAGCATCGGGGGCGGCCCGGACAAGCCGACGGTCGACCTGGCGGAACCGCCCTTCCGTGATGGAGAACCGCCGCGCCTGACGGTGTGCCTGATCGCCCGCAACGAGGAACGCTTCCTCGACGGGTGCCTGAAGTCGGTGCGCGGGCTGGCCGACCAGATCGTGCTCGTGGACACCGGGTCCACCGACCGGACCGTGGAAATCGCCCGCTCGCACGGGGCCGAGGTCCATTTCCGGGCCTGGGACGACGACTTCAGCGCGGCCCGCAATGCCGCCCTGCTCCATGCCCGGGGGGACTGGGTGCTGATCCTCGATGCCGACGAGGAGGTGTCACCGGCACACCACCAGGCCCTGCGCGCCATGCTCGAGCGCCCGAACGTCATCGCCTACCGCCTGCCGCTGGTGGACGTGGGCCGCGAGGGCGAAGGCGTCAGCCAGGTGCCGCGCCTCTTCCGCAACGCGCCCAGGCAGTTCTACGTCAGCCGGGTCCACGAGCAGGTCTACGCCAGCCTCGAGATCAACCGGGAGGCCTGGTCGATGGAGAACCGTTTCGGGGACGCACAGTTGATCCACCACGGCTACCAGGCCGAGGTGGTCAAGAGCCGCAACAAGGTCGTGCGCAATCTGCGCCTGCTGGAGTTGGCCAACGAGGAGCACCCGAACGACGTCAACCTGTTGATGAACCTCGGGCTGGAACTCTGGCGGTCCGGCCAGAACGGCATCGGCCTCGGGTACTACCAGAGGGCCTACGTGGCGATGCTTGGCCACCCGTTCAACCAGACTCCGCCGGAACTTCGGGAAGTGCTGCTCACGCAGTACACCTCGCACCTGATGACGCTCAAGCGCTTTGACGACGTCATCGCCTTGTTCAACGAGCGGGCGATCCGGACCGAGCAGAGGACGGCCTCGCACTGGTTCATGCTGGGGCTGGCCCAGTCGGCCCTGCATCAATGGGAGGCCTGCGTGGAGAGCATGCGCCAATGCCTGGCCCTGCGGCATCAGACGGCGCTCACCCCCATCCATTCCGACATCCGCAAGGCCATCCCGTCCCATTGCCTGGCGCATGCCCTGCGCAAGCTCGGGCGCAAGCAGGAGGCGGCCGATGCCTACGCCCAAGCCCTGCAGGACGAGCCCGGTTGCGAGTCCGCGAGGGTGGAGTTCGGGACGTTCATCGCCGAGGAGGGACAGGTCGTGCCGGCGCTGACCGTGCTTCATCAGGGCATCCAGCACGACCCCCGACAGGGCCGCGTGTGGGAGGCGGGCGGAGCCATCGCCCTGCGCCAGCGCGACACCCTCGAGTTCGCCCTTGATTGGACCGCAGAAGCCCTGAAAAACCTGCCGGACCATCCCGCCCTGCGACGCCAGCGGGCCGAGACGCTGCTGCTCCACGGCATGGCCCGGGAAGCCCTTCCCCTCTGGGATGAGGCCCCCGCCGGATCCTCCGGACCCTCCGGTCAGGCCCAGGATCCCGCGACCGCCTGCGGCCTGCTGCTCTGCCGACTCTTCGCCGGGGAGCCCTTGCCCGGTCCATCGACCGACCGGGAGCGGGCGCTCAGCCAGGACCTGATCCGGCGGTACCGGCAGGCCGTCGAGCTGGGCCTCGACGACTGGGTGCGTGGGCTGCACGAGAGGATCGACGCCCTGGAAACCGTCCTGCCAACCGCGGCCCGGCTGATCCGCCAGGTCGTGGCCGAATCCGGACCCGATCAGGCGTGACCCCGTCGAATCCCCCCAGGATCCCAACGACATGAAGACCATCAAATCGTCCGTCGCCTGGCTGCTGGCCGTGGGCCTGCTTGCCGGGGGTTGCGAAAGCCCGAAGCCCACCCTCCCGGAACTGGGGGCGCGCTTCGAACCCAAGAACGTGTACCGGGCCGTCGAGGTGCTCCCCGGCGACCTGCAGCGGGTGGTGCTGATGCCGGTGACCATCGCCTCGCCGGAACTGGCCACGCTCGACCAGCGCAACCAACTGGCCCAGGTCCTCGAGGAGGAACTTCGGAAGACCCACCGCTTCGAGGTGGTCCGGGCCACCCGTGAGGAATTGCGCCGCGGCTTCGGCAAGGACGCCTTCTCGGCGGGCGAATCGCTGCCGCCGGATCTGCTGACCCGGATCCAGTCGGCCCACTCGGCCGACGGGGTGATGTTCGTCCAGATCTCGAGCTACCGCCCGTACCCCCCGGTGGCCATCGGGTGGGAACTGCGCCTGGTCACTGCGGACCAGGGCCGAACCCTGTGGTCCTTCGACGAGACGTTCGACGCCTCCCAGGCCGAGATCGCCCGCTCCGCACGCGATTATTTCAAGGCCCATCACACCGGCGCCTCGGAGCTGGCCGACCCCCAGGCCGACCTGCGATCCCCCATCCGGTTCTGCCGGTACACCGGGGATGCCGCCTGGCGGACACTTCCCACACGATGAATCCTCAAGTTTTTCCACCACCCGCCGATACGCCCCATGTGGCGGACGACTGGGGGATAACAGGAGTCGGCCACGCCTGCCTAGAAAGTGAAAAACCATGGACATCCAACCCACAGGCACCTTCGACTCCGTGTCGAAGATTCAGCGCAACGCCGCACGACGCGAAGCCGCGGCATCGGCTGCCGCTGACCAACAGGACTTCTCCCAGACCGACGCCCTCCGGGGCGCCCTGGACAACCTGCCCAGCAGCCGTCCGGACAAGGTTCAGCGCGCCCGCGAACTGGCCAACCAGGTCGATTACCCTCCGGTCAAGACCATCCGGCAGCTTTCGGACCTGCTGGCCGTAAAGATCCAGGGACCGATGAGCCTCTGAGGCTTCCTCGGCCACCGAAGCCCTTCACCCCGTCCAGACCGGATTCCTGCGCCAACTAGCAGCAGCGCAAAAAAACGCTCCAACCACCGGTGTTCCCGGACGACGGCGCCCAACCTGGCGATCGTCCGGGGGCGCTCCCAAGAACCCTTCCCACCGCCCCCAACCTGCCGCACTCATGAGACATTCCACCAACCCGTGGCAATCCTACCGCCAGGTCGCCACCAAGACAGCGACCCCGGGACAACTGGTCCTGATGCTGTTCGATGGCGCCCTCCGCTTCCTCGACCGGGCGATGGTCGGCTTCGACCTGGACGACCCGCTCGATTCCAACCTCGCCATCAACAACAACATCCTGAAGGCGCAGGAGATCATCCGTGAACTCAACATGTCACTGAACCTCGACAAAGGCGGGGAGTTCGCGGTCACCATGCGGCGACTTTACAACTACTACGACCTGCAACTTTCGCAGAGCAACCTCAGGAAGGACGCCGAAGGGGTGAAGCTGGTGATCCGGCTCCTGACGGTCATCCGCGACGCCTGGGCCGAAATGCTCGCCGGTGGTGGCAGCCGGGTGGTGGATCAACGTGCTGAACTCCAACTGCAAGCCGCCTGAATGGATCGGCGTGGACCGCGCCAACCTCAGCTCCCCGCCCTTGTTCCCGCCCTTGTTCCGGGTCGGGACCTGATGGAGGCGGACCAGTCCTGAGGACTTCGCGTCGCCTGCGGCGCGCGCCGAGTACCCAATGAGCCCCCAACCGGGATGCCACCGCTGGCCAACGATTCCACCGACCCACTGATCGCCAACCACCCCCAATGAGCGCCCATCACGATCTGCTCGCGATCTATCACGAATGGCGGGATTGGACCCTCCGCGAAGGAGAGGCCATCCGCTGCGGGGATTGGAACCGCGTCCACTCCTGCCAGAACGCCAAGCTGGAACTCCAGGACCGCATCATCCGATCGACCCAGACCGCACGCACCGAACTGGCACGTTCGGGCGGCAATTGGGCCGAGATCGAGGCCCAGGTACGCCGGGAGGTCTCGTCCCTGATCGACCTGGAGCACCAGAACGGCGAGGTCCTGGCCCAGAAACGGTCGGAAGCCCTGGCCGAACAGTCCGAACTCGACCGGAGCACCCGCCAGCTTCGCCAGATCCGCTCCTACGCTCCGGTGGTCCGTTCGGCCTGGAGTTCGTACTCCTGATCGTCGGGCCCGAAGGAATCGGCGCCCGCCGGCTCCTGACGGACTGCGAAGATGGGAAATCGGCCGGTGAGAAACATCGGCCGGCAACCTCCGACAGGGTGCCGTCCTCGGCATCCTGCTTCAGGCCTTCTCCTGCCCCCGCGCACCGCGCCCGCACGGACTCCACCCGCCTTTACAATACCCCGGCGGTTTTGAATGGTTTGCGCACATGTCGAAACCGCTGGAGATCGCCGGTCGCTCGTTTGATTCCCGCCTCTTCCTCGGGACCGGGAAGTTCCCTTCCCCGGAATCCATGCGGGACGCCCTTGCGGCCAGCGGAACCCGGATGGTGACCGTGGCGCTGCGCCGGGCCGACCTCAGCGGCCAGAAGGATCCCTTCGCCAACATCCTCGAGTTCATCGACCCCGATCGCTACCTCATCCTGCCCAACACCAGCGGCGCGATGAACGCGGCCGAAGCGGTCCGGTTGGCCCGCCTGGCGGCCGCGGCCGGGTTGCCCAAATGGGTGAAGCTCGAGATCCACCCCGACCCGAGGTACCTGCTGCCGGACCCGGTCGAGACCTTCGAGGCGGCCCGGCAACTCGTCGCGGAGGGCTTTGTCGTGCTGCCCTACATCAACGCAGACCCGGTCCTGGCCAAACGGCTGCAGGAGGTCGGCACCGCCACCGTCATGCCGCTGGGCTCGCCGATCGGTTCGCACCGGGGCCTCCAGACCCGCGACCAGATCCGCATCATCCTCGACCAGGCCACCGTGCCGGTGGTGGTGGACGCCGGCATCGGGGCCCCAAGCCACGCCGCCGAGGCCATGGAACTGGGGGCCGACGCGGTGCTGGTGAACACGGCCATCGCGGTGGCCTCGGATCCCTGCCGGATGGCGGTGGCCTTCCGGGACGCCGTCACCGCCGGACGGACCGCCTACGAGCTGGGCCTGGGACAGGCGACCGAACACGCCAACCCGACGAGTCCGCTGACGGCGTTCCTGACCTGAGGCCCATGGGCGCACCGACCGACCCGACGCGCGCCGCCGCCGAGGCGGCCCAGGCCCGCGGACGACCGATGTCGCCGTCACCGGCCGACCGCCTCGCCGCCTGGGCCGACCGGCTCCGGGCCCTGCCCGATCCCCAGACCCGCCTGGCCCATCTGGTCGAGGCCGCGCGCCGTCTGCCCCCGTTGCCGGACTCCGATCGGCAGGAAGTCCACCGGGTCGCGGGATGCCTTGTCCGGACCTGGTGGATCGCGCAGTGGCGGGACGGCCGCTGCTGGTTCCGGACCGACTCCGATGCGATGACCCTCAAGTGCCTCGCAGGAGCCATCGCGGAACTGGCCTCCGGAGGCACCCCGGAGGAGGTCGCCGCCCTGGAGTTCGAGGTCTTCGATGCGCTGGGACTGCTCCGGCAGTTGGCCGAGAACCGCCAACGCACCGTACGCCACCTGATGGAAGGTGCCCGGGAGTTCGCCCGGCGTCGTGCCAGCGCCCCCCCGCCGTCGGGGGATTGATTCCCCGAGCACACGAGCCCATGCCCGACCCTGGCGACCCCAAGCCCGTCCCGCCGATCGCCCCCTTGGCAGCGGTGCGCCGCATCGTGGGTTTCCTGGCTCGGCGACCCGGCTGGGCGGCACTTTCGATCGGGCTGCTGCTGCTCAACATCGGCATCGAGCTGGCCCTGCCCCAGTTCGTCGGCCAGGCCATCACGGCGCTGGGATCCCCCGGGACCCGGCCGGAGCTGGGCCGCCTGGTCGGGATCTTCCTCGGACTGGTGGTGCTGCGGGCGCTGGTGGGCCTGGTGCTGGGCCCGATCCGCAACCGGACGGCCCAGTCGACCTTGGGGGACATCCGGGCCGCCGTGTACGACGCGCTGCAGCGCCGGTCCTTTGCGTGGCACGACAACGCACGGACCGGTGAGCTGATCTCCCGGGCGGGCACCGACGTCGGCCGGCTCCAGGACCTCTTCTTCGTGTGCCTGCTCTTCGGGGTGGATGTCGCCGCCGGGTTGATCGGCACCCTGTCGCTGATCTTCCTGACCAGCCCGCGCCTGGGTCTGGTGGCCCTGGCGGCCCTGGTTCCGACCGTGGCCACGATGGGCTGGTTCGCCGCCCGGCTCCAGCCGCGCTGGCGCCGGGTTCACGAGCGCCACGGGGCCATGAGCACGGTCATCCAGGAGAACATCGCCGGCGTCCGGGTGGTGAAGGCCTTCGCCCGCGAGCCGGCCGAGATCGCCAAGTTCCGCGCCCGGCGGGCCGAGTTCCTGCGGGAGCTTTCCGAGGCCGTCAACTACTGGGCCGCGCGGGTCCCACTGTCGCAGTTCCTCTTCGGGCTCGCCGTGCCCCTGACGCTCTGGGTGGGCGGCCGTGAGGTGCTCCGGGGGACGCTGGCGCTGGGGGACCTCGCCACGGTGCTGGTGTACCAGATGGCCCTGGGCGGGCGCATCGGCGTGATCGGCCAGATCACGAACATCCTCCAGAACGCCAGTTCGGCGGCCCAGCGGGTCGTCGAACTGCTGGATGGACCGGAGGCCCCCGGGGCCCGGATGGGTGGACGGGCAGGCGACCTTCCGAAACCCGGACGACAGGAGCCGATCGCGGGCGGCATCACCTTCGACCGCGTCTCCTTCCGCTACACCAGCGAGCCGTCCCTGCGGGTCCTCGAGGAATCGAAGCCGGCCACACCGGACCAAGGCGCGGCGGGCGGGTCGGCCTCTGCCACCGGGGTCCCCGCGACCTCCACGGCGCCGGGGCCCGCGCTCCGGGTCATGGCCCTGGAGGACCTCACCTTCGAGGTCCCTGCCGGTGCTTCGGTCGCCGTCGTCGGGCCGACCGGCTCCGGCAAGTCCACGCTCCTCTCGCTCATCGCCCGGTTCCACGAGCCGACCGCCGGCTGCATCCGGCTCGACGGCACCGACCTCCGCGACTGGGACCGCGACCACCTCCGGCGGGGCATCGGCATGGTCTTCCAGGAGACGTTCCTGTTCAGCGCCTCCATCGCCGAGAACATCGCCCTCGGGCGGCCGGAGGCTTCGCGGGCCGAGATCGAGGCCGCCGCCCGCGCGGCCCGGGCCGACGGGTTCATCCGGGAACTCCCGCAGGGCTACGACACCCTCATCGGCGAACGCGGGCTTTCGCTCAGCGGCGGCCAACGCCAACGCATCGCCATCGCCCGCGCCGTGCTCATCGACCCGAGGATCCTGCTGCTCGACGACGCGACCAGCGCCGTCGATCCGTCCACCGAGCAGGAGATCCGGGAGGCGATGGCCGGCCTGTGCCGGGGTCGCACCGTCTTACGGGTGGCCCAGCGGGCGTCGACCGTGCGCGACGCCGACCTGATCCTGGTCGTGGACGGCGGACGTCAGGTCGCCGCGGGCCGGCACGACGCCCTGCTGGCAGACTGCGCCCTGTACCGGGACCTGTTCGCGGATGACGGGGCCCAACGCCCCCCGCCCTGATGGCCACCCACGACGACATCGCCCTCGACGAGGAGTTCGCCCAGGCCAGCCTGCGGGGCTCGCTGCTGCGCCGGCTCTTCGCCTACACCCGGCCCTACCGGCGAGCGATGGTGACCAACCTCGTGCTGACGCTCCTGGCCACGGCATCGACACTGGCCGGGCCGAGGCTCATCCAGCATGGCATCGACCATGCGCTCGCCCCCATCCTCGGCACCCGTGGAGCCTCCGATGCCGCCATTGCCGACGCGGCCCGGGGCATCCTGCTCCTGAGCGGGCTCTACCTGGGCAACCTGCTGATCGGGTGGGCGTTGACCATCGTGCAGGTCCGCACCTCCATCGAGACCGGCCAGGGGGCGATGAACGACCTGCGCCTGGCGGTCTTCGAGCACATCCAGCGGCTGTCCCTCAACTACTTCGACCGGACCCACCAGGGGCGCATCATCGCACGGGCCGACTCGGACATCGACTCGCTGGACCGCGTGCTCACCTGGGGCGCGGGGCAGGCCCTCTCGAGCCTGGCGACGCTGTTGGGGGTGATCGTCCTCATGGTCCAGTACGATCCCCGGCTGAGCCTGGCCGTCTGCCTGGTGCTCCCGCCACTGGCCTGGCTCACCGTGTGGTTCCACCGCCGCGGCCGGGAGGCCTACCGCAGCCTGCGGGGCACCCAGTCGCGCCTCATCGCCGCCATGGCCGAGAACATCTCGGGCGTGCGCGTCGTGCAGGCTTTCGTGCGGGAGGCCGAGAACCTGCGGAGGTTCCGGTCCCTGCATGCCGATTTCACCGAGCGGTGGGTCGCCTCCGCTCGGGTCTTCCACACCTACATGCCGGCCGTGGGCCTCCTGTCGGGGCTGGCCACGGCCATCGTCCTCGGGTACGGCGGCTGGCGCGTCCAGCAGGGGGCCCTCACCGTCGGCGGGCTGGCCGCCTTCGTCCTTTACCTGGGGCTTTTCTTCGGCCCGATCCAGGCGATGGGCGACCTCTACAACGCCCTGCTGTCGGCGGCCGCGAGCGCCGAGCGCATCTTCGCCCTGCTGGACACCGAACCCCAGGTCCGGGATGCCGCGGGCGCCACCGACCTGCCGCGCCTGGAGGGCAGAGTCTCCTTCGAGGGGGTGTGCTTCCGCTACGACACCACGCCGGCGGACCGGTGGGTGCTCGAGGACATCACCTTCGAGGTCCCGGCGGGGTCCACGGTGGCCCTCGTCGGTCCCACCGGCTCGGGCAAGACCAGCGTCATCAGCCTCCTGGCCCGGTTCTACGAGCCCCAGGCCGGGCGCATCCGGATCGATGATCGGGCCATCGCCGACCACACCCTCGCTTCGCTGCACCGGCAGCTTGGCATGGTCACCCAGGAGAATTTCCTCTTCACCGGCACCGTGATGGACAACCTGAAGTTCGGCCGGCCGGAGGCCACCGACGAGGAGGTCGTCGCCGCCGCCCGGGCCCTCGGGACGCATGCCGTCATCGAACGGCTGCCGGCGGGGTACGCCACGGAGGTCCGGGAACGCGGGGCCAATGTCAGCGCCGGCGAGCGGCAGCTCATCACCATCACCCGGGCCATGGTCGCCGACCCCCGGATCCTCATCTTTGACGAGGCCACCAGCGCCGTCGACCCCCAGACCGAGCGCCTCATCCAGCACGCCTTGGGAACCCTGTTCCAGCGCCGCACGAGCCTGGTCATCGCCCACCGCCTGAGCACCGTCCGCCACGCCGACCTCATCCTGGTCCTCGACCACGGTCGCATCGTCGAGCACGGAACCCACGACAGCCTGGTGGCCTGCGGTGGCCTCTATGCCCGCATGCAGGCCGAACTCGTCCGCTCCTGAGGCGGACCCGGCCCACCTCTCAGCCTGTCGCCTGCCGTGCCTCGTTGAACCAATCTATTCCCACCTGATTCGATCAGGTTATCGCTGTTTTTGTCTTCGGGCAGTGAACCTGTCACCCGGTAGAAAACCTGCCTCAAAGGAAACCGCCCCCCGAAAAACATCTCGTTATCGATATTTCTGCGACCCGCAAAGAACCTGTCCCCGGTTGGCCCTCCAACACGGGTGATCTGATCGATGGGCCGATCCCACGATGGATTCCCCAACCCAACCGGCGATCCGGGAGAATTGGAAAACTTTGAACCTGTCACCCTATTGAGGGTGGGAAAACTGTGCCCTTGAATCCGGCGGGTTTGGGCCGAGACTGCGCCCGCTGTTTATGGCACACGTCAAGTTGCACATTCCCGGTCCGGTCGAGGTGAGCGCCAAGACCTTCCACGCGATGACCCAGCCGATGATCGGGCACCGGGGTCAGGGCTTCAAAGACCTCTACGGTCGCATCCAACCGCAGCTGCAGACCCTGCTGTCGACCCGGCAACGTGTGTACCTGTCCACCTCAAGCGCCTGGGGCGTGATGGAAGGGGCCCTGACCAACCTGGTCTCGAAGAAGGTGCTCAACTGCATGTGCGGAGCCTTCTCGGACAAGTGGTTCGATGTGTCCAAGAAGCTGGGCAAGGATGCCGAGGCGCTCCAGGTGCCCTGGGGCTCCCCCATCCGGGCCGAGCAGATCGACGCGCGCCTGGCCACCGGGCAGTTCGATGCGCTCACGCTGATCCACAACGAGACCAGCACCGGGACGATGAGCCCGCTGGACGAGATCGCCGCGCTGAAGCGGAAGTACCCCGACGTGATGTTCATTGTCGACGCGGTCAGTTCGCTGACGGCCGTGCCGCACCGCTTCGATGAGCTGGGGATCGACATCCTGCTGGCCGGCACCCAGAAGGCGTTCGCCCTGCCCCCGGGCCTGGCGGTCTTCGTCGCCTCGCCGGCCGCCCTCGCCAAGGCCGCCACCATCAAGACGCGGGGGTACTACTTCGACCTGCTGGAGTTCGAGAAGAACGCGGCCGACAACATGACCCCCAGCACGCCGGCAATCCCGCTGATCTACGCGCTGGAATCGAAGCTGGGCGAGTTCTTCGCCGAGGGTCTGGAGGCCCGGTATGCGCGGCATTCGGCGACCAACCAGCAACTCAAGGACTGGGCCGCCGGCCACGGGTTCACCCTCTTCCCGGAGGCGGGCTTCGAGTCCAGGACCCTCGTCTGCGTGAACAACGGGGCCAAGCCGGGTGGGCGGGTGATCGATGTGGCCATCCTCCAGAAGCGGGTCAAGGACCGCGGCATCCTCATCGACGGCGGCTACGGCAAGATCAAGGGCACCACCTTCCGCATCTCCAACATGGGCGACGAGACGCCGGCGAGCATCGCGGCGCTGGTCGGGATCCTCGACGAGTCGCTGGCGGGGCTCTGAACACTCCCCCCGAACCCCGGGAGACCGCAGGACCCGGTGCAACGGCGCGACAATCGAGGACAATCCTCCGACAACGGCGTCGCTTGTGAGGTCCAGCGGTTCCCGGATAGGTTTCACCCGATGTCCGAGGCCTGCCCTGTCCCGAACTGCACCCCCGACCGGTGCGCCGCGCCCGCGGTGTGCCCGCTCAACCGGGTGCGGGCCGGCACCACGGTGGTGGTCAAGCGCCTGACGGCCTCTCCCGACATGAACCAACGGCTCCGGGAGATGGGCTTCGGCGAAGAGCAACGGGTGAAGGTCCTCAGCCTCGCCAACAACCTGCTTTGCCAGGTGTGCAACGCCCGCCTCGGCCTGAGCGAGCGCCTGGCCGAGACAATCCTGGTCCAACCGCTGGGGATGGTTCCCGGACTGCCGTCACCCACCGCCCGACCGGTGCGGTTGGCGGCCTGATCCGGTGGGTGGGGCCTGGATGTCTGACCAGCCCCCACATCGCCCGGATGGATGGTCCGGCAACTCCCCCCGGACAAGATGCCGACAATCGGCGGCAACCGCCCGACAACCCCGTGCCTTGCGCCTGTCCACGGTCCGTCCCTAGCCTGACCCGACGATGCGACCCCTCTCGACATTGAGCCCCGGCGAACGGTCGGTGGTCGTGCGGATCGACATCCCTCCCGACCAGCGCGGCCGGTTGCTCGAGATGGGGTTGCTGCCGGGCACCCCGGTCGAGCTGGTCCGCTTCGCGCCGCTCGGGGACCCGGTGGAGATCAAGCTGCGCAACTACCACCTCTCGCTCCGCCGGCTCGAGGCCGAGAAGATCCAGGTGGGCTGATCCGATGAAGCCCTTCACCGTCGTCCTGACCGGGAACCCGAACTGCGGCAAGACCACCTTGTTCAACGCCCTGACCGGGCTGCGCGCACGGGTGGGGAACTACGCCGGGGTCACGGTCGAACGCAAGGAGGGGGCGCTCACCGGGGCCGATCCGCGCCACCCGGTCGTGGTGCTCGACCTGCCCGGCACCTACTCCCTGAGCCCGCAGTCGCCCGACGAGCAGATCGCGCGCGATGTGCTCTTCCAGCGGCTGCCCGAGGTGCCACCGCCCGACCTCGTGGTGGTCGTGGCCGACGCCTCCAACCTCCAACGCAACCTGTACCTGGCCACCCAGGTGATCGAGTTGGGCCACCCGACGCTCCTGGCCCTGAACATGGTGGACGTGGCCCGGGATCGCGGCCAGGAGATCGACCTGGAGGCGCTGGCCAAGGCCCTCGGCGTGCCGGTGCTGGCGCTGGTGGCCAGCCAGGGCGAAGGGATCGAGGCGCTCCGCCAGGCGATCCGCGCCCAGGCGGCGGCCCCGGGAACACGCCACGTGATCCCCCGCCAGTTCAACGAGCTGCCCGAGGACTTCGGCCGCGAGGCCCAGGCGATCGAGGACCGCCTGGAGGCGCTCTTTCCCCAGCGGTCGCGACTGGCCGCCGCCGAGGCGTTGCTGCTGCTTTCCGATGAGCGGACGCTGCCCAACGAGGGCGACCCGGCCGGGGCCCGGCATCCGGCGGCGCTGGTCGAAGAGGTCCGCTCGGCCCGCCGACGGCTCGAGGCCGCGGGCGTGGACTGGCGCAGCGCGGCCATCGAGGCCCGTTACGCCCGGCTCTTCGCCATCGAGCAGCACGTGGTCCGCGAGACCGCGCCGCCCGGGGAGACGCTCTCCGACCGCATCGACCGCGTCGTGACCCACAAGGTCTGGGGCCTGCTCATCTTCGTGGCGGTCATGGCGCTGATGTTCCAGTCGATCTTCTGGCTCGCGCAGTACCCGATGGACGGCATCGAGGCCGTGGTGGACGCGCTGGCCGGATGGGTCGGGTCGACGATGCCGCCGGGCGACCTCAACGACCTGATCACCCGCGGCGCGATCTCCGGGGTGGGCTCGGTGGTGGTGTTCCTGCCGCAGATCTGCCTGCTCTTCCTCTTCATCGGCCTGCTGGAGGACACCGGCTACATGTCCCGCGCGGCTTTCCTGATGGACCGCCTGATGAGCCGGGTGGGCCTGCACGGCAAGAGCTTCATCCCGATGCTCTCGTCCTTCGCCTGCGCCATCCCGGGCATCCTCGCCACCCGCACCATCGAGACACGCCAGGACCGCCTCGCCACGATCCTCGTGGCCCCGCTGATGAGCTGCTCGGCCCGCCTGCCGGTCTACACGGTGCTCATCGCCGCCTGCATCCCGCAGCGCAATGGCTGGCCCGGCATCACCCTGCTGCTGATGTACCTGCTGGGCATCGCCGGGGCCCTGGGCATGGCATGGGTCTTCAAGAAGAGCCTGCTGCGCGGCGACCCGCCCATGTTGATCCTCGAGCTGCCACCCTACAAACGGCCGATGGCCGGGGCGGTGCTGCGGCAGATGTGGGACCGCTCCCGGCTCTTCCTGCGCCGGGCGGGCACCGTGATCCTCGGGATCAACATCCTGCTCTGGTTCCTGGCCACCTACCCCCGCCCCGGGGAGATCGGCGAGCGCTTCGAGCGGCAGCGGACCCAGTGGCGGCAGACGGCCTCCGAGCCGCCGACCGACGAGCAGTCCGCGGCCCTGCTGCGCATCGACCAGGCGGAGGCCGGCGAGCGGCTGCGACAATCCTTCGCCGGACGGCTTGGCCGCGCGATCGAGCCGGCGATCCGACCGCTGGGCTTCGACTGGAAGATCGGCATCGGCCTCGTCACCTCGTTCGCGGCGCGTGAGGTCTTCGTGAGCACCATGTCGGTCGTCTACAACGCGGGCGACGGCGATGGCGAGGGCACCGCCAGCCTCGCCGAGGCGATGAAGTCGGAGCGGCGGGGCGACGGCTCGCCGGTGTACACGCCGCTGACCGGGCTCACGCTCATGGTCTTCTACGTGTTCGCCATGCAGTGCGTGAGCACGGTGGCCGTCGTCCGGCGCGAGACCAACTCCTGGCGATGGCCGCTGTTCCAGGCCGTGTACATGACCTCGCTGGCCTGGGTGCTGGCATGGTTGACCCACGTGGTGGGCACCCGGATGGGGTTCTGAGTCAACACGGCCGGCCCGCGACGCCGGCCGGCCCGCGATCCTCATCCCACCCGGCCCGCAGGGCCTCGAGGGCCCGGGCCCGGTGGCTGATGCGATTCTTGACCTCCGCGCCCAGTTCGGAAAAGGGGCGATCCCATC
>Ga0068872_10002130_pt1 | contig 15654 bp, 28 predicted proteins | sample NOAtaG_7_FD_66441 | JGI IMG/M metagenome (GOLD analysis project Ga0068872, IMG submission 66441) | Freshwater lake microbial communities from Lake Erie, under a cyanobacterial bloom - NOAA_Erie_Diel1S_2200h metaG | ecosystem: Environmental > Aquatic > Freshwater > Lake | place: USA: Ohio, Lake...
CTATCTAGAGAGATTCCTTCTATAAAGTCTTTAATTTCTTCTTGCTCAAGAACTTTGTATTTTACAAAGGTTCCAAGTTCTGGAACAAAAATTTGATATATCCTCATACACAACCTACATCTTCTTAAGATTAATTAAATAGTAACTTAAAAAAAAGTGTTAACTAAGGATACTGTATCTGGGGAAACGTATTTTTTTATAGTTGCCTTGTACGTTTCTACAACTGTATACACATATGCTATCTAGGTCTTCTAATACCCAGTATAGCATACGTGTCAAGTTGCGCAACAAGATTACTCGCAAATATCTTCTATCGAAGGATGGGGCTCTCTACATGGGCCGGAGAATGACCAAAAGATTATTAAATCAAATGGTGTATGAATCTTATTCTTTAATAAAAGTTTTGCTCTTAAATAATCTGGGTTTGCATCAATTTGGCTGTTTGTTCGCTTTTTCATTTTCGTTCCTTAGTGTATAATTGCTGACTCTATTATATCATTTAAGAAGATTGGAAGAAGATGTATCGCATGTCAACTAAATATTCATCGTCGCAAAACGAATTAAAAAAACTGTACTCACTATTAGATAGAGTTCGCGCTGCTGCATTAGGTGCAGATTATAAAACTAGAATAGAAATGAAAGAAATGGCTGACAAAATTGTCGAAAAGATAAAAGCCATAACTCAACAGTTCGAATGTGATAAAATGGATGCAAACCATTCACAGAAAGATTCTCAATGAAAGAAACTACCAACGAGTCTAAGCAATTAGAATTAGCAATTGCGCAGATCGAAAAACAATTTGGCTCAGGATCAGTTATGAGACTAGGCTCATCTGAATTTGAGTCTTGGCCAGCTATTCCAACTGGTGCAATGTCATTAGATAGAATCCTTGGAATTGGAGGACTACCTAAGGGTAGAGTCGTAGAGATTTATGGCCCAGAATCTTCGGGCAAGTCAACACTTGCTCTTTCAGTCGTTGCACAAGCACAAAAAGCTGGCATTCGTTGTGCATATGTTGATGCAGAGCATGCATTAGACCCAGTGTATATGAAAGCTGTTGGAATTGATCTCGATGATTTACTCCTTGCTCAACCTGATTATGGCGAACAAGCTTTAGAAATCGTAGATAAGCTTATTAGAACTGGGGAGCTTGGAGTTATAGTCATTGACTCAGTTGCTTCCCTGATTCCTAAAGCAGAGCTTGAAGGAGAAATGGAATCTCAGCAGATGGGCTTGCAGGCACGTATGATGGCAAAAGCCATGCGTAAACTAGTTGGGCTAGCAAATCAGCATAAGACTCTCATTATCTTTATCAATCAATTAAGAAATAAGATTGGCATTATGTTTGGTAATCCAGAAACAACTCCTGGTGGTATGGCACTGAAGTACGCCGCATCTGTTCGTATTGATATCAGAAAGAAAGAAGATATCAAAGATAAAGCTGGCAATGCAGTAGGAATTGTATCTAAAGCTAAAATTATCAAAAACAAAATGGCACCCCCAATGAAGATCACAGAATTTAACATCATGTACGGTAAAGGTATCGATGAATACGGCTGCGTTCTTGACGTCGCAATTGAAGAAGGTCTGTTTACGCAGAAAGGCGCATGGATCTACTATCACGGTGAACTATTTGCCCAAGGTAGAGAAAATGCACTAAGTCAGCTAAAAGAGAATGAAGTGTTATTCAATCAAGTAAAAGATGAGATCCAAGTTGTCGGACAAAAAGCTTAGTATAGATCCTTGTCCATACTGTCCAGTTCCACCTAACTTCATAGTTAAAACTCTTCCCGCAAAAGAAGAGGGCTGTACAAGATATGGAATTGAGTGTAGAGAGTGTGGAGACGATTGGATAGAGGTTGTAGATGATTGATAATGACAATGTTGTCTTTGTAGATTTTTCTCAGTCGAAATCTTTTTTATCTAGATTAGAAGAGTGTTTATCAAGTATACACAAAGTGCTTGATGATCTTTTAATTTATATCTACGAACATCAGGATTCAAAGGTACTATAACCGTCAAAACCGCGCCCAATTTTTTCGGGCCTAATATTTTTTTTAAATTTAGAGAAACGGTAGCGTACAAGTTATGGAATCTTTCTGGGACATTCTAAAAAGATTGATGGAATCTGTCAGGTCTGTTGAAGCTGACGAAATGCTAGAGGTTGACTTTAGTTCTGAGTCCTCGCATCAAGATTATTATGCGACGTTTCACACAGATAAAGATAACAATATTGTTCTTACAATGTTTGACCCAGAACAGTGGTCGCTAGTTCAAGATATGTCTAAGTTCTTAAGTAAATCTGTAGAAGACATAGTAAGAGAGCTCGACCCCACCAGTCCCAACATATATGTCGTAAGTTCTGATGAGATCGAGCTCGGACCACCTGATGAAGATGATTTTTAACTTACATAGCTAAACACTGGCTTGTTGTTTTCTAGATAGTTCTGATCGTACCATCCATATACTAAACATCCAGCTATTTCTTGAGCTAACCTATTTGATAAGTGAGCTGGCAATAGTGTCTTGAGATAGACATTCTCTTCTGCTCCTTTGAGTGGACCATAACATCCTTTGTCTTTGGTCCAGAAGTTATAAAACGCAGTGTATCCCATGATATTGTCATATACAGACTTTGGATGAATATCATTGATCAAAATCGCACAATCAAACTTAAAGCCCATAGTTGTGTATAGATCAGACACCAATCTACACTCATGCTCATAACCTATAAAGGTAAGATGATGTATATCTCTTTGTACTCTTGTGTACAGGTGTCTTCCTATTTTTTTAGCCATCTTTTCATAAGTCATCTCTGATGAGTCATGATCAAACATTATTACATCATGGTCTTTTGTTATTTGTCCCAATAGGGATCCATTAATTCTCCAAGGTGCTTTTGTCTGTAGAAGTTTACTTGAAGCTACCAATGTGTTATTAGGCATTGTGGTCATTTGTTTTTCTTTCTGCGTTTGTTTTATCTAATTAAAAAAATTTACTGAGATATCAGTAATCGTATCCATAGTTATCCATGTCGAAGTTCATATCGTCATAGGCATCTCTATAAGCATCGAATCCACCTATCTGGTATGACTCCATGAATTCTTCGATTTCATCTTGAGTCTCTAGGATCATTGTGTCTTCGAAGGTTTTGTCTTCATTGTTTTTACGTGGCATTTTTGTTTCCTTTTTGTAGTGGTTTTTATCGGGCTTACCCGAGTGAGAGAAAAACTATCAGTGTTTTGCGGGCCTTGCAACCTATATGGGGAAATTTCTAGGAAAAAATTTTTGAACCTATAAAGACATGTAAAAAAGTCTTACCCTATGGAATTTGGGGAAAATTTTCAGGTGGGTACCTATGGATATATCGTGGATTATAAACCTTAAACGAGCCCACCGGGGGATCGGGGTTACGATGTATAAGAAAAAGGAGACAGAAATGTTTACAAAAGAAGCGAAGGCAAAGTTGGAGGAAACAAAGGCTTTGTTGGATAAGGGAGAAAAGATTGTTGTTGAGATGGAAAAGAAGACAAAGCAAATTGTCTTGAATGTTTCTGTTGATGCACAAGAAGAGATTGATGTTGATTTCCTTCAGGGAATGGTCAATCGGATGGTTGTGTCTTTCTTCAAGTATGGAAAAGTTGAAGAGGGATATGGTAAGGATGGAGCAATGGATGCGATTGAATCGTTGAAGTTGAGACTGAAGGCATTCGAAGAAGGCAATGAAGCAAAGAACTTGAAGAAGGGAAATGTGGAGATGCTGATGGATGTGGCAAACTTTGCAATGATTGGATTCATGTTCCCTAGGGAGGGTGAATACTTTGAGGCAACAGACTCGAATAAGTCTGTTGGTCGTGTGACTAAGAGTGGTCATACGACAGAGCGCAAGAACTAAGCGAGAAAAAAGAAGCTTAGGAAAGAGAAGTGTGTGGTGAGTTCACGCACTTTTCTTTTTATTGGTAGATATTAAATTTATTTTTTTATGGGTAGGGCTTAGGCCCATAAACAAAGGAGATACCCATGCACTCAAGGGAGGAACTGCTCAAGTGGCAGGCAATCTACAAGGAGAAGGCCAACAACGAAGAGTTGAGCGACGAAGAGCGTATGCACGCAATCGGTCGACTGACTGACATCGCATACGCCCTCGAGAACGCGTAGCAACGCGATAAAAGAAACGGTACTGTCGGGAGATAGGGCCGTTTTCTTTTTATGGGTAGGTCTTGGACCTTACTTACGGTGCGTCCGTGTCCTTTATGGGCTAAGCAGCACGCTGGCTTCAGCGTCGTACAGAAGCAGTCGTGTACACGTCGGGTGTATGCGCAAGCACAGAAAGAAGTTCATTTCAATGGACATTTTCACAATCCAGACAATCCGTCAGAACATTCAACGGTCAAGTGCGTTGATGCATTCCGTCAAGGAAAACATCAAGGCAGCGATCGTCATGTCGATTCTCGGTGGCCTGCTGGTCGCAATCTGCGGCTACCTGTACATCGAAACCCCGAACATGAGCACCGAGAGCTTCATCTTCATCCTGATCCACTTCATCGGTGGCATCGGTGCGTTGGTGTTCGCAATCGTCATGATCGTGAACTCGGTGATCGACTTTCGTCGTGCGGAGCAGAGAATCAACACTGCCTACTCCGAAATGTGGAGAATGGAAGAGCGTCTTTCACGTAAGACGGCCTAACTAGGCAAAAGAAGAAAGACCCAGGGTGAGTTCCTGGGTTTTTCTTTTATAGGTAGATTTACGATCTATTAGCTCCCGTAGTAAGGAGAACTGACCTCAGTTGTTGGAGACGCAAGTCAAAGACGTAGGGTAACGTAATAATCATGCACAATACGTTAAGTTGTGTACATGACATGTTCCTGGAGGAATCATGGCTTCAACAATCATCTACAGCATCGCTGCTGTAATCATCCTTGTCCTTTTCGGCTTGAACGTTGCAGTAATGTTCAAGGGTCGGAAGGCACAAATCATTGGCTTCGTAGGTGGATTCTTCACGTTCCCATTTATGATTGGAGCTATCCTTGCTATTGTCCTTATTGAAAAGGACATGGATTTGCCACGTTTCATTGTGGGCTGCATGCTCATCAGTGGCGGTACAATTGGCTACATCTTTGGTATGTGCAGTCTCGCTGAGAAGGCAGAAGCCAAGTAAAACAAAAAAAGATTAACCCAGGGTGAGTTCCTGGGTTTTTCTTTTATAGGTAGGTCTATGACCTATTAGCTTCTGTAGTAAGAAGAACTGGCACCAGTTGTTGGAGACGCAAGTCGAAGATGACCTCAGTTGTTGGAGACGCAAGTCGAAGACGTAGGGCAAAGCGTAATTATCGTGTACAGTACGTCAAGCTGTATGCCTACATAGGGGGTACCTATGGGCGCAAGCCGTGCAGCCATGCGTAAAATGGCAAAAGACCGGTTCTGGGAACAGGACGACGAACAAGAAGACATAGCTCTTTTCAAGATCGCAAACGATCTTGACCGTCGCAAGCATTACAACCCGTGCTTTAACGTGAAAATAATGCCACAACTCATGTCGTGCGGTCATCATCATCGAGATGGTTACTTCGCTGATGGACCTGGGTGCGAATGCGGTCATTGTCCAGTCGTATGCGCTGTTTGTAACGCATACGTTGATTTGGATTATGAGAATAGTGTATACGCTAGCGATGCATACATTGATTACGTATCATACATGGAATCAATTGATTGCGATTGTAGTGTAGACTACCAGTGTGACGACTGCTATTGTCGTCAAAACTGTCGTCCTGGTCATCATAATCACGACATTAAGAAATAGTCTTAACAGACTGTTTCTGTGACTTTCCCGAGTTTAAGTACTTGGAAGAGAGAGAGACTCCCTTAGGGGAGTTTTTCTTTTATGAATAGGTTTAAGTCCTCAAAGGGAGGACCTGCCTGCTCAACAGCGCGATCTTGCAAACAAGGAGGGCCATCATGGCTTCACGCAAGAACACACATCCCATCCACAGCATCCACTTCCGCAAGGACGAGATGCCCCACCAGATCCAGGTGTGCACATGGCACCTGGGCATCATCAAGTCTCACCTGGACAAGGCCGAGTCGATCATCTCGATCCCGGTGACCTGGTCCAGCGAGGACATGTCGTGCGAGGCCTGCGGGCGGTCGCACAGCTGACCTAACAAGGTCAACAAAAAAAGAAGGCCCTTTCCATCCGTTCGCGCGGGGTGGAGAGGGTTTCTTCTTTTATGGTGGTCGACCGATCACTAAAAACCAACAACAGAAAGAAAACCAATGAACACGTTCACGACCAACGAGGTGGTGTACACCGTCGACAAGGACGGCGTCACGACCAAGTACAAGCTCCGCGTCCTGCTCGAGCAGGCCGGGATCCAGCTGGACTACGCCGAGGAGACGATCGACCAGGTCATCGACCAGTTCGAGAACCTCGAGTTCGGCCAGTCGGTCAGCTTCCACAACGTCAACACGAACTACGCCGACGAGCTCATCGTCCGCAAGTTCCGCCGCCACATCCCCAACCACAACGTCAAGCCGAAGCTCCACAAGTAGCAGACGCTTACGTCAACGTAATAAAGAAAACTTCTTTTCCCCGAGGGGCTTCGGCTCCTTGGGGTTTTCTTTTTATGGGTAGACCCTAGGTCTTTAATTGGTGCATCTGCATGTGCACTAGCCTGCGTCGACGAGCGCATCTCGTCAAAAACCCGAAAGGGGGATCCGCAATGGATCTCGTAACATTCATCCTGATCGCTTTCTTGGCGATCACTTTTATCATCTTTCCTGGTGTCGGAATGGCTATGGAAAGCAACACACCGGTCAAGGATTTCTTCATTGGAGCCTTGATCATCCCGGTGCTCTTCACATGGTGCGGACTTTACACGTACGCATTCTTCAACATGCCCGACGAAATCATGAACGATGCAACGTCGAGCTTCATCACATTCGTAGTTTTCATGATTGCAGGACCAGCCATTGGGGCTCTCGTGTTCGTGAAGGTGCTCAAAAAGATCTACGAATAACAAAAACAAAAACAAAAACAAAAAGAACTACCTCGGTTATGCAGAACCGGGGTTTTTCTTTTATGGGTAGTCAACCGACCACCTAAAACCAACAAAGAAGGAGGCCCAAAGTGGCAGCCATCCAATTCATCGGAGCATACGTGCTCCTGATGCTCATCACCATCCCCGTCATGAGGTGGATGTTCCGTGCAGAGATCCAGGAGATCGTCGACAAGACGCTGGTTTCTGTCGCGGAATCCAACATCCTCGTCAACAACGGAGAGGTGATGAGGTCCAACTCGTTCAACGAAGACGGGACCTACTACGGAAGAATCGTCCGCATGTCTGCTCCAGAAATCGTTGAGCCGGTCAAGACAGCTTCCGTTCCGAAGATGAGCTACAGCACGGCAACAAACGTGCTCACAATCATCGACGACAACGGAAAGACCATCAAGTTCAACATGTGGAAGAACACCGACAAGGCGTTCGACATGCTGGAGAAGATGGTCAAGCAGGCAGATGACCTGCAGGACGACGCAGAAGAAGCTCTTCTCGACATCGAGGAAGAGATCTACCGCAAGAACGGTGAGAAGAACCCTCATCGCGGTGAGGGCGTCAAGTCCAAGGTGAAGAAGTAGTCACGAACTACTGACACCGGAGAGAGAACCACACAGCCAGTGTGGTTTTCTCTTTATGGGCAGTAACTAGGTCACAAAGACCTGACCCAATTCACGGAGGTAAAACGTGAAACCATACATCCCTAGCAAAGAGGAGGAGGAAAAGTTGGCTAGCATTAACAAGCGATTGGTTGCTACCGAACTTCAACTCAATCGCTTTGCCGAGTACGGCACCTTTCGAGGTGCTCAAGGATGGCTTGTCCTTGACAAAGATAAGAACGAAAGCCTTTATCTTTTGCTCTTTCGAACTCAAGACAAGTTAAAGACACTTAAGTTTAAGTAGTCTTTTTACAAAATGACTTTCCCGACCTTAAGTGGTTGGAAGAAGGAGAGACCCCGAAAGGGGTTTTCTCTTTATGGGTAGTTCCTAGGTCTCAAATTCCTGAGGTCTTTGAAATAACTGCCCAAGCCGACGGAGGTCGGTATCACAATGGCAAAGATCAAGAACAAGGCTGCCGAGGTGGCCTTCAAGATCCTGTGGGCACTCGTGGCAAAGAAGGCACACTTCGAAGACAACGTCATCGAGCCCCTGCAGAACACCATCAGCAACACGCAGACGAAGGCTGATGCTCTCCTCAAGGAGCTCAAGAACAACGTCTTCATCGCGTTCAAGCTCAAGAAGGGCGAGGCTGTCACGATGCAGATCATCGAGGACGGAAAGCTGAAGAACATCGTTCTGCGTGGACAGGACGACTTGACCTGGGTGGAGGACAAGATCTGGTCGCTGCAGTGCGACGTCAACTCCTGCACCGAAGAACTGAACAACGCCAAGGCCGAGATGAACAAGGCAAAGAAGCAGCTCGCAGCAATCAAGGGGCAGATCACCAAGGCCCAGAAGGCGTACGAAAACGCCTGATCAGTGATCAAAAGGGACGACTCCCGAAGTTTCGACTTCGGGGGTTTTCTCTTTTATGGTAGATTCAAGACCTCAAAGGGAGGTGTTGTCTGCCACACAGCGTGATCTTCCATAAGGAGGGCCAAAATGGCTTCACGGGAGAACCTCAACAACATCCACGAAATCTCCATCAATGCAGATGGGGAGATCCTCAACCTGATGGCGTGCAGCGAGCACGTCTTCGCAATCACGGCCAGCCTCGACAAGGCTGCCCAGGTCCTCAAGACCATCACTCTCGACCTCGGCGTCGGCTTCTGCCAGGCCTGCGGTCGAGATCACAAGTGATCTAACCAATCACAGATAAGAGGGACTCTTCTGCTCGTTCACGCGGGGCAGGAGGGTTTTCTCTTTTATGGTAGGTTTAAGATCCCAAAGGGGGGTCACCAACCACACAGAGCGGTCTGCTTGAAAGGAGCAGATATGAAACAGAAACCCGAGCTGATCCGAATTTCGGCAAGCGATCCAACACTCGTCAGCCAACTTGCAGACGAGTACCGCAAGTGGGCATCAACCCAAAAAGCGGAAGCAGTGAAATACTGTGTAGAGTGCACTAAGCTGTCAATGACAGAGTACAAGCACTGCCTCGTTCACCTTCACACTCACTAAAAGAAAGAAAAAAAACATGAGATCACCCTCTGTTGGCCGTCCGCTCGGGCCAGCAGGGGGTTTTCTCTTTTTTGGTAGGTCTTAGACCTTTAAATATTGCAGCTGTACATGCAGTAGCCTACCGTCGATGGGCGGAACCCATCATCTAGCATACTCTAGGAGGAGTCATGCCAGCAAACAACCCGAAGGGAATCTATCCCTTCATTCTCACCATCCTGTCGATCATGGATGGCCGTCTCGATTTCGAGCGTGCCGTTCAGTCTGACCCGATGTACACCGACGTGTTCGTGTACGGCAACATGCACTTCGTTCCCAACGTGGTTCGCAGCATGTACGTGCACGCATGGGGTGGAGAACCCACACTCGCCAAGCTGATCGGACCAGTCATGTTCGATCCGGCGTTCATCTTGCAGATCATTGCCCAGACGGGTGGCGATCCAGAGATGGGTCATGGCGGTAAGGGCGATATCTGGCGTTGGTCAGGTGTGCATCAGCATGCCGACTTCAACGGACAGATTCGTCCCGCAATCAGCTGGAAGTAAGCTGAACAAAGAGGAGACCTCGATCGTACAGGATCGGGGTTTTCTCTTTATGGGTAGTAAACAGACCTCTAACCCAAGGTCACCAACACCACGGAGGTAAAACGTGGACATTCAAGAAGCCATCGTTCAGGCACTGAAGGACTCAATCCTCAGGACCTGGGACTTCGAGAAGAAGCTGCAGAACACCATCAACCTGATCGCTCAGGAGATCGAAGAGATCACCGAGGAGATGGCAGAGCTGACTGGCGAAAAGCTGGAGAAGTACGAGGCAATGCTCAATGCAGCCAAGGAAAGCAACCAGCGAGCAGCCCGTCGTCTCGAAGAGGCCAAGAAGGCACACATCAAGCTTCGTTCGGAGTACGAAAAGCTCAAGAAGAGCTGAAAAACTTCATTCACAATCAGGAAGAGTCGTCAACTTCCGGAGGAGGAGCCCCGTAAGGGGTTTCTTCTTTATGGGTAGATTCTAGGTCTCAAAGTGGGACCATTTACTCACACAGTGTGGACATGATTCATAGGAGGGATCATGAAACTGTACCAGACCCAACTTCAGGCATTGAAGTTCCTACTGAAAAGTTGGAGCAACAATCCTGAAGTTCTTGTCGGAGAAATCCTTGACGAAGTTTGTGCTGTTCAAGAAACGGTTATCAAGCTTGAAGAGGAAATCAAAGACTTAAAAGAAACCATCAAATGCATGGAAGAAGAAGCCAAGCAGGCAAACGAGTATATTGATTTGATTGAAAATCATATTGATTACTTGTCTTGTCGCATTGACGACGTTCTTCCGCAGCATCTCATACCAAAGAACAGTCCTCGCAGTGTTAGCCGTGACGGCGAATATCCAGGTTATGAGATGAGTTTCCAGCAAGTCGGAGTTATCAACTACCTTATGGGTAAGAAGATTATTCCACAGAAAAATCTTGACAATCTTGTTAAGATTCTTCAAGACTGGAATCCGTGGGCCTTTCAGGAATCATCCCGTGCAAAGAATGCATGGGCTGCACAGGCAATTGCAAAGCTGGAGTCACTTCCAGATAAGTAGCATCTGCTACTAAAAAACAAAAAAGATATCCCCTTGCTAGTCGTCCACACGGGCTAGTAAGGGGTTTCTTTTTTTTGGGTAGTAACTAGACCTCTAACCCAAGGTCAATATAAAAAAGGAGAACCATGAAAAAGGTTCAGTGGTGCGGATGCATGGATGTGCGTTCGCCAAAGGATGGGGTCGCTGACCTCTTCAGCCGTGAGCTGGTGGACGGAAAGCTTCGTGGAGAAATCTGGGAGCTTCTGGAAGTCAAGAACATCGCTGAGTTCAAGGATGAGCTCTCTGACATCGCATGGGGTGTCGGTCGAATCATCGGAGGAATCCTCAAGAAGCCATACGTTCGAATTCCTGGAGACGGAATCCACTACCGCAAGGTCGTGGAGCGAGTCGAGGACTACGGATGCATGCGAAGCAAGCGCTTTCTCATCGAAGGCGAGTGCCCAAACAAGAAAGGAGGAGGTCAGTAATGGCTTACTCATACCACAATGGCGATTGTTACAACAAAGATTGTAAGAACGAAAACGGGGAACGTACATACGTGTACAAGGGTCCAGACTCAAGCATTGCGCTTTGGGTTGACGGAGCACTTCGCACATTTTGCGTTCCATGCGGAAAGAAGCGTCAGGAAAACAGAAAGAAGGCTGCCAAGAAGGCTGCCTACGTCAAGAAGCAGCCGACACTGTTCGACTGATCAATAACTGAGTCTTCGGACAAGGTGAGGAGAGGCCCCAGATGGGGTCTCTTCTTTTTTGGTAGAACAAAGGCCTCAAGGCCCAGACAACAAGGAGAACTACCATGAAGGCAATGACCACCGAGCAGAGGCAGATCATCCACGAACTGCTGGAAAAGGTTGCTGATCGTCTCTCTGAAGAGAGACTGATGCACATCCTGAATGCAATCAATCCTGCGGCAACGTCCAACTATCCGCACGGAGAAATCATCATCAGGGATCTCAAGATCCTCGTGGCAACTAACAACCTCAACAAGGAGAACAACATGAAGGCAATCCAGCCGAAGGAAGAAGTCATCGTCATCATCGAGGATGGCTTCGACACCGAAACCAACAACAACAAGAAGGAGGCCACCACCATGGCAACCAACTCGACCACCTGCCCCAAGTGCTCCGGCACCGGCATCTACAACGTCCCGCTGAAGGACGGGTCGATCGGCAAGTGCTTCCCCTGCAAGGGCACCGGCATCAACCAGTCCAGCACCCGTCCGATGAGCGAGGCACAGATCAAGCTCATCCGCAGCCTCTTCGCAGAGGCTCAGGGGTTCATGACCAAGGAGCAGCAGAACAACCTCACCAACAAGATGGTTGCTCACATCAACGGCAGCCAGAAGCAGACGTCCAAGTGGGCTTCCGCTGCGATCGACAAGCTCTTCGAGATCAAGCGCGCCAACGCGTCCTGATCTGAGCCGATCACGTTGACCACCTGACCCCCTTGGGTCGGAAGAAGGAGGGCTCCCCGAAAGGGGGGCCTTTTCCTTTTTTGGTAGAGCAAAGACCTCAAGTCTGAGCAAATGCCACAAACCGCGTGTAGACGGCCTCTACACAACAAAGTACCAGGAGGTACAACGTGCCATTTCACGGCATCGTAAGGAGAGGAAAGATGTGGCTTCGGCTGCTGACGTCAGCTCCGCTCCTCGAGGAAGACAAAGTCCTCGAAGAGTTCACAAGCGGGAGTTACGAACCCGCCTTCCTGAACCACTTCTTTCCGGACAAGTACCGGTTGGAAGTCAGGAAGATCCACACCAAGCGGTGGGGTCGCATGAAGAGCGAACCTGCCGTCGACAAGGATCATCGATTCTCCTCTGAGGAGCTTAGGTGGTCCACATCATCTGACCAGTATGTTCTCCGCATCAAGGCGAACAAAGGCTGGATGAGCTCCCTTGCGGAGATCGGGCTGTTCATCAAGAACTCCAAGAAGATGTCAAAGCGTCTGGCAGAATTGTCACGCTTGGCATGCGCTTGGCTGTACGACGATGATCTCTCGATCAAGGTTGGTATGCCGATCCACAACTTCCCTGAGAAGTACGTGGATGGTATCTCGGCGATCAGTCGCGACCTTGCCATCAGATGCATCCTATCCAACACCAACGCTTCACCTCGTTGGAGAGCTCAGCAGATTGCAAAGATCAATGGTGGTGTCACAGCCGTCGTTGAGATTCGCATGCTCACGCCATTCGGACTGATCAAGGGTAATGCTCTTGTGCTTCCGAAGAAGCAGATGCAAGGCTACGATGTGCTCACGTTTGAGCCCAACGTCAAGCCAGAAATCTACACAAGTGGCTGGCAATGGATCACGATCAACCCTTCTTACGGAGCAATTCCTGTCAAGTCGGACGATCTGAGCCATTCCATCTACTGGCGTGTCAAGAGCCTCTACGACGATGCAACACTCATGGACAGCCTGAAGGGAATGCTGACAACATTCTTTGCAGATGTCAAGAGTGGCAAGCGTTCCGAGTGGCTTACCAAGCTGGTTGAACATCAGGACGAAATCCTTCACGAGGATGACGAAGAGAAGTTTGACTCAGATCGTGGTCTCGTGTACCACATCCAGAATGCGGTAGCTCGACTTAACAAGTTGGGTGTTCCTCTCACTGCATCCCAGACCCTCATGTTCTTGAGCGTGAACGGTTTGAAGATGCAGCTTTTGACCAAGAAAACGGTTGAAGACGAGAATGGAAACTTTCGCAAGCTGGAGTCTTGGGAAGATAAGTCCCGTCACTGGTTTCCGGTGCCGTGGGCTTACGCTGCTCACGTCGTTACTCAGGAAGTTCTTCGACTCTTTGGGTTCCCTGTTACCAGCAAGCCTTGGGGCTTCTTTCACGAGAAGACTCACTGCTTTGTTGTTCCGGGCGAATTCTTCGAGAAGAACTACTCCAACCATGGAGGTTGGGACCAGGACGATACTGGCAAGATCTTGATCCGTACGGTGAAAGGTCGCCTCGGGGCACTGATCCTTCGCAATCCGAACGCATTCGGTGAGTGGAGTTTCATCCCTGTGGTTAATCCAGGTCCGGTGTTCCATACCTACACAGAAGCTCCTCCTGAACTGGACTTGAACGAGTTGAACAGACTTGTTCCACAGTACAGCCAGGTCGAACACCTTCTGGAGGTTGGAGAACTCCCCGGCAATGCTGGCCTTGAGCTTGGAGAGATCTACTCTCTCGAAGACGAGGACAGAGTCAGGTCGGCTAGTTTGCTGTTTCCTGCTGGTACAGGCGGTGCAACCATCCCCAAGATGCTGCATGCTGCCCTGGTCGGCGGACACATCGAGTCTCAGGTATGTTCCAATGAGGACATGATTGATACTCTGCAGACCGGCTGCGGTACTCCCGAGGACATTGCATTGATTGCTCAGAATGTCGATGACACGATGAACATCATTGCAGACGCAACTGGCGGTCAGATTGACGCTTTCTGGTACTATACCAGGATGTTCGACACTATGGCCGAGAAGTACGGAATGTACCCGGGCAACGTTGATGACTCGAAGTGGATCAAGCTTCACCGTGAACGAGAGGCGACTGCCAAGTCTGCTATCTCCGAGATGGTGAAGTGGGTCAACGACAACATCATCATGCCTGACGTCATCGAGAACATCGAGTTCACTCCTGCAGAGACAGCATCTATGAAGGAAGAACTCAACAAGATCAAGCGTTACCAGGCTTCCACCAAGACGTGGGCCCTGGACTTCGTGAAGATGTTGGAGCGTTCCGATGCCGAAGCTGGTGAGCAGTACACGAATCGCAAGATTCTCCTGCTCGTCCGTGCAGCATTCAATGCCAAGGAAAAGTTCCCTGGTGTGAACCACGACAAGTGGCTGTATTCGTTCTCTCCGAAGAGCGAGAAGCAGCCGGTCGACTGGTTCATCCGGGCACTCGAAGCCCTGAGCGAGACCAACCGTTAACCAGACGGACCACCAACAAGGAAAGCCCTGCCACACAGCCAGTGTGGTGGGGTCTTTTCTTTTATGGCAGATTAAAGACTTCAAGTCTCAATAGGCTTTAGGTCTCTGCTATCGGTTCTATTCTAAACAGACCCGATGCACTCGACTAGACCAACAAACACACGGTCGAGTAAAAAGAAGGGCAATCCCGCCCACAACCGAACAGGAGTTCAACCATGTCCACCCCACTCACCTTTACCGTCACGCACATCTGCGACGACCAGGTCACCGCTTCCGGCAAGACCAAGGTCCTCCTCATGGCTGACGGCGTCGACAAGTCCATCACGCTCTCCGCACTGATCGACCTCGGCCTCTTCAACCCCGCCAAGCCCCTCGCGAAGTGGCACCGCCTCGTGACCGACGACTACAAGTTCGAAGGTGTCGAGACCGACTACATCGCCGAAGACGGTTCCATCGTGGCTCTCAAGAAGCCCCGCCAGACCGTGTGGCTCAACGGCTCCATCCGCCGACTCGGACCCGCTCCGATCGCTCCGACGACCATCATCGACGAGATCGACGAGTCCGGCCCGACCATCATCGACGACGCCTTCTAACGCGTCCCGACTTCCATCCACGTCCCCCGGGGTTGCTACGGCTTCCTCGGGGGACACCCCCCTTTTATCCGAACACTCGCCCATCCCTCGCTTCGCTCGGGATGGGACTCGTGTTCGGGCCGTCGCTTCGCGCCGGACGAGTCGGACTACCGACTCCCCCCCTTTTCCAACTAGGCCCTAGACCGATAGTTTAGGGTCGAGTGAAAAGAAGGGATTTCCTTCCCACAATCCGACCATAGGAGGTCAATATGTCCCACTCACCGATGACGTTCACCGTCACCCATATCTGCGACGATCAGGTCACAGCATCAGGCAAGACCAAGGTTCTTCTGATGTGCGACGCGGTCGATCGCTCCGTCACCCTTTCCGCCCTCATCGATCTCGG
>Ga0068872_10002134_pt1 | contig 15639 bp, 10 predicted proteins | sample NOAtaG_7_FD_66441 | JGI IMG/M metagenome (GOLD analysis project Ga0068872, IMG submission 66441) | Freshwater lake microbial communities from Lake Erie, under a cyanobacterial bloom - NOAA_Erie_Diel1S_2200h metaG | ecosystem: Environmental > Aquatic > Freshwater > Lake | place: USA: Ohio, Lake...
CGGCGGTGTTCCTCGTCGGGCGTTTTGCCCAGGGCCTGCTCTGGGTGACCGGGGACCGGGCCCTGAGCGGCCGGCTCTTCGCCAACCGCGACGAGCTCAAGGCGCTCATCCAGTCGAGCACCGGCGCGCTCTCGAAGACCGAGAGGTCGCTCATCAACCGGGTGCTGGACGCCCAGAACCTGACGCTGTCCCGCGTGGCCCGGCCGATGGACTCGGTCCAGACGGTTCCCGTCACCGCCACCGTCGCCGAGATCCGCGGGCTCTGCCGGAGCCGGGGCCACACCCGGATGCCCGTGTGGAGCGGCACCCGCACGGCCCGGCGCATCGAGGGGATCGTCAGCCTCAAGGACCTGTTGCATGCCGAGCCCGAGGCGGGGGGTGCGACGGCCCGCGACTGGCTGCGACCGGCGCTCTTCCTTGACGACTCGTTGCGGATCGAGGAGGCCCTGCGGGCGTTCCAGCGATCGGGGGAGCATCTGGCCATCGTCCGGGGCCCCGGGGGCGTCGAGGTGGGGATCGTGACCCTCTCCGACGTCCTCGGCGCCCTGTTCCTGGAGGTGTCGCCATGAACGAGCCGGCGTCGATGCTGCAGATCGCGGCCAAGCTGTCGCTGGCCCTGGCCCTCGTGGCCTTCAACGGGTTCTTCGTCGCCGCCGAGTTCGCGCTGGTGAAGATCCGCGACACCCAGCTCGAGGCCCACATCCGGCGCCGTCACCGCCGCGCGGGCATGGTCCGCCACATCCTCGCCAACCTCGACGGGTACCTGAGCGCCTGCCAGTTGGGGATCACGCTGGCCAGCCTCGCGCTGGGCTGGGTGGCGGAGCCGGTCTTCGCCGCGCTCCTCGAGCCGGTGTTCGGATGGTTCCGCATCGAATCGGCGCAGGTTCGCCATTTCCTGTCGGCCTCGGTGGGCATCATGGTGGTGACCTTCTTCCATGTCGTGGTCGGGGAACAGGCCCCCAAGTTCATCGCCATCAAACGCCCGCTGCCCTCGTCCCTCTGGGTGGGTTACCCGCTCCACTGGTTCTACCTGGTGACCTATCCGCTGATCTGGGTGCTCAACCGGACCTCGCTGTGGGTGCTCGAGCGCCTGGGGATCGATTCGGCCGGGCATGGGGAGGAGCACTCCGAGGACGAACTGCGCCTGATGCTGGGGTCGACCCTGGCCGCCGGCGGGAGCTCGGTGCTGGCCCGCGAGATCGTCCAAAACTCCCTCGATCTGGGCAGACGCCGGGTCCGGGAGGTGATGCGCCCGCGCCGCGAGATCGTGGCCCTCGACCAGCGCCGCCCCATCGCCGACTGCCTCCGGGTCGCCGACGAGACCCGCTACTCGCGATTTCCCCTCAGCGAGGACGGCGACCTCGACCGCCTGGTCGGGGTGGTGCACGTCAAGGACATCTACCTGCGCCGGGACGCCGCAGGGCCGGCCTCGGGACTCCGGTCCACCTGCAAGCCGGTCATCTACGTGCCGGAGACCGCCCGCCTCGACCGCCTGCTCCAGCTCTTCCTCGACCGCCGCCTGCACCTCGCCGTGGTGGTCGACGAGTACGGCAGCACCACCGGCATGGTCACGCTCGAGAACGTGCTCGAGGAGCTGGTCGGCCAGATCCAGGACGAGTTCGACCAGGAGAAGGCCCGCATCGAACCGCTGGCCGAGGGCCAATGGCGGCTGGACGGCGCCCTGCCGTTGTTCGAGCTGGCGGAACTGGTGAGGGAACCGGTGGAGGGCTCCGGTGCCCATACCGTCGGCGGCTGGGTGACTGAACGCCTGGGAGGATTCGCCAAGGTCGGCGATGGCGTGTCTCTGGGGGCATTCCGGTTGACGGTCTGCGAGATGGACGGCCTGCGCATTTCCCGGCTGCTTTTGGCCCGCCCGGCGGCCGAGCGGTTGGTCGCGGCACCGGAATGACGTCGGGAACCGCCCGGGATGGCCATCCTCAGCGCTGCCGGGGGGCGCGCCGCATCGACAGGAGCCAGGCCGCGGCCGCGCTGATGGCCGCGGAAACCGCGAGGGCCGCGGCAACCGGGTGTCCGGCCCAGGCCAATCCCGCCGCCTGGCCACCGGTGAGCGCGAGCCACATCCCGGCAGGCCAGGGATTCCTGGTCTCGGGGACCGGCTTCTTGACGAGGAGCCAGACGCTGGCCGAGAGCACGGCGGCGGCGACGCCCGAGGCGAGCACCACCAGTCGAGCCGGCCCCAGCTCCACGCCTGCCAGGACGAGGGTCATCGACTGCGAGAACGAGGCGACCGCGGTGGTTCCCACGAGGACCGTGATGCCGTACCCGGGGTGACCCCGGCGGCTCCAGCACAACCGACGCACCAGACCCCGGCTGGCCATCAGGTGGGCGAATCCCGTCAGGGCCGACAGGCAGAGTCCTGGCGCCGAACCGAGACCCAGGACCGTGGCCACCGCGCCGGCGGACAAGGTGGTCAGCAGCGCTGCCGCGACGGTGTTCTGGCTCGGCAGCCAGCGGTGGGTCTCGAGGGCGAGGGCCACCGTGAGGCCGGCCAGGCCCCACACCAGCGGGCGCGAGGTTGTGCCGGGCCCCTCGGCCACCAGGGCCAGCCCGATTCCCACCGCAACCCAGCCAACGGCGCGGCCGGACCAGCGGAGGGCGGGTGGGATCGGGGGCAGCGGGCTTCCGGTCGGGCGCATCGGATGCCGGCAAGTGAACCCCGGATCGGACCCCGAGGCCAAGGGAAGGCGCGCCGCGATGGACGGGCCGGAGGCACGGGACCCGGTTTCGCATCCAGGCCCAGACCCCCGAAATGAGGGGGATCCGGAGTCGCAACCCGGCCAGGAATCGGCCGCCTTGTCCCCTTGGGGGAGGCGCGGCTAGTCTCGCCGCATGACGCGCATCATCATCAACGGTTCCAAGGGTCGGATGGGGCAGGCGCTGCTTTCCTGCGCCAAGGACCATCCCTCCCTCCAGGTCGTGGCCGGGCTGGACGTCGGCGACGATCTTGCGGCGGTCCTGCCGGGGGCCGATGCGGTCATCGATTTCACCCACCACGATGCCACCGCCGGCGTGGCCGCCCTGTGCGCCGCCCAGGGCAAGGCCCTGGTCATCGGGACCACCGGACACAGCGACCCGGAGAAGGCGGCCATCCGGGCGGCTTCCGGCCACATCCCGATGGTCTGGGCGTCGAACTACTCGACCGGGGTCAACACCCTGTTCTGGCTCACGCGCAAGGCCGCCGAGATCCTTGGCCCCTCCTTCGACCTCGAGGTCATCGAGACCCATCACCGCCTGAAGAAGGACGCCCCGAGCGGCACCGCCACGACCCTGCTGGAGATCCTCGGGGACGTCCGCAAGGTCCAGCTCGAGGAGGCCCTGCGCCATGGACGCCATGGCATTGTCGGGGCCCGGACGCCGTCGGAGATCGGGATCCATGCGGTGCGCGGGGGCGATGTGGTCGGGGATCACACGGTCCTGTTCGCCGCGGTGGGTGAGCGGGTCGAGCTCACCCACAAGGCCAGCAGCCGCGACACCTTCGCCCAGGGAGCGCTCCGGGCGTCGGCCTGGGTCGTCGGGAGGCCTCCGGGCATCTACAGCATGCAGGACGTGCTGGGGCTGCAGTGAGTCCGGAATCCGCCGGAATGGCATCCCCGCCCGCGGGGGGCCCGCGAACCGGCCCCGAACGGGGGAAGATGCCGACCTCCCCCCCTTGGGTCGTCGTCGCCCTGGGTTCCAATCTTGGCGATCCCATCGCCAACCTCCGGTGGGCGATGGACCGACTGGAGGCCCGCTCATCCGGGCCTTTGAGGCGGTCCTCGCTGTGGACCAGCACCCCGGTCGACTGTCCCCCGGGTTCCCCGATGTTCGTCAACGCGGTGGTCATGCTCCAGCCGTTGCCGGCCGAGTCCCCCGGATCGCTCCTCGACCACCTCCAGTCCTTGGAACGGGAGGCGGGTCGGCGGCCCAAGGTCGTGCTCAACGAGTCGAGGCCCCTGGACCTGGATCTCATCGCCTGGGGTGATCTCCGTCTCGACACACCCCGGCTGGTGCTGCCCCACCCGAGGGCGGGGCTCCGGCGTTTCGTGCTCGAACCCTTGGCCGAACTGGATCCGGAGTGTCTCCTCCCGGGGGCGCGCGGCCCGGTCGTCGAGCTTCTCCGCGACCTTCCCCCGGACGAACTGCTCCGGATTTGCGCGGCGCCCCGCTGAGGATGGTGAGTGCCGGTGACACCGGAGGGTTGACGGACGGTCGATCCCGGGGAATCTGGAGGGCGTGCGTCACGCCCCGATTCCGTCCGCCCTCTTCACCAAGAACCGCCAGCGCCTGCTGGCCCAACTGCCCGCCGGGGCGCTGGTGATCCTCCATGCCAACGACGTGCTGCCCACCAATGCCGATGGCAGCCTGCGGCTGGTGCCGAACAGCGACCTCTTCTACCTGAGCGGCATCGAGCAGGAGGAGACGGTGCTGGTGCTCTTCCCGGACGCCGATGACGAACGCCAGCGCGAGATGCTCTTCGTGCGCGAGACCAGCGAACTGATCGCGATCTGGGAGGGCCACAAGCTGACCAAGGAGCAGGCGACGGAGGTGTCGGGAATCCGGACCGTCCACTGGACCGGCGACTTCCCCCGCATGCTCCACCGGCTGATGTGCGAGGCCCGCTCGGTCTGGCTGAACACGAACGAGCACAAGCGTGCGGTCGTCGAGGTGGAGACCCGGGACGCACGGTTCATCCGCGACCTGCGCAACCGCTACCCGCTGCACGAGTTCCGGCGGTTGGCCCCGTTGCTCCACACCCTTCGGGTGGTGAAGGACCCGCTGGAGGTGGACCTGATCCGGCACGCCTGTTCCATCACCCGGGCGGGTTTCGAGCGGGTCTGCCGTTTCGTCGAACCCGGCGTGAACGAGTGCGAGGTGGAGGCCGAGTTTGCGCACGAGTTCATCCGGCGACGGGCCGGATTCGCCTACAATCCGATCATTGGTTCGGGTCGCAATTCGTGCGTGCTCCACTACCTGGAGAACGACCAGACCTGCCGGGCGGGTGATGTGCTGCTGCTCGACGTGGCCGCCAGCTACGCCAACTACAACTCGGACCTCACCCGCACGATCCCGGTCAACGGACGTTTCACGCGCCGCCAGCGCCAGGTGTACGATGCGGTGCTGCGTGTGCTGAGGGCCTCCATCGCCGGACTCACCCCGGGCAAGCTCTGGAGCCGTTGGCAGGCGGAGGCCGAGGACCTGGTCGCCGCCGAGTGCGTCGGGCTTGGCCTCCTGAAGCCCAAGGATCTCAAGGTGAAGGTGTCTGATCCCTCCAAGAAACCGGTGAAGAAGTGGTTCATGCACGGCAACGGGCACCCGATCGGGCTCGACGTCCACGACCTGGGTCTGATGAACCAGCCCTTCGCCCCGGGCTGGGTCATGACGGTCGAACCGGCCATCTACATCCCCGGCGAGGATCTGGCGGTGCGTCTGGAGAACGACGTCCTGATCACCGAGAACGGTCCGGTGGACCTCATGGCCGACATCCCGATCGAGGCCGACGAGATCGAGGCGCTGATGGTTTGAGGGGACGCCGTGGTCCGGCAGGCGCAGGCGGCGAGCCGGCCGGATCACCGCGATCGTTGTTCGGCAAGGACCGGGCACAGGGCCTGGAACTCGCGCTCCACGTCGGCCAGGAGGGCGTCGGATCGGTTCCAGCGGCCGGCCACCGCCTCGACCTCCAGGCATCCGGCCGCCGCACCGAGGCGGCGGGCACCGAGGTTGTTGGCGCTGCCCTTGAGCGTGTGTGCGGCCGCCCGAAGCACCGCGGCATCCCTCCGCGCGGCCGCCTCGGAGGCCTCCCGGATCCGTTCCGGGGTGTCCCTCAGGAACAGGTCGATGATCTCGGCCAAGGGATCGGCCTCGCCTTCGAAACGGAGTGTGCGGAGCGAATCCAGAAGGGCGGGATCCAGCACAGGGGGGGCCTCGGTCCTCGCGACGGCCTTCCCGCCGCCAGGCAGGGGATCCGGAGATCCCTGGAGGTTCGCCGCCGCCGTCGGAGTGGTCGGGGTGGCTCCAACGGCCCGGGCCAGCACCCCAGGCAGCTGGTCGAGATCGAGGGGTTTGGTGAGGAATTCGTCCATCCCGGCCGCGAGGCACTTCTCCCGGTCGCCCGCCATCGCGTTGGCGGTGAGCGCGATCAGGAAGGCCGGCGGGCGTTGTCCGTATTTCCGGTCGGCCTCCATCCTGCGGATCTGCCGGGCGGTCTCGTAGCCGTCGAGTTCCGGCATCTGGCAGTCCAGGAACACCGCGTCGAAGGCCTCCCGGTCGAGGGCCTCGAGGGTCTCCCGGCCGTTGGAGGCCACCGTGACGGCGTGGCCGAGCCGTCTCAACTGGGTCACCGCCAGTTTCTGGTTCACCAGATTGTCCTCGGCGAGGAGCAGCCTCAGGGCACGGCCGGCGGTGGCCATCACCGACCCGGCCAGCCCCACCGGTGCGGTGGCGCCGAGCAGGCTCTCGCCCGCGGCCAGGGCACGGAGCGCCTCCCGCAGGCGGGCCTGCTTGAAGGGTTTGATGAGGTGGCCGGCGATCCCGACGGTGCGCAGGAGGTTGGGATCGGGACGCTGCGAGACCGCGGCCACCAGCACGATGCGCACCGAGGCGATCGCCCCGATGCCATGGATCTCGTGGGCCACGGTCAGGCCGTCCATGTCCGGCAGTTGCAGGCCGACGAACGCCGCATCGAACGGGGTGCCCGAGTCGGCGCCCTGTCGCAACATCATCAACGCCTCCGCGGCCGTGCCGACCGTGGTCACCTCGGCACCGCAGCGGGACATCTCGTGCACGAAGGATTCCCGGGTGCCCGCGTGGCCCTCGGCGATCAGCAGCCGCAGGGGCACGGGCGGGGGCACCGGCGGCGCCGGTGCGACCACGTCGAACCGGGCCGTCATGGTGAAGGTGGAGCCGTGGCCTGGTTCGCTGGTCACCCCGATGTCGCCACCCATCCTGCGGGCGAGTTCCCGGGAGATCGACAGACCGAGGCCTGTCCCCCCGAATCGGCGGGTGGTGGAGCCGTCGGCCTGGGTGAACTCCTGGAAGATGCGCCCCAGCGCGGCGGGCTCGATGCCGATGCCGGTGTCCCGCACCCGGCAGGCGATCCGGCACTGCGCCCCATCCAGCTCGAGGACCTCGATCCCGACGGTCACCTCGCCCCGCTGGGTGAACTTGATCGCATTGCCGAGCAGGTTGGTGACCACCTGCCGGATGCGCCCGGGATCGCCCCGGAGCAGGGACGGCAGCCCGTGGTCGATGCGGGTGGTCACTTCCACGCCCTTGGCCTGGGCGATCTCGGCCAGCAGTTCCACGGTCTCCTCGACGAGCGGCCGCAGATCGAACTCGATGTTCTCGAAGGCCAGTTTGCCGCTCTCGATCTTCGAGAAGTCGAGGATGTCGTTGAGCACCTTGAGCAGGTTCTGCGCGCTGTGGAGCACGGTGCCCGCGTATTCCCGCTGCTCGGGCGTGAGCGGGGTGTCCAGCAGCAGGCGCGCGAAGCCGATGATCCCGTTCATCGGGGTGCGGATCTCGTGCGAGGTGTTGGCCAGGAACTGGGACTTGGCCCGGGCGGACTCGAGGGCCACGTCGCGGGCAGCCGCCAAGGCCGCGTTGGCCTCGTTGAGATCCCGCTCGGAACGCTTGCGATCCGTGATGTCCTCGACGGTCCCCTCGTAGTACAGCAGGCGGCCACTGCCGGGATCCCTGACCGCGCGGGCGTTCTCGCTGATCCAGATCTTGCGGCCGTCCTTGCGGTACACCTCGCTGTCGAAGTGGTCGATCTTGTCGTTGCGTGCCAGGAGCTCCTCGAACCGGTCCCGCTGCCGGGGGTCGACATAGAGCTGGTGCTCGATGTCGGTGCGACTGGCGAGCAGCTCGTCGACCGTGTCGAAGCCGTACATCTTGGCCAGGGCGAGGTTCGCGCTCAGGTACCGGCCGTCGGGCGTCGTCTGGAAGATGCCGTCCACGGCGTTCTGGACGAGGCCCCGGTAGTTGGCCTCGGTCCGCTCGAGCTGTTCCCGCGCCGACTGGAGCTCGGTGATGTCCCGCGAGATGCCGAAGGTGCCGATGACCTCGCCCTCGGGGGACCGCAGCGGCATCTTGCTGGTGAGGACCCATCGGACCCTGCCATCCCGGAGGTTCTCCCGCTCGAGGCGTCCGAGGATGGGTCGTCCGGTCCGGAGGATCGACAGCTCGTCGGCCCGGGCCGCGTCGGCGTAGTCCCGGTCGAACAGGTCATGGTCGGTCCTGCCGATCAGCTCGGCCGGGTCGGGCAGGCCCACCCGCTCGGCGAGGGCGCGGCTGGCCCGGGTGATCCGGGACTCGGCATCCTTGAAGTAGATCGCGTCCGGGGCGTGCTCCAGCAGGGAGTGGAGCAGGTCGCGTTCGCGGGCGAGTTCCTCCTCGAAGCGCTTCTCCTGGGTGACCTCCCTGAAGCTTCCCTGGATGCCCACCGGTTGGCCGCTGGCGTCGAGCAGCAGCGTCTTGATGACGTGGAACCAGTGCCGCTGGCCGTCCGGGGTGACGTTGACCTCGGTCTTCTCGATGGGGATGCCGCTCTCGATGACCCGTCGGTCGTCTTCGACGTAGCGCCGGGCCAGGTCCTCCGGGAACAGGTCGAAGTCGGTGACCCCGATGAGCTGGTCGCGCTGGCGCTGGAGGGTCCGGCAGAAGGCCCCGTTGACGAAGGTGAAGCGGCCGTTGAGGTCCTTCCGGAAGATGTTCTGCGGCAGGGACTCGACCAGGGCCTGGAAGTAGGCCTCGTTGTCCTTCAGGCGGTTCTCGGCCTGCCGGTGCTGTTCCGTCGTCGTCGCAAGGTCGCTGGCCTGCCGGCCGAGTTCCAGATGGACCACGACCTGGCGGGCGACGGTCTGGAGGCCGGCCCGCTGGGCCGGGTTGAGCCGCCTCGGCGAGCGGTCCATCACCGCGATGAGCCCGGCGAGGTCGCCGGTCGGTATCCGGGTCGGCACGCACGACAGCCAACGCCAGCCTTCCGGAAGCCGGGTCTGGGAGTCGCGGAGCTCCAGCCAGTCGTGGACCACGGGCGCGAGTCCCGAGACCACCGGAAGGATCGAGGTTAGGAACTCCGGGGAGCATCCAGCCTGACCCGCCAGCACCCAGCCCGAGGCCTCGCCAACCAGCACCACGGCCGCCGGCGCGAAGCTGACCTGGGCCGCCAGGTTGGCCAGTTCGTCCAGCGGTCCGCCGGGCCGGAGGGCGGAATGGTTCATGCGGACAGACTACATGCCGGCCGGCCGGTTGGACATCCGGAAAGGCCTCTCAGTAGGGCAGGGGAAAGCGGCCGGTCAGCTCCTTCACCCGGTCGCGCACCTTGGAGGCCGTGGCCGGGTTGGTGATGTCGAGCAGGACCTCGCTGATCATGTCGGCGATGGCCAGCATCTCGGGTTCACGCATGCCACGGGTGGTGACGGCCGGGGTGCCGAGGCGAACGCCGCTGCCCTCGAACGGGGAGCGGGTCTCGAAGGGGATGGTGTTCTTGTTGGTGGTGATGCCGGCCACGTCGAGGGCCAGTTGGCACTGCTTGCCGGTCAGCCCGCGGGCCCCGACGTCGACGAGCATCAGGTGGTTCTCCGTGCCGCCGCTGACGATGCGGAAGCCGTTCCGCTTCATGCCGTCGCACAGGGCCGCAGCGTTGCGCACGATCTGCTGCTGGTAGGCCTGGAAACCCGCCTGGAGGGCCTCATGGAAGCACACGGCCTTGGCCGCGATGACGTGCATGAGCGGGCCACCCTGGATGCCCGGGAACACCTGGGAATCGATCGCCTTGGCATACTGGGCCCTGCACATCACGAGTCCGCCGCGCGGTCCGCGGAGCGTCTTGTGGGTGGTCGTGGTCACGAAGTCGGCATGGGGCACCGGACTGGGATGGACCCCGGCCGCCACGAGGCCGGCGATGTGGGCGATGTCGGCCAGCAGCATCGCGCCCACCTCGCGGGCGATCTCGCCCATGCGCTGGAAGTCGATCCGGCGTGAATAGGCCGAGGCGCCCACGGTGATCATCTGGGGCCGGTGTTCCCGGGCCATCCGGGCCAGCTGGTCGTAGTCGATGAGCTCGCTCTCCTTGTCGACGCCGTAGTGGACGATCTCGAAGAACTTGCCCGAGAAGTTGGCCTTGTTGCCGTGGGTCAGGTGGCCGCCGTGGCTGAGGTCCATGGTCAGCAGCTTGGCGCCCGGCTTCAGCATGCTGAAATACACGGCCATGTTGGCCCCGGAGCCCGAATGCGGCTGGACGTTGGCGTGTTCCGCCCCGAAGAGCTGCTTGGCCCGCTCGATGGCCAGTTGTTCGGCCTCGTCGACGTGTTCGCAGCCGCCGTACCACCGCTTGCCCGGGTAGCCCTCGGCGTACTTGTTGGTCAGCACACTGCCCTGCACCTCCATGACGGCGGGGCTGGTGAAGTTCTCGCTGGCGATCAGCTCGATGTTCTCGAGTTGGCGTGCGCGCTCATGGCGGATGATCTCGGCGATGCGGGGGTCGACGGAGGCGAGGGAGTGGGACATGTCGGGTTCGATCTTGTTCACGCGGCGCTCGTGGCGACCGCCTTCAAAGGGGGTCTGGAGGAAGGTTTCGACGATCTGCAGGGCCTGGTCGGTGGAGACGAACCGCGCGCCCAGGCACAACACATTGGCGTCGTTGTGCTGGCGGGCAAGGGCCGCGCCCTCGACCGTGTGCACCAGCGCGGCGCGGATGCCCGCCACCTTGTTGGCGGCGATGCTCACGCCGACGCCTGTCGAGCAGACAAGCACACCGAGGTCGGCCTCGCCGGAGGCGACCCTTCGGGCGACGGCCTGCGCGTGGTCCGGGTAGTCGACCGATTCCGGGCCGTGGGCGCCCTCGTCGCCCACCTGCACGCCCCCCCGGTTGAGGAAACGGGCGAGGGTGGTCTTGAGCGCGTACCCGGCGTGGTCACTGCCGAGGGCCACCACGATCGGGGCCCGGGTGCCGCCACCTTCCCGGATGAAACGGATGGCCGCATCCACGGCCTTGCGGATCTGGTCACGGCACTCGACATAGCCCTCGAGCGGTCCGCCGATCGGGTCGTGGATGTCGAGGTCGAGTTCGCCGACATCATCCTCGAGCTCGCGGAGGACGAAGAGCTTCTCGGCGGCCTCGGGGTGGACGCCGGCGATGCCCTCCACATGTCCCCGGGTCAGGCCGAAGATGTAGTCGGCCTCCTCGACCATGCGCGCCGTCAGCATCTGGGCCCGGTGACCCGAGATGTCGAGGCCCAGCGACCTGAGGGCGGTCACCGAATGGGGGCTGACCGGTTGCCCGTTCAACGCGCTGATGCCCGCCGAGACCACCTTCCAGTCCGCCGAGTCACCCAGGGCCTTCCGGGCCAGGGCGGCGGCCATGGGGCTTCGGCAGGTGTTGCCGGTGCAGACGAACAGCAGGGTCTTCATTCGTGCAGACGATGAACTCAGGAAAGGTGGGGGTTGGGGAAGTCCGGTCAACGCTGATGTCTCCAAGGGGCCAAACCCGGATCGAGGCACCCGGGACGACGCCCGCCAGTCCGGCGGTCCACGCGATGCTTCAGTGCTGGCTCCAGCCCCAGCGCCGGCTCAGGGGCCAGAAGACCCAGCCGGACTTGCCGACGATGCGCTCCTGCGGGAAGTCGGGCACCGGCCACATCCGCGAGTCGGAGCTGTTCATGGTGTTGTCGCCGAAGCAGAGCACGTGGCCGGGGCGAACCCGTACCTCCGCCTTGGAGTCCGGGAAGTTGGGCGTGCTGTTCATCCGGTCGGATTCGAGGCGCGGGATGTTGCCGTCGAGACGGGTCTTCGAGGCCGGTCCGGCGGAGCCGGGCTGGGTGAAGCGTCGCCAGACAAGGGCCTTCTCCTCGCCGAACTCCCGGAGTTGTTGGGCCGCGCCGGGGTCCCGGCTCCGCATCAGCGAATACTCGGTCTCGTGCGTCGCGAACCAGCGTCCCTCCGCGTATCCCAGGCCGTTGACGTGTCCGGAGTACACGCTGGAGGCGGGGTGCCGGGACGGATCGAAGCCGTACACCTGCTCGAAGCCCGGGGTGGAGGTGTCGAGGCGCTTGCCGTCGATCACCGCGTGACGATCGTCGCCGATGCGCACGGTCTCGCCCCCGAGGCCGACCAACCGCTTGATGTAGTGGGTGTTGGGCGTCATGCCTCGGTGCTGCATCGACTTGAACACCACCGTGTCGCCCCGGCGTGGCGTGCGGAAATTGTAGGTGATGCGGTCGACCATCAACCGGTCGCCCGACTTGATCCGGCAGCGGATGATGGGTTCGCCCTTCCTGAACTCCCGCTGCGGCATCACCCCGTAGTCGTTCATCAGCCCCATGTGACGGAGGAAGTCGCTGGGGGTCTCGCTCATCGAGGTGCCCACCGTGTAGGTGACCGGTCCCACCTCGAGGTCGAAGCTCTTGCGGACCGCCCCAAGCAGGCCGGCCGAAGAGGCGGAGGGAGAGACCCCGCCGAGTTCACCGTCCTGCTGCGCGATCACCTCGTGGTAATGATACCCGAAAAGGGCCCACTCGACGGCCTGGACCGCCAGGTTGGGCACCGAGCCACCGTTGTGGCGCAGGTCCTCGCAGGTGATGCCGTTGAAGGTGGGCTGGGCCGATCCGGTGGGGATGGCCATCGGCTGGAAGAAGAACTGCCGGAAGGCGAAGAGCACGATGCCCATGGTCAGCAGGCCCTCCACATTTTCGCGCAGCGAGGCGTGCGGGTAGGCCATGAGGGAGGTCTGGGCAGTGGCCTCGACCTGCGTCATCGCCGCGGAGATGTCCTCCCGGGTGCCGGTCCGCCGCGTCGCCTCGAGATGGACGATGGCCGCCTCCAGTTCGGCGACCCGCTCCGGCCGGAGCAGGTCGCGCTGGTGGTCGAGGATCTTCCGGGCCTGGTCGGACAGGTGGCCCGCGTCCCGGTAGACGCTCCAGAAGGCGTAGCGGAAAAGTGACATGCGGCTGCGGGTGACGGTCCGGCAATTCGACCGGGTCATCCAGAGAAAAGCGGGCCTGTGCCGCAGCGTGGCAGGGGTTCCGGCGGCGGCAGGCCGTCTCCACACAGTGCTTCCTAGGGCGATGGGAATCCGACAGGATGTCGTCCGTGAGACTTCTGTTCCTGGGCGACATCGTGGGGGAGCCGGGGCGCCGGGCGGTCCGGTTGCTGCTGGAGGGTCTCGTGTTCCGCGAGGCCGTCGACTTCGTGGTGGCCAATGCCGAGAACAGCGCGGGCGGCAACGGCATCACCGCGGGGATCGCCGGCGAGCTGTTCAGCTATGGCGTCGACGTGATCACCACCGGAGACCATGTCTGGGACCAGAAGGAGACGGCCTCGTTCCTCACCACCGAATCCCGCGTCCTGCGGCCGTCGAACTATCCCCCGGAGGTTCCCGGCAGCGGGGCCGTGGTGTGCAACAAGCCCGGGCTGCCGCCGGTCGCGGTCCTCAACCTCCAGGGCCGCACCTTCATGCCGCCGATGGAGAACCCCTTCCTGCGGGCCCAGGCCGAGGTGGCGCGCCTGCGCACGGCCACTCCGGTGATCTTCGTCGACTTCCACGCCGAGGCCACCTCCGAGAAGATCGCCATGGGCCGGATGCTCGATGGCCTCGTGTCCGGCGTCGTCGGCACCCACACCCACGTCCAGACGGCTGACGAGCAGGTGTTCCCGGGCGGCACGGCCTACCTCAGCGACGCCGGGTTCACCGGCCCCCACGACTCGGTCCTGGGCCGGACGGTGGAACCGGTGCTCCGGCGATTCCTGACCGGGCTGCCCCAGCGCTTCGAGGTGGCCCAGGGCCGCATCCTGATGCAGGGGGCGCTGCTGGACATCGACCCGGCCACCGGCCGGGCCCGGTCCATCTCGCGGGTCTCTGAGGCCCTCCACTGAGGGGCTTCGGCCCACCGAAACGTCACGGATTCCCGCCGACCGACCATCCCCTCCCATGGCCAAGGTCTCCAAGAGCCAGTGGAACTTCTCGGGTGATCTCTTCCCGGAGGCCGGCAGGCCGGCGCCCGAGTCGGTCTCCGAGCTGACCCTGAGGCTCAAGCGCCAGCTTGAGGGCGGCTTTGCCGGGCGTCGGGTCGCCGGCGAGGTCTCCAATCTCCGGACCCAGGCCTCGGGCCACGCCTACTTCGTCCTCAAGGATGCCGGGGCCCAGCTGAACTGCGTGCTCTTCCGGGGCCAGGGCGGTCCGGGGCGACTGGCGCTCCGCGACGGGGCCCAGGTGATCCTGGGCGGCGACATCACGGTCTATGAGCCCCGCGGGGCCTATCAGCTGCGTGTCGACTCGATCGAGGCCCAGGGCGTGGGGGCCCTCCAGGCGGCCTTCGAACGCCTCAAGGCGAAGCTGGCGGCCGAGGGTCTTTTCGACCCGGCCAGGAAGCGGTCCCTGCCTCGATTCCCCGCCCGGATCGGTCTGGTCACCTCGCCGACGGGTGCGGCCATCCAGGATGTGCTGCATGTGATGTCCCGGCGGTTCCGGCCGGAGATCATCCTCGACCCGGTCCGGGTGCAGGGGGCGGGCGCGGCCGACGAGATCGCCGCGGCGATCGGACGGCTCAACCGGTTCTCCGTCCTGGGGGCCCCGCTGGACCTGATCCTGGTCACGCGAGGGGGGGGATCGCTCGAGGACCTGTGGTGTTTCAATGAAGAGGTGGTGGCCAGGGCGATCGCGGCCTCCGCGCTGCCGGTCGTGTCGGCGGTGGGGCATGAGATCGACGTCACCATCGCCGACTTCGTGGCCGACCACCGCGCCGCCACCCCCAGCGCGGCGGCCGAGATCCTCACCCAGGACTGGGTCGACAGCCGCGAGGTCGTCCGCCAGGCGGGCCGGAGGATCGCCATGCTGGCGCGACGGAGGTTGGATCGGTCCCTCGACGATGTCGGGGCCCTGGTGCGCCGGTGGAGGCGTCGGCATCCGCGCCGCCGGATCGAGGATCGTTCCCAGCGGTTGGACGAGGCGGCCGGCGCCCTCGCCCGTGCGGCCTCACGGGCCGTCCGGTCGCTGGCCGGAACCCTGGAGTCCAGGCGGCTGCGACTGTTGGCGCGGCGACCGCAGGCGACGCTCCGGGGGCTGCGTCAGAGGGTCGAGCGGTTGCGTGCGGCGCTGTCGGCGGCCCCCACCCGCGCCTTGGAACGCCGTCGGCGGCGCCTGCAGGCGGTCTTGGACGGCCTGCGCCTCCTCTCGCCCCAGAATGTCCTGGACCGCGGCTACTCGCTGACCTTCGACGCCGACACCGGGGCGCTTGTCCGGTCTGTCGACGGCCTGTCGCCGGGTGCCGGCCTCCGCACCCGCCTGGCCTCGGGCGAGGTGTCCAGCCGGGTGACCGGCACGGCGGCCGCAGCGGCGCCGGAGGGTTGGCCGGCCGGTGGCGCCGATCCCAACCGTGGCCAACCGACGCAGCCCGACCGTGGATTGACGTCTTGAAACGCCGGGGCCGGCTGGGATTCCATCGGGGCGAACCGAATCCAAAGATCCTCGTGAAGACTCCCCGATTGTCCGTCACCACCGCCCGAGTCGCCATCGCCGCCCTGACCCTGGTCGCTGCCGGCTGCGCCTCCTCCTCCTCCTCCGCGACCAAGCCCTCGCTCTCGATCGAGCACATCATGGAGGATGGCTTCAAGGGCAAGGAATCGCTCTCGGCCCGGATCGCCAAG
>Ga0068872_10002138_pt1 | contig 15634 bp, 19 predicted proteins | sample NOAtaG_7_FD_66441 | JGI IMG/M metagenome (GOLD analysis project Ga0068872, IMG submission 66441) | Freshwater lake microbial communities from Lake Erie, under a cyanobacterial bloom - NOAA_Erie_Diel1S_2200h metaG | ecosystem: Environmental > Aquatic > Freshwater > Lake | place: USA: Ohio, Lake...
CAAGTTAAAAATGCGTCTAAAAAACGCTAAGGATTTGATGCTTGATGGCGAATTCTCTGCTGCTGATTATAAAAGTATGAAGATTGAAATTGAATATGAGTTAGAAAAATTAACTAGAGAAGTGGTTCAAATACGTCATGGAATTGAAAACTACGATAGTAAAATAGATGATTGCCTCGATTTACTATTAAACCTTGATAAATACTACTCAACAAAGAATACGGATATCAAGCAAAAAATAATTGGTTCGGTCTTTCCCGCAAAGTTGGTTTTTTTTGAAAAAAAGTATCGAACCACAAAACTGAATGAATTGGTCGAGCTACTTTGCACAACAGACAAGGGATTGGGACAAAAAAAAGGAGGGAAGAAAACTGATTTTTCAGTTTCTTCCCTCCGAGTGGTACCTCCAGGAATCGAACCAGGGACACAAGGATTTTCAGTCCTTTGCTCTACCAACTGAGCTAAGGTACCAGCTCATTTCCAGTGTTTTAGCTTAATTAAATGCACTAAAACCCTTTTTATTAGGAGGGGCAAAAATACGTCTTTTTTTCAACTTCCCAAATTATTGCAAAAATTTATTAAACCTCTTATTACCCTGCATATTTGAGCTATCTTTAACTCCCATGGCGCATTTGGCCCTAGATTTTGGTAATACCAGCATAAAAGCAGGAAGCTTCTTCGGCACACAATTGTCGGGAACTCGCACCTTCCCTGATATAAACGCCCTTATAAAGGAAAGCGAGTACATTTTAGAGCATTCCCATGTAATTATTTGTTCAGTTACCAATGATCATCTCAAATTTATAGAGCGTTTTGGTACTTCATTAAGAGCTTTAGTTTTCACTTCACAAACTCTAATACCAATACAAAATCACTATCAAAGTAGTGCTACCCTGGGTTCCGACCGCTTAGCTGCTTCCATTGGGGCGTATGAGCTTTACCCTAATTCTAATGTATTATGTATTGATTGTGGAACTTGTATCAAATATAATTTTGTGAATGCGCAAAACGAGTTCTTAGGAGGCGCAATTTCGCCTGGTGTAAACATGCGTTTTAGAGCCCTTGAACACTTTACCAATAAATTGCCATTAGTGGAAAAAGATGAGGACTATGTAAAATTAATTGGACAAAACACGAACGAATCAATCCTCAGTGGTGTAATGCTTGGAGCCATTAAAGAAATTCAAGGAATGATAGAAGAATACCAACTTTCTTACCCTGATATAAAAATTGTTATAACAGGCGGTGATGGAAACTTCATAGCTAAACACTTGAAAAAAAATAGCATCTTTACGCACCCAAATCTGGTTTTGATAGGACTTAATCAGATATTGACTTATAATATTGAAAAAAAGTAGATACATACTAATTTTAGTTATACTCAGTAATTTACTAGTTGCTCAGATAAATACGTTTAGTCCATACTCACGCTTTGGTTTAGGCGAATTAAATCAAACTACATTTGCTCACAATCAGGCAATGGCAGGTACATCTATTGCTTACAAACCGGATTCATTATTTCCTGTGATGATCAATACCGGAAATCCGGCCTCGTATGCATTGATCAAATTTGCAACATTTGAAGTAGGAGGTAATTTTGTCCGTTCAAATTTCACTACGTCTTTGTCAAGCGTGTATAAATGGACCACCAATTTTAATTATGGTTCGCTAGGATTTCCTATTCGTCGTAAATCGGGGGCGGCATTTGGTATCATGCCTTACTCTAATGTAGGATATACTATGCGCAGCGTTAATAACGAACCAAACATTGGCAACGTAACCTATAACTATAACGGCGAAGGAGGATTCAATAAGGTATTCTTAGGCTATGGAACAATGCCGTTCAAAGAACGTTTAATGAAGTTTAGGAAAAAGCAAGCAACAAAGGAATTGGATCCTGCTTATAACATTTCCCAAACCTCTTATAAATTTAAAGAGTTAATGAGCGAGTTAGCTAGTGATTTTAGCATTGGCGTTAATGCAAATTATTTATTTGGCTCAACACTTAATTTTACAGATGTGCGTTATCCAAATTCGCTTACTTACTTTAATACCATTCGCGAAAAAACAGTTCGAATTAATGATTTTACCGGTAATTTTGGAATTCAAACGGCATTCACAATAGATAGTGTTAAGGTTAAGAGTACAGATACCAATCGTGTTCAAACTAGTAGGCTAAAAAGGGCTTTGAGCGAAAAAGTTAAGATCACTTTTGGTTATTACATGGCTTTAAACAATACTGTTAAGGCAAAGTATGATCTTGTTTCTTACAATTATTTTTTAAATAATTCGGCCATCATCCCAAAGGATACTGTTATTAAAACGCTTGATCAAAGCGGTAAGATAACTTTGCCATTGGAACAAGGCTTTGGTATTGGTTTTAAAAAGGGCGAAAGATTTAATTTAGTAATGGACTATGCCATTACGGATTGGAGTAATTTTAAAATGTTTGATTATGCCAATACTCTTAAAAATAATATGCGTACTTCCATCGGTTTAAATTTTGTGCCCGATAAAAATGTTCTGGGAAAAGGAACTTATTTTAAGCGAACGCAATATAGGGCTGGGGCTTTTTATAACTCAGGTTATCTTGATATAAACCAAACACTCATTAAAACTTACGGTGTCACTGCAGGCTTAAGCTTGCCTGTTGGGATAAGAACGGGAACCGGGTTGGTGAATATTGGCATACAATACGGAGTTACCGGAACGCAAAGTAATAATCTCATTAAAGAGAATTTTCTTCGCGTTAATTTTGGCTTTACCTTCAATTCAACCTACTTCGACGATCTTTGGTTCCGCAAATTCAAATATGACTAGAATTGAGGTTTAGCATAACACATATTCTTATTTATATCTCTTTTACTTTTCTTGCATTTTCCTGTACCAACGATCTTAAAGATGTGATGTCGATACCCAGGAATAAATTAAGTCCTTCTCAAACAGCCGACACCGTTTCAATGATATACACAGATAGCGCCCAATTAAAGGTTGTTATTAAAGCTAATCGCCTCATTCAATTTGATAAAAATGTATCAGAGCCGTTCACGATTCTTTCAAATGGCGTAAATGTTACTTTTTTTGATGAAGATGAAAAAGTGTCGAGCACGCTTAGAGCTAATTACGCTATACGTTATGAGCTTTCAAAACGCATGGAGGCAAAGTATGCTGTTGAAGTAGTGAACAATAAAGGTGAGAAGTTAGAAACCGAAAAACTAACATGGGATGAAGGGACAAAACGAATTTACACAAATGAGTTTGTAAAGATCACAACTCCAACACAAGTGATCACAGGGAAAGGCTTAGAAAGTAATGAAGATTTTTCGAAGTATTCAATTAAAAAAGTAACTGCAATTATTCAATTACAAAACGAAGAATTATAATATGGATCAAAATTTATTTAAACTATTGGAAAAGTTGTGGTTGGGTGGTGCTGTGGTTGGTATACTAGGCTGCGTTTACTTTTTAACTCAAAAGGATAATGATAGTGCCTTGTTCTTCTTTGCATTCTTTATTTTGTCAACTATTATATACTACGTGCGTCGAAAGCAGAGCAAAAAGCATCAAGAGTATTTGGACCAAAAAAAGAAAGCAGGAAAATAATTCCTGCTTTCTTTTTTATCGATCATTTATTTTAATCTCTGTTTCCTGTAAATCGCAAGATCATATAAAGTAAGGATGCGATCGCACCTAAAGCAGCAACAATATATGTGTACGCAGCCCAGGTCAAAGCGTCTTTGGCATCGTCGTGTTCTGAACCATAAGTTATTCCGGCGCTGTTTAACCACACAATGGCTCTTTTACTTGCATCGATCTCCACAGGCAATGTTACAATTGTAAACAATGTAATTGCAGACTGTAAAATAATGAACACCAACATCAATGTATTACCCAAATGTGGCATGCTATAAAAAGCAAACGCAAGTGCCAACGATAAAAAACCCATGGCGGTTGAGGCTATCTGAACTGCCGGAACCATTTTGCTTCTCATAGTTAACCATGTATACGCTGTTGCGTGTTGCACAGCGTGTCCACATTCGTGAGCAGCTACCGCTGCAGCGGCTACATGACGGCCATTGTAAACGTCGTGACTTAAGTTCACAGTTTTGTCAAGAGGATTGTAGTGATCAGTTAATTGACCTTGCACGCTTTGTACTTTCACGTCGTAGATCCCATTATCCTTCAACATCTTCTCAGCAACTTCCTTTCCACTTATACCACTGGTTAAGCGTTCTTGCGAATATTTCGCAAATTTCGATTTCAAACGAGAGCTAACAAGTAATCCGATCAGCATAAAAATGCCGGTGATCACCATTAAGCCCATATCATACATCATCATAGTTTTATTTTTTTAAACTTAGTATCAAAAGGAGTACCAAGTAAGATTTCCTGACAAAATTACACTATAAATGCACAAAAGGCCGCCAAAGCACTCTTAAATATGCTTAAAAATTAACAAAAGAGGGCTAAAAAGTATGTGCTAAAGTGTTCATTTAGCGTTTACTAATCAGGTACATTTAGAACATATTGTATGAATTCAAAACCCGTTATACTAGTTACTAACGACGATGGTGTTTTTGCTCCCGGAATAAAACACCTCGTTTCCATTGCCAAAACCTTTGGTGATGTAATTGTAGTTGCACCCGATAAACCACAAAGTGGAATGGGGCATGCCATTACAATAAATTCAACGTTACGCTTAGAGAAAACTAATTTTCACGGTGTGCCAACCGAATTAGCTTGCAGCGGAACGCCGGTAGACTGTGTGAAAATGGCAGTGAATAATATTTTAAAGAAACGTCCGGATCTGGTTTTAAGCGGCATCAATCACGGAAGTAATAGTTCCATCAATGTGATTTATAGCGGAACTATGAGTGCTGCCATTGAAGGTGCACTTGAAGGTGCGCCGAGCATTGGCTTCAGTTTGTGTGATTATGCGATGGAAGCAGATTTTACCGCATCAACAAAATTCATAAAGCAAATTATTGAGCACGCCCTAGCAAATAAAATGCCCAAGGGAGTTTGCTACAATGTGAATATTCCAAAGTTGCGCGAAGATGATATTAAAGGTATAAAATTTGTGCGTCAAGCAAAGGCAAATTGGGTTGAACGCTTTGATGAACGTAAAGATCCTTATGGTAGAAGTTATTTTTGGCTCACCGGTGAATTCGTCAATTTTGAACCTGAAGCTACCGATACTGATGAATGGGCTTTGGCAAACGGTTACCTTTCGGTTGTACCAACTCAAGCAGATCTTACTGCACATTCATATTTGAACGAAATAAAAAATACTTTTTAAAATGAATTGGCAGAAACTAAATAAAACATGGATCGGACTTTTAAGTGGCTTAATTGCCCCTTGGACGCTTTGGGGGATCTATTGGTTGATCTTTCAACGTGATGTAGATATACCTAAAGATGACGTACATTATTTTATTAATAATGAATTGATGGTTAATGTTTTTAAGATCTGCTGCGGAATTGACCTTGTGTTTTTTTATGTAGGAATGAATAAAAAGATGATAAACTATTCAAAGGGTATTATTTTTAGCGTTATGGTGTACGCATTCATTCTTGGTTACCTTACATTCTTTTAGATCTTGAAATTATTTTTCATAGCCGGTGAGCCAAGTGGAGATCTTCATGCATCTAATTGCATGAAAGAATTGTTACTATTGGATAGTAGTTTGAAGTTTGAATTTACGGGCGGACCCTTAATGGAAGAGGTGGCTAAAACAAAACCCGTTATCCATATTTCTGAAATGGCTTTTATGGGTTTTGTTGATGTTTTAAAAAATATTAGAACCATTAAGGCCAATTTTAAAAAAGTAAAAGATGCCATTTTAAATTATAAGCCTGATGCATTAGTTTTAGTGGATTATCCCGGATTTAATTTACGAATGGCAAAATGGGCTGCCGAACACAATATTAAGGTTTACTACTATATTTCTCCAACTGTTTGGGCTTGGAAAGAGAATAGGGTAGAGATCATAAGAAAATATACTAAGAAATTATTTGTGATCCTTCCGTTTGAAAAAGCATTTTATGCTAAACATCAAATAGATGTTGTTTTTGTAGGGCACCCATTGCTGGATGCCATTGAAGAGAAAAAGAAGAATTTGTTGAGTAAGGAAGCGTTTGTGAAAAACAATGGGCTCTCTGAGAAACCAATTATTGCCGTTCTACCGGGAAGCAGAAAACAAGAAATAGAGCGCATGATGCAAATTATGCTGAATGTGAAGGATGATTTTAGTTCCTATCAATTTGTGATCGGCGCGTCAAATAATTTATCGAAAGATTATTATAAAGGGCTTGAACAAAAGGATATTCGTGTGGTGTTTAATTCTACGTACGAATTGATGAGTTATGCTCAAGCGGGGATCATTAAGTCAGGAACGTCTACCTTAGAAAGTGCTTTGTATAATTTACCACAGGTGGTATGTTATAAGGCTGGTTCTGTTTCTTTTGCTATTGCTAAGCAATTGGTTGATATCAAGTATATTTCTTTAGTGAATTTAATATTAGGCAAGCCTGCGGTTAAAGAATTGGTGCAAAACGATCTCACCTCTGAGAATATAAAGACGGAATTGGAACTAATATTAAATAACAAGGAACATAGGCAGCTCATTTTAAATGATTATGCTTCATTGTATGATAAATTAGGAGGTGTAGGCGCGTCGAAACGATTGGCCGAACAATTATTAAACTACATAAAACTGAATTGAAACTAAAAGTAATATTTAAGAAATATCTGTTCATCGAGTTGGTCATCTTGGTGTCTTTCCTATGTACGTCATTTTTTATTCCAACCGAAACTATAATGGTGCGCATGTATACGCATTTAAAAGTGTTGTCGGCAAATGTTTCTATTAATGCAGGAACGTATAAAGTTATAGCTGATGGTAATTTTATCTCTGAAAGCGCCGGTGAATTGTCGTACAAGTTGATCTACAAAGATGATAGCATAGAGGTTGTTTCCGGAGATAAAAAAATTGGCACCTATAGATACATTAAATTCATCGCAGAAAGTAATCCGGCCGCAGAATTAAAGATCAAGCTCATTAATCCCGATCGTAAACCCCGCATCTATCCTCAAAACATGATCTTCTCAACCTTTGAGAACACCATAAAAATAATTAATGATGTTGAAGTGGATCGTTATGTAGCCGGAGTAACCGAAGCAGAGGCAGGAAGCAGGTCTAACCAAGAGTTTTACAAAGTGCAAGCAGTTTTAGCACGCACATTTGCCTTGGCGCATATTAATAAACATGTGTTGGAAGGTTTTAGTTTATGTGATCAAGTGCACTGCCAGGTTTATTACGGTAAGCCAAAAGATGGAAGTATTACAACCGCAGTAGTGGCTACCAAGGGGCAAGTGGTGGTTGATGACGGACTTAATTTGATCATTGCCGCATTTCATAGCAATAGCGGTGGGCAAACTGCCAATAGTGAGGATGTATGGGGTGCAAAAACAACTTATCTGAGAAGTGTAAATGATAGCTTTAGTGTTAGAATGCCAAATTCTAATTGGCAACGTAAAATGCTTACTGAAGATTGGTTAACTTATTTGAGATTAAAGCATGGTTATCCAACTAATGATCCGTTTGCCCGTGATATTGCTTTGAATTTTAAGCAGGATGAACGTAAAACCTTTTTAGAAGCAAGTAATATTAAAGTACCATTGAAATTTGTGCGTCAAGATCTTCAATTGAAATCAACTTTTTTTAGCATAAAACCTTTGAATAATGATTCAGTTCTTTTTATGGGGCGTGGTTATGGACATGGATTAGGAATGTGTCAGGAAGGTGCCATGCGCATGAGTAAGCAGGGATACAGTTATGAACAGATCTTGCATTTTTACTACAAGAATATTCAGATCATCGATATGAAGAAATTAAGTTTCTTTAAAGACGAATAGCTTTCATAAAAAAAACCGCAAGCCTTTAAGTTTGCGGTTTTAATTTATCCATCAGAAATATTTAAGCTATTTGAAAGTGTTTTTTTACAAACGCGTGTTGTTGATTTTCTGTCATTTTATCCGCATCAATCACATCGATCTTTACAGAAGAAAAATGATGATCAGATTTGAGCAGATTAGATAGTTCATTTTTGGCTGTTGTTGGTCCAAAAAGAAGTATTTCATCATGACCTTTAATAGCATCTGCAATTGATTTATAATATTTTGCTTGCATATGTTGTTCCTTATTATGCATAAGGTTCTCGTTTTTTCCTAACGAATGCTGTCTCTGTTGATGCGTAAATTCTGAATTGATATTACTTGTTACGATCCCGTTATCTTTAGGTTCTAATATGTGAGCCGTTGCATTGTCCATCCAAATGCCAATTTGTTTTTTTGTTTCCATTTTTTTTATGTTTTAGTTTACGTTAGTACTCGTATGCTTAATATTGAAGTCCTTATTTTACAATTGCCTGTTGATAGTAAACCGGGTCACCATTTAAAGGTTCAATGTCTTTTTTAAATTTATCTATCAGTGAACTCTCGTCAATAGTTATCGGACTGTATGCTTTTGCAACTTTTTCGATCACATTAATAAAGGTTTTTTTTAGCTCAGGACTAAGGTAGTGGCTGTTAGTTCTTATCTGTTTCATCGCGCCATCATAAGCATCTTTTGTTGAGGTCTTATCTCTATCCATGATCTTAAAAATAATATCAGAAACATCAAACCCGTAATCTTTGGATCGCATTTCTGCTGCAACTATCGCTTCAAATTTTTTGCGCTCTTCTTTTTGTACTTCGCCGTCGGCTCTTGCAATAGCATAGGCTAACTCTCCTATGGCATAATGTAAATTTTCAGTTGGTGTCATTGTGTTTGTTTTTAAGTGTAAATATTAATATTACTAATTCCTTTTTTAATGTTTACTGTCTCAAAGGTCGTTGAAAGAGTAAACAAGCCTATTGAGGATACTCAGAATCCGGTATGACTTTGGTCATATTGTTTGCAATTGCGGCACTTTATATTTGTTTTAACATGTCGCTAATTTCTATTAAATTTACATATGAATACGCTAAATTTCAAATAAATGGAAGGAAAAGAAAGCCTAGATGCTTTGTTTTTGTTTGCTACGGAAGGTATTATTGTTGTAAATGATAAAGGCGTGATCGTTCGTGTGAACCCAAGTGCCGAAAATCTTTTTGGCTACCGCCAAGATGAGCTGTTTGGTAAACGAATTGAAGTGTTAGTTCCTAAAAGATTAGAGGCTAAGCATATAGGTCACCGAAATAATTTCAATAATAATCCACATGCCAGGTCAATGGGCGCGGGCTCTGAATTAAGTGGTCAAAAAAAAGACGGTACCGAGTTCCCTTTAGAGATAAGTTTAAGTCCTTATTCAACTTCTGAGGGTAATTTTGTGATAGGCTTTATTGTGGACATTTCGGTTCGTAAACAGGCTGAGGAAAAACTAAAAAATTATTCTACTGAGCTTGAAAGACAAGTGAAGAACCGAACCCTAATTTTAGAAGAGGCCATTCAAGAGTTAGAAAGGACAAAAAAGGACCTACATAATGCACTTGATAAGGAAAAGCAATTGAACGAACTTAAATCAAGGTTTGTATCCATGGCTTCTCATGAATTTAGAACGCCATTAACAACAATGATGTCTTCCTTGTCCTTAGTAACAAAGTACGGAGAACAAAAAGATATAGAGAAGCAAACCAAGCATGTAAGTAAAATAAAAAATTCGATAATTAATTTGACCGATATACTGAATGATTTCTTATCGGTTAGTAAATTAGAAGAAGGCAAGATCGAAAATTTGCCGGAAGAATTAGATCTAAAGATGTTCATTGCGGATGTGATAAGTGAAATGAATGGCATGGCTACAAACGATCAAAAATTAAGTCAAGAACATTCCGGAAGCGAAAATGTTTTGTTAGACAGGAAACTCTTGAAAAACATTCTTTTTAATTTGATATCCAACGCCATTAAATTTTCACCTGAAGGAGGAATAATTGAGGTTACCTCAGTAGCCACGGATACCTCAGTGAAGATTTCTGTAAAGGATAACGGGATCGGTATCTCTAAAGAGGATCAAAAACATTTATTCGAGCGATTTTTTAGAGGACACAATGCTACGCATATCCAAGGAACAGGTTTGGGTTTGAATATTGTTGCAAAATATGCTGAGTATATGAATGGTTCGCTGGATTTTGAAAGCGAAGAAAATAAAGGAACAAAGTTTACAATTATAATACCGCAATAAAATGAAAAAAATTCTTTTGATCGAAGACAATGCCGATGTACGCGAAAATACGGCAGAGATATTAAGTTTAGCTAACTACAATGTAATTACTGCCATTAATGGCAAGGAGGGTGTAGAGTTAGCTCAAAAAGAAAAACCGGATCTTATCATTTGTGATATCATGATGCCTGTATTAGACGGACATGGCGCTTTGCATTTATTATCTAAGAATGTAGAAACGTCAAGCATTCCATTTATCTTTTTAACGGCAAAGGCCGAAAGAAGCGATTTTAGAAAAGGTATGGAAATGGGCGCAGACGATTATTTAACTAAGCCATTTGATGATGTTGAATTATTAAATGCCATCGAAAGTCGTTTAAAAAAGAATGAGATCCTTAAAAAGGAATTCATGAAAAGCGTTACCGGCATTAATGATTTCATCAATGAAGCAAAAGGAATTGAGTCGCTTAAAAAACTTTCGGAAGATAGAGAATTAAGAACCTACAAAAAGAAGGATGACATTTACAAAGAGGGTGGTTATCCAAAAGGTATTTATTTTGTGAGCAAAGGGAAAGTAAAAATTGCGCAAACAAGTGATTCAGGTAAGGAGTTAATAACAGAGCTTCATAATGAAGGTGATTTTTTTGGGTATCTTTCTATATTACAAGGAGAAAAGTATACAAGTTCAGCAACCGCACTTGAAGATTCGGAGGTTTATATGATCCCAAAAGATGATTTCTTTGCCTTAATTTATAAGAATGCTGAAGTGTCACGTAAATTCATCGAGATCCTTTCTAACAACCTTATGGAAAAAGAAGACCAGTTGGTTAAACTTGCTTATAACTCGGTTAGAAAACGCGTGGCGGAAGCTCTGGTTAAACTGTCGGATAAATATAAAAAAGAGGGCGATACAAAATTCAGCATGAATGTTTCCAGAGAGGATCTGGCAAATATTGTTGGAACAGCCACCGAAACGGTTATTCGCACCTTAAGTGATTTTAAAGAAGAAAAATTAATAGAAGTTACAGGTAGCACAATTACCGTATTGAATTACGATAAGTTGGCTAATATGCGCAACTGATCTACTTATAGGTTTTTGTTAAAGTAGAAGAGGTGCAAATGATAAAGTCGCCAATATCTATTGCTTTGTCATCTAATTTTGTATTGTCTTTTTGTTCGGTAGAAGAGATCACCATGATCTTTAAATTGGGATTCTGCTGTTTCAAATACCACTCAATAGCTTGGTGATTATTACTATGATAAGCTCCATTATAATGAATGAACAATTTTCCTTTCGTCCAATTCTTTAAGATGAAATGAGCCATGGTTGCATCTTTATACGCCTGTGATTTAGGTAAATTCTGTCCGCCATGTCCACCTGCGTTTTCCCATATTTCTTTATAACACTTTAATGTGCTATCATATTTTATTGGGTAAGGCGCTATCCATTTTTTTGCTTCGGCATCAATACTGTCCAATGCTTTCTCACCGCGCGCGTATACTAGGTTAGCGTATCTGCGGGGAATGTTACTAGCAACAAACATTAATTTATTTGTTTTAGCAATATCCAAAAGTGGCTTGTAGTCGGTTGCAAAGTTATTCCAAAGCTTTACTTCATCTTTCATGGTTTTATCTGAGATCTTCCCAGCCAAATATTCATTCAAAGCAATTTGATCATCCGCCTCAAACATTTCGGCACCAAGTACAAGATTCCCTTTCTTTTCGGCCAATAGATCTTCAGTTAATTCTCTTTGAAGCCAATGGCAAATTGGATTATCGTGTAATTCGCCAAACAAAACAATGTCTGCTTTTTTAGCTTCCGCTAATAATTGGTCGTAATTGCTTTTTACGCCTTTTCCATTAAATAAGGTGTAAGGCTGTTTATCGATTGTTTCAACTGCAAAATTCATAAGAAATAATGCAGGTATTATAAAAAAGATCCTTTTCATAGGGTCCAAGATAATAAGTTTTTAAATAGATATGTTAAAATTTCAGCTTTAATGGGTGTTTTTTGCGACGAATTAGCCTATTGCATGCCTATTTAAGTGGTTTTTTACTCAATCATGTTTGTTTACATGACGATAATCATATAGGCTTCTGACCTCACTCATTCCCCGCGGTTTATACCCGAGATATCTTTACAACATTAAAACTTGAATAAAAACAGAATGTTAGCCTTAGATCAATATCATGAAATCGCAGCGGTGCTTATAGCAAGGGTGTTTTTAGGCTGTTTATTCTTTTTTCAGGGTTACGATGCGGTGTTCAACATTAAGGTAAAAAATGTGATCGCTACCTTCGAAACCAACTTCGCCAATAAAGGTATACCAAAATTTCTTACGGCCGCAGCATCTTGGTTCACCTCATATACGGAACTGTTATGTGGCTTCTTATTAATAATCGGACTTTTTGAATCTATCTCTTTATATCTATTAGGAATTAATTTGATCATAGCAGCCATTGGCTTTGGCATTACCAGCCCGATGTGGGACACTCGTTATGTGTTGCCTCGCTTATTATTATTACTATTCTTATTAGCTGTGCCGCAAGGCTGGAACGCTTTATCATTAGACAATTTAATTTTTAAACCTTAAAACCTAAAATCATGGAAACAACAATCAGCAAACAACAATCAATCAATGTTTCAGCAAAGAGCCAAACATCACATGCAAATACTGCAAACGCAAATATTTGGGATACTATAGAGTTTAATCGTTATGGTATCATAGCAATGTTATTAGTTATATTAGGATGTATGGGAGGCTTTGCCGCATCATATTCAGCCGGTAATAACGAATACAAGATCGCATTGATCGTTTTCCCAACTATTTTATCACTAGCTTTCATTCTTGCAGTAATGCCAATGCGTTTGATCATTTGGGCTAGTACAATTGCTGTTTTATTAGACATTGCTTTATTGATAGCTCAATAATTAAAAAATGAGAACGATATTAGCTCCAACAGACTTTTCGAGAGTATCGAATAACGCGATAGATTATGCGGCAGAGCTTGCCATATTATCTAAGGCTAAATTGATACTTTTTAACTCGTATCACATTCCTGTGGCGGTAACAGAAGTTCCTGCGGTTATTCCTGATATGAATAAATTGGAGGAAATTAGTTTGTTGGCACTAAATGACATCGAGAAAAGACTCGTGTTAAGCTATGGTAAAAAGTTGCAGATAGAATGTGTTAGTAAATGTGGATTTGCAGTTGAAGAGATAGATCAGTATGCAACTGATATTAAAGCGGATCTAATTGTGTTGGGTATGAAGGGTGCCGGATTCCTTGCCGAAAAACTGATGGGAAGCGTAACAACGGATCTTATTCAAAGATCAAAATGCCCTGTACTAGCAATTGATGAGCATGTAAAGTATAGAATTGCGAAGAAGATCGCCTTAGCTTGTGATTATAATGAAACCGAGAACGAAAAGATCCTCGAGCCATTAAAGGAAATGGCGCGTTTATTTAAAGCTCACATTTATGTTTTAAATGTTGAGAGTGCGTCACAGCCGGTAGCCGCTTCTGCAGGTCATGTTGTATCTGGGTTCATCAAACTCCAAAACTCCCTTGCTAAAGTTGATCACTCGTTTCATTTTATCACCACCGAAAAAGTGGTTGAGGGAATCAATGAATTTATTGAAATGAGTGATGTAGATATGGTGGTGATGATACCAAGGAAACATTCGATATTGAAGAATATTTTCAGTGAACCTACAACTAAGCAAATGGCATTTCATTCAAAAGTGCCGCTACTTACCTTACATTAAAATTATTAAAGAAAAACAACAATACGATGCAAGTAATAATTACCGATAACAGAAAAATATTCGCAATTCAAGAAGAATTTAGCGCGTTATTTCCTTACCTAAAGCTAGAGTTCTTTTCTAAGCCACACGATGTTGGAGCGGGCTCTGCAAAAAAGTTGATAAAGCATAATAGCAAAACCTTGGGCGAATGTAGAACGATCCATAACAAAGGAAAAATAACCATAACTCCTAATATGACAGTTTCAGATCTAGAACAGAATTTTGGAGAAATTTACGGATTAGGAGTTCAAGTATTCAGAAAATCAGGAAGGGCTTGGCTTGAAACAACAGTAACCGACGGCTGGACCTTAGATGAGCAGAATAGACAAGGTGAGGCTCTTAGTAAACTGAGCGCATAGATCATTTAGAGAATTTAAGAGAGATATAAAAGTTTAACCTTAAAAATAAAACAAAATGACACAAGTAAAAGAGAAAAATGAGATCCTTACACCTGCATTGTTTTCCGATATTTTTGACAGTGCAAAGTTTTTTGGAAAAAACTGGTTTGAGAAGGAGTTTGGGCAAAATTTGCCTGCAGTGAACATTAACGAAACAAGCAAGCACTTTAATCTTGAGTTTGCCGCACCAGGGTTTACAAAAGATGATTTTAAAGTGAGTGTAGATGGCAATGTACTAACTATTAGTGCTGAGAAAAAGGAAGAGAAGAGCGAGAAAAATAAAAAATTCACGCGAAAAGAATTCTCTTTTAATTCATTCACACGTTCGTTTAGATTGCCTGAATTAGTGATAGCCGATAAAATTGATGCAAAATATACAAATGGGATCCTTAACTTAAGCATTCCTAAGAAAGAAGAAACAAAATCTCTTCCGAAAAAGGATATTAAAGTGTCTTAATTAAGATTATCCTTAAAAAAGCCCGATCTCTCTTCCATGATTGGGCTTTTTTTATGTTTTAAAAAATAAAAATATGAGAACAATAATTGCCGGTACAGATTTTTCAACTTCATCATTAAATGCTTGCAGATATGCAGCTCAATTAGCGAAGTTATCAAAATGCAAACTCGTTATTTTTAATTTGTTTGAGGCTCCGGTTATACATTCGAATATTGGTTTATATGGTTTCTCCTATGAATCCATTAGAAAAAGTAGTCAGGCAAAAGCTGATCGAATGATAAGCCAATTAAAAAAGGAATTTCCTAAGCTCAGTATTTCGGCCTTTAGCACAAGTGGGGCTTTTAAAGATGAATTGAAATATTTTGTAAAACACCATCGAGTTGAATCTGCTGTAATGGGATTAGAGGCAAAAGATAAGATCTCAAAATTTATTTATGGAAGCCATGGCGTTAATTTGGCCGGAAAGATCGACTGCCCCGTGATCATTGTCCCTTCTAACTATAAAGAGCATAAGTTGTCAAAAGTATTATTAGCGGTAGACAATAGTGAGAAGTTGCATAGATCCTCATTAAAAGGATTTGAAAGATTCGTAAAAGATACAAGAGTAAAAATGGAAGCGCTTCATGTAAGAACAGAAGATGAGATATTTCATCCTGTGTCTACAACAATTAATTTGAACTCTAAAAAATATCAGATCCAAACCATTAAGGCAAAGGATTTTCAAGATGGTATAAAAAGATATGGTTCAAAAGCTGATGTGAATCTAA
>Ga0068872_10002139_pt1 | contig 15629 bp, 9 predicted proteins | sample NOAtaG_7_FD_66441 | JGI IMG/M metagenome (GOLD analysis project Ga0068872, IMG submission 66441) | Freshwater lake microbial communities from Lake Erie, under a cyanobacterial bloom - NOAA_Erie_Diel1S_2200h metaG | ecosystem: Environmental > Aquatic > Freshwater > Lake | place: USA: Ohio, Lake...
CGTTGTTGAAAGACCAGTGCGCCCTTCGTATCGTAAATATTTATTTGTCTTGATGTCGTTCCGCTTTGTCCGTAGTAATAGGCAAGGTTAAATGAACCATCGTTCGGCGAAGGGTAGATAAAGAGTTTATCCGAGGGCGTAGCACCAATACTGACTATGGGAGATGCCCCACTGCAAAGTAAGCCGCTGGGCCAGGCTTCCGTTATAAAAACTTGATAAGTACCCATATTAGCCACTGTAACGTTGACCGAATTTCCGGAGAGTGTGGAGGAGGGTTGACCAGTAAAGTTCCATTGAGTAGCGATGACTCCACCCGTACTAGACGAGGGCGTAGCCGTCAGCGTAGTGGTTTGCCCGGGGAGTAAAGTGGTGAGTGGTTGTGCGCTTAACCCAACGGTAGGGATGGCTCTCACCAGTAGTGTGGTTGGCGTAGAGGCTATGGGTGATGGGCAGGTAGTAGTAGAGACCAAGCAGCGATACCGATTATTGTTCATGGAACTGGTGGTGGTAGCCAGCGAGAGCGAAAAAGAGGTGGCGCCGGAGATATCGTTCCAACTGGTTCCTCCGTTGGTGCTTAGTTGCCATTGGAAGATAGCGGGAGGAACGCTGTTAACGGCAATACCAAAGCTGGCCGGAGTACGTTCGCATACTTCTGCTTGGAGGGGCGAGCGTGTGATAGTTGCGGGGGCATGCACCGTCAGTGTTGCAGCAGTGGAGTTGATACCACTGCCACAGGTTCCGGTTACTACACAGCGGTACTGATTGCCCGAAAAACTGAGGGCACTGTTTGTTATGGAAAGACTATTGGTGGTTGTGCCGTTATAGTTAGCGCCATTGAGCAGGTTGGTAAACCCGGTTCCGGTATTTATCTGCCACTGGTAGTTAAGGTTGAGGCCGCTAGCCATAATGCCAAACGTTGTGGCGAAACCGACACAAATCGTTTGCGAAGCAGGTTGTTGAGAAATTGTGGTGGCGGCATTGACCGTTAAGGTGGCGATGCCAGAGGTGCTTACCCCGCAGTTGCTGGTAACTATGCAGCGGTATTGTGAACCAGAGAGCGAAAGGGAGGCAGTCGCAATCGAATAGGTCATACTCGTGGCTCCTGCAATATTGACCCAGGTGCCGGTGGCACTGCTGCGTTGTTGCCATTGATAGGTTCCGGTATTGGCCGCAACGGTAAAGTTGACGGGGCTATCCACGCAGATCGAAACATCTTGTGGGGAGGTGCTAATGATCGGAGCCGCCCCTTGCGTAATTACAAAGAGCAGATTTGTTGTTTGCGTGCTAACTCCAGCCGATGTTCCCACCAAGGTAATGGTGTAGGACCCGGCAATAAGTTGATGGGTATTGCTTAGGGTAACTGTAACGTTGTTGCCTGCGGTTACCGGGTTAACTGAATACCCCACTGTAGTACCCGCCGGTTGGCCGGTAGCATTGAGTAAGATAGGGCCGTTGAATCCACCGATTCCTGCGGTACCCACTACAATTGATAAGGCGGTAGCACCGCCACAAGACGTAGTTGCTGGTTGAGTGCTCGAGAATGTAAATCCAAGTGGGGTAACCGATGTTTGCCCCGAAATGGTGATCAATAACGAATCAGACACGGTATTGTCCGCTATGGAGATGGCTTTTGCCCACACCGTCCCATTTGCACTAGCAGTAATCAGTCCTGTACCGGCGATCGTGGCTCCCCCCGTGACCGGCACGATGGTCCAGGTAACGCTCTGGTTGGCGGTGGCAGGAAAAATAGTCGAAACCATTTGTAAGGTGCCCGCACTCGTTGTAATGGTTGCCGGAACGTTCCCCTGTGTGCTTACATCCAATCCGAACAAACCACCGGGCGTAATATTTTGGGCGTAGGCTTTTTCTATTCCATTGCGATTTTCTGTCCATACCCCGATCGCCTGCGCGTTACTCAACGCCTTAAAGGCATAGCGGCCCTTTGGTGAACCGGGGCCTGCTGTAGTGGAGCTTAACTCTATACGATTGCCCGGCCATACAAAGTTTCCGTTCGCATCCAGACGCGTTGCATAGATCTTATAATTGGCATCATAACTCATAAAGACGGGAGCATCATTTACGAGTGAGAGATCGCCGGCTTGCACATCAAAGGAAGCGCTGATGGGATACACCTGCTGTGCATTGTCGGTGAGTAGTCGGGCTCCGGTCTGTTTATCGAACTTTTGAACATAGATGCCATATTGCGATTGGCTGGTGTTGCTAAAAGAGCATACCGACCAAACAACGGGTGAAAGGGCCGTAGAGGCAATGTTGGTCTGTTGTTGATACGGGTCTGTTCCACCACTCGCCGTGCTGAACGCCGCGCCGTTGATGCCGTAGGGCAGGCTTCCGTCGGCATTGATGCGTTGCAGCCACGAATTAAATCGACTTCCCTGTGCGCTGTAATAACCATAATAAGTAACATCTCCTTCGCTAAAGCCCGAGTAGTAACGTACGGACGCAGTAGTTTGGTTACACAATTGAACCGGTGCCGCCCAAAGGGCCGTGCCCGTGTTATCATAACGTTGCGCGAACAACGTGGTAGAGATTCCAAAACTTCTTCGCTGAAAGACCAGCGTGAATGTTCCGTTCAGTGTAGGAATGATCTGGCCTCGAGTGGTCGTGGAAGTACCCACCATCACCGAAACGGGCGTGCTCCACTGAGGAATACCCGCTGCACTGAGTTTTTGTAATCGCAGCGTATTGCTGCCCGACTCATTCCAAGAAATAACCGTTTCGCCATTCGATAGGGTGGCTGGGTAGGGGGCCAGTCCTGCTCCCAGAAGAACACCCGTCGAGCTCCATAGGTGCGCACCGGTCTGCGAGATCTTATAGGCTACAGCCTGTTGCGAGCCACTGCGTTGATCTTGGTAAGCGATAACCAGATTATCATTGGCATCTTTGCAAATGCTATAAACGAATGTCGCTGTTCCGGAGGGTTGATTATCTACTAATAAGCCATCAGGCCCGAGGAGTTTTGTGCCATCCACATCAAGCAGCTGGGCTCGCATATCATAGTTGCCATTATTGGCATGGTAGAAGGCTACCCAAGTCTTGCCTGTGCTGGTAATGACCGTTTGAAGGTCAGCTACCGGCAGGGTCGAGACCTCTAAATTGATCAAGGTATTAGGGTTCCATTGACCGGCTACATGCTGACAGATCAATACCAGGAGTACGAGAAAACGGAGTTTTTTCATACTACGAAAGGTAAGAAATGTTTTCTCTTGTCGATCTTGCCACACCGTTTCAGCTTAGTGGCTTGTGGGTCACCGCTCTGGGGTAATAGCCTCTCGGTGTGTTGTAGTAAAGCGTGTAGGTAGAAAGATCAACGTTTGCCAGGATATTGCTCCAACGCTTTTTCCAGACAATCCATGGCAGCATTGATGGCGGTTGTATTGAGCACATAGGCTAGCCGAACTTCTTGTTTCCCGAGCCCGGGCGTACCATAAAAGCCGGTGGCCGGAGCCAGCATAAGTGTTTGTTGTTCGTACGAGAAAGATTCCAGCAGCCACTGACAAAATTGGTCGCTGTCATCGATGGGAAGCTTGGCAATAGCATAGAAGGCGCCACCGGGGTTGGGGCAATACACACCGGGTATTTGGTTAAGTCTTTTTACCAGCAGATCCCTACGGGTTTGATACTCTGCTTTTGGAATGTCGAAATAATTGGCCGGAAGGTCTACGGCTGCCTCTCCCAGTAGCTGCGCAAGACCCGGGGGGCTCAGCCTGGCTTGTGCAAATTTCATGGCAGCCTCATACACCTCTTTGTTCTTGGTCACAAATGCTCCAATGCGGGCGCCACAGGCACTGTAGCGTTTAGAGATGGTATCCATTACCACCACCTGCTGTTCCATGCCCTCTAATTGCAGGGCACTCATGCACGTCCCATCGTACGCAAACTCGCGGTAGGCTTCGTCGCTGAACAAATAAAGATCGTGTTTCAAACAGAGTCCGCGAAGGGCCCTCATCTCCTGCTCGCTATATAAATAGCCTGTTGGATTATTAGGATTGCAGATCAGGATCGCCTTACTGCGGGAGCTGATCTTTTTTTCAAATTCTTCGATGGGCGGAAGGGCAAATCCGCTCTCGATCGTGGAGGTCACCGGAATAACGGTCACTCCTGCGGCGCAGGCAAAACCGTTGTAGTTGGCATAGAAAGGCTCCGGCACGATCACTTCATCACCCGGGTTAAGACAGGCAAAGAAACCGAACTGAATGGCTTCGCTGCCTCCCGCTGTGACAATGATCTGATCTTTTGTAACGGTTATTCCGTTTCTCTCATAGTATTCGACCAATTTCTTCCTATACGATTCATTGCCTGCACTGTGGCTATACTCCAACACGGGAATGTTAGCCTTGCGCACGGCTTCTAATACCGCAGGGGGCGTTTCGATGTCCGGTTGACCAATATTGAGGTGAAATACCTTGATACCCTTTTTTTTGGCAGCTTCTGCAAAGGGTACCAGTTTGCGAATAGGAGACGCGGGCATATCCATGCCTCGCTTAGCGATAGTTGGCATATGGCAAAGGTAAGTAAGAGCCATAGTATGCAAACCAATACCTTTGCGTCACTCTGCATGTCCGCAAGAATAGTCATATTGCTTCTTTTTGTATCACTTAGCGGAGCGGCTCTCCGCGCACAGGTATGTGTCGGAAGTCTGGGAGACCCCGTGGTCAATATTGATTTTGGTACGGGTGCTGCACCGGCCAGTTTTACGGCACCGGGTTACCAGTTGACGACGGCCGCCTGCCCCAATGATGGATTTTACAGTATCACCACATCGCAATCGAATTGTGGAAGGCAGTGGCATACCGTCAGCAGCGATCATACGGGTGGTGGGGCATTTATGATGATCAACGCGTCACAGACCCCTGGTGATTTTTTCGTTCAAACGCTCAGCAACCTTTGCCCGAATACCAATTACGTTTTTTCGGCCTGGGTGCTTAATGTGGTGAATAATCCGGCTCTCATCAAACCTAATCTGTTGTTCAAGATCGAGGCAGCCGATGGAACGGTTCTAGCTCAATATGCCACTGGTGATATTGAGGTTTTCTCACAGCCTACTTGGCAGCAAGTGGGATTCTCATTTACTAATGGAAACTCCAGTGCACCCGTAACGCTGCGCATCACTAACAATGCCCCCGGCGGACAAGGTAACGACCTGGCTCTTGATGATATCAGTTTTCGCGCTTGTGGGCCTGTTGTGAGCGCCACTGCGGTAGGGCTGGGCGATACGATTCGGGTTTGTTATCCCGACCAGCGTGCCTACACTTTTCAGGGACAAGTTTCGGCCTCTTCATCATCCACTGCTTTTCAATGGCAGTTAAGTCGCGATACCGGACGAACCTGGACGGATATAGCCGGCGCTACATCACTAGCGTTTACTCGCTCAACAGCAGGGCCCGGTTTGTTTTTGTATCGCCTCGGTGTAGCGCCTTCCTCTTCTATAGCCTCTCCCTCTTGTCGCATCAATAGTAATATTCAGTGGGTCGATGTGTTTGATCTTCCGCAGGCTCAGGCCGGGCCCGACAGGGTCAAGTTCGCCGGCAGGCCGATTCGTTTGATGGCAGCTGGTAACCAAGAGAGCGGTACCCGCTATTCTTGGTCGCCTGTATCGGGACTCTCTGACCCCTCTATTCTTACCCCAGTGGCAGATCCCGCGACAACCACGGAGTACATGCTTACCGTTACAACGAGACATGGCTGTGTCAACTCAGACCGAGTAAATGTTCAGGTAATCGCGTCTCTTTTTGTGCCAAATGCGTTTACGCCGAATAGCGATGGCAAGAACGATCGCTGGGTCATTCCCTTTTTAACGCCAGAGCTGGGAGCCCTGGTCAATGTTTATGATAGGGCGGGGCAGGTGGTGTATCAATCTCGAAATAATTCTGTTGCCTGGGATGGGACCCACAAAGGGGTGCCACTTGCCAGCGGAGTGTACGTCTACCAGATCGTTTTACCCGATGCTGCTCCGTTAAAGGGTACGGTGATATTGCTACGATAAAAAAACCCTCCGCAATGGGAGGGTTTGAAAGTAGTTCGAATTAGATGGGTTCCCGATTAGGATTTGCTGTTTGGTTTGGCGCTTTGCTTTTGCAATTCGGCATAGGCCTCTGCACTCAACACTTCACCTACGATCTTTACGATCTTTACTTCGTCGATACCGGCAAATTTGATATTAACGTCCTTGGTAAAGGGTGCTACTGCTGCGGCATTGTACTGAACTTTTAATTTGGCAGAGGCACCGGGTTGAATGGGTTCAGTGATTTTTTCGGGCGTGGTGCATCCACAACTAGCCCAGCTGTTCTCTACGACCAATGGCTTGTCGCCAACATTCTTGATCTCAAAAGCGTAGGTTACGGGCTCACCTTGTTTGATCTTGCCAAAATCGTGTCTCTCGGTATTCATTTTTACAGTCGCGTCAACTTTGGATTGAGCAAATGTGACAACCGAAAAAGCCAGCATCAGGGAAGCGAATAATATCTTTTTCATGACAATTAATTTAATGAACAAATATAGCAAAAACCCCGGCAGAACGCAAAATCCCCCCGGTTTGCTCCCCGTTTTTAGCATTTATATAACCACGTCCTTTCTTCTTATTTTTGCGCCATGAAAGATCAGCACCCTGACCAATTGTCTTATGACCTTTTTAAACAAGAGGTTATCAGGGACTTCCGTACCGCTTGTTTGAGTCGCGAGATCAGCTTACTGGGGCGTAAGGAGGTGTTGGGTGGTAAGGCGAAGTTTGGCATTTTTGGGGATGGTAAAGAAGTGGCCCAGGTAGCCATGGCCAAATTCTTTGCCCCCGGTGATTTTCGAAGTGGGTATTACCGTGATCAGACCTTTGTGCTGGCTACGGGCATGGGTACTCCGGAAGCTTTATTTGCCCAGCTCTACGCAGATCCCGACCTGGGACGGGAGCCCTTTAGTGCCGGCCGGCAGATGAATAGTTTTTTTGCGACCCCTACCGTAGATGCCACCGGCGAATGGCTCGATCTGACAGCTACTAAAAATAGTTCCAGCGATATAGCCCCCACGGCCGGACAAATGCCACGCGCGCTGGGTCTGGCACATGCCTCTCGCTTATTCCGGCAGGTAAAGGCCCTTCACGGCTACACGCATCTATCTCATCAAGGAAACGAAGTTTGTTTTGCCACCATTGGCGATGCCTCTACATCCGAGGGCCATTTTTGGGAAACCATCAATGCGGCCACGGTATTACAGATCCCATTAGCTGTCTTTGTATGGGATGACGGCTACGGTATCTCAGTTCCCAAGGAGTATCAAACGGCCAAAGGTTCTGTTTCGATGGCCTTGCAAGGAATGCAGCGAAGTGAGCAAGAGAGCGGCTTACAGATCTATCGCGTTAAGGGATGGGACTACGCCGGCATGTGCGAGGTATTCGAAGAAGGCATCAGGCTGGCCAGGGAGCATCACGTGCCTGTGTTGTTTCATGTTGAGGAATTAACGCAGCCACAGGGTCATTCGACCTCGGGTAGTCACGAGCGCTATAAGACGCCCGATAGACTTAACTGGGAAAAAGAATGGGATGGTATTCTGAAAATGCGGCAATGGTTACTTGAAAATGGGTTGGCCACTACCGCCGAGTTAGACGACATTCAGGTACAGTCCAAAGAGCAGGCTAAACAAAGCCGAGATACAGCTTGGAGGCAATATATTCAGCCGGTAAAAGAACAAGTAGATAAAGCGATCACTGTCATCACGGCCCTGTCGCAGGCTGTTCCCGAAAAAGCTGCCGCCCTTCAGCAACGTTGCAGCCAATTGCAGGCTAGCCGCGACCCATTGCGAAGAGAGGTGATGAAGGCGTTGTATCAATCCATAGAACTGGTAGGTGATGCATCGGTCACTACCATTGCCAAGGATTTTTATAACGACCTACTGCAAGAGAATCAGCGGTTATATAATTCTTTTCTATACGACCAAGGACCCAAGAGTGCATTGCATGTCGCTGCAGAAGCGCCTGTCTATGAAGCGGAGGCTCCTGTTCTCAATGGCTTCGAGATCATCAACCGCTACTTCGATCAACAATTTACCATCAACCCCAAGTTGGTGGCCTTTGGAGAGGACCTGGGGCATATCGGCGATGTAAACCAGGGTTTCAGCGGCTTACAAGAGAAGCACGGAAAAGAAAGGATATTTGATACGGGCATTCGCGAACTCACGATCATGGGAAGTGGAATAGGAATGGCGTTACGGGGTCTGCGTCCTATTGCCGAAATTCAATATCTCGATTATTTGCTATACGGGTTACAACCGCTCAGTGATGACGTAGCTACCCTTCACTACCGAACGGCCGGTCGTCAAAGTTGTCCACTCATCGTACGCACCCGTGGTCATCGTCTCGAAGGTATCTGGCACAGCGGTTCCCCAATGGGAATGATCATTAATTCGTTACGAGGCATGCATGTTTGTGTACCACGCAACATGACACAAGCCGCCGGCATGTATAATACACTGCTTCGGGGTAACGATCCCGGTCTTGTTATTGAGTGTCTCAACGGGTATCGTTTAAAAGAGAAACTTCCTTCTAATCTAGACACCTTTACCGTGCCACTCGGCGTACCCGAGGTCATCCATGCCGGTACGGATGTAACGATCGTATCATATGGTTCCACGTTACGAATTATTGTCGAAGCTGTGCAGCAACTCGAACAAGTGGGTATCAGCTGTGAGGTGATCGATGTGCAAACCCTACTTCCTTTCGATTTGCATCACCAAATTCTCGACTCGCTCAAAAAGACCAACCGTATCGTTTTTGTTGATGAGGACGTACCCGGCGGTGCGGCAGCCTACATGTACAATAAAGTGATGGAGGAGCAAGGAGGTTATCGGTATTTGGATGTGGCACCACGCACCATTACGGCCAAAGCGCATCGTCCTGCGTACGGAAGTGATGGTGATTACTTCAGTAAGCCCAATGCAGAGGAAATAGAAAGGGTCATCAAGGAAATGATGGCCGAGTAGCGAGTGACAATCGGAAGATTTTTCGAAGTCTCTTTATCTGGGGTCGAAATACCGTAGCTTATCAGCTACGTTTACCCCATATTGTGAAATACTTTTTGTACGTCTTCGTCCTGCTCTAATTTTTCGATTAGTTTGCTGACCTCCTCTGCCTGTTCATCGGTCACAGGAACTGTAACGGAGGGTATCCACTCTAACTCTGCGCTTAGTGGGGTGATCGATCGGTCTTCGAATGCTTTTTGCATATTCCCAAAATCGGTAAATCCACAACGAGCCACTAGTATCTCCTCGCCATTTTCGCCAGTGCTCTCGCCCAATTCTTCGAGACCTGCATCGATCAGTTCCAACTCTAAAGATTCGGCATCGACTCCTGATGGGTTTAATTTAAAGACGCCCATTTTTTTAAACTGAAAAGAAACGCTGCCACTGTTGCCTAATGCACCGCCTCCTTTATTGAAGTGCGATTTTACATTGGCTACGGTTCGCACATGATTGTCCGTAGCCGTTTCGACCAAGATAGCCACGCCATGGGGTCCGTATCCTTCGTACAAGATCTCGTCGTAGTTGGCCATCTCTTTTCCGAGGGCACGCTTGATGGCGGCCTCGACCCGGTCCTTCGGCATGTTGACCGATTTGGCATTTTGAACACATCTGCGGAGTGCGGGATTGGTATTGGGGTCGGTCCCACCGGCCTTAACCGCGATCACGATCTCTTTTCCAATGCGGGTAAATTGTTTTGCCATGCGGTCCCAGCGGGCGAACATGGTAGATTTTCTAACTTCAAATATGCGTCCCATACGGTAAGGGGTTAAGGGTTGCAAAAATACGGCAATGCGTTAAAAGAAAAACCGCCTCTAAGAGGCGGTTTCTTATAACGAAGCGTTGGCAAGCGATCGTCATTTATTTTCGAGCGTCAATCAAGAGCTTTTCAGCTTGCTTCTGTGACGGCTGTAAGTAAAGTAGATCACCAGTCCTATAGCCATCCAGATCATGGCCACTTTAAGGGTTTGTCCATCTAGTCCGGCGATCATGGCCAAGCAAATGATGGCGCCCAGGGTAGAGACTAGCGGCACGGCGGGTGTTCTAAAGGGTCTTTCTATGTGTGGTGATTTAACGCGCAGTATCCAGACGCCGATGCTAACCAGCACAAAGGCGAATAAGGTACCGAAGCTGGTCAGGTCGCCTGCGACATGTCCGGGAACAAAGGCAGCGAAAGCACCTACAAATACGAACAAGATCCAATTCGCTTTGTACGGCGTTTGATATTTTTTATGAAGCTCCCCAAAGGCGCTTGGAATAAGCCCGTCATTACTCATGGTGTAGAAAATACGGCTTTGCCCCATCAACATTACCAAGATCACAGAGGAGAAGCCTGCCAAGATGGCCACCGTGACCGCATCGGCCAGCCATTGATACTCTTTCATGTAAGCACTGATGGCATAGGCTACGGAAGCCTCTCTTCCTTTTTCCGGGTCTACGAAATCGGACCAAGGTGCCACTCCGGTCAATACATGCCCAAAGAGTATGTACAATATGGTACAAACAGCTAATGAGCCCATGATGCCAATGGGCATATCGCGTTTGGGATTCTTGGCCTCCTGCGCTGCTGTGCTGACCGCATCGAACCCAATAAAGGCAAAGAAAACGATCGCGGCTCCGCCCAGTACACCACCCCAACCATGTTTGTTCCATCCACTGTAATCGGCAATGATCTTACCAGCCTGATCTGTTACCGCGGCAGTTCCCTCGGGGATCAGATAGGGTGTGTGATTCTCCGGACGTATGTATTGCCAGCCAATGGCGATGAAAAGAATTACAATAGCCACTTTCACAAAAACGATGATCGCATTGACTATAGCCGATTCTTGTGTTCCCTTGATCAGTAATAGCGTTAGGGCCAGTAAAATAACAAGGGCGGGGGCGTTCATGATACCTTGGTGCAACACGCCGGCCGTATCGGTGTAGCTTTCGAAGGGAGAGTGACACCATTCATAGGGAACGGCCCCTCCCAATAGCTTATTCAGGTATTCACTCCATGCAATGGCGACGGTAGCGGCTCCTAGCGCGTATTCCATGATCAGTGCCCACCCAATTATCCAGGCGATCAACTCACCCATGGTCACATACGAATAGGCGTAGGCACTTCCTGCAATGGGTATCATGGAAGCGAATTCTGCATAGCAAAGCCCGGCAAAGGCACAACCGATGGCTGCGATGATAAATGAGATCGTTACGGCAGGTCCGGCCGCCTGACCGGCAGCGGCTGCGGTACGAACAAATAATCCGGCACCGATAATAGCCCCGATACCCAGTGCCACCAGGTTACCGGCGCCTAATGTTCTTTTAAGACCTTTCTCACTGTCGGCCGCCTGTGCCAATATCTGGTCGAGCGGCTTTTTTACAAATAAGCTCATGCGTTGGTTTTTAGGAATCTCTAAGATAGTGATTGATGCTAAAAATCACCCATTTTTTATGGGAGAATGCCTTTGGCCTAGTGCCAGGTAATAAAGTGGAATTCCTAGCAAAACAATTATTAGGCCTGGCCAAGTGTACTCGGGCTTGTAGATGACCAGTAGCACGCAAAAAGCGGCCCCCATTAAAATATACAGGGCGGGTAAGAAAGGGTAGCCAAAGGCCCGGTATGGGCGAGGCATCTCCGGTCTTTTCTTGCGTAAAATAAAGATACCTGCAATGGTAAGCATGTAAAATAATACGACCACAAAAGAGATCATATCCAGCAACTGTCCGTAGCGACCACTCAGGCTCCAGATCGATGCTACCACACACTGTACCCAAAGTGCGGTCTGAGGCACGGAATGACTATTAAGTTCTCCAGCCTTCTTAAAGAACAGGCCGTCTTTGGCCATTGTATGATAAACGCGTGCACCGGCCATGATCAGTCCGTTGTTGCAACCAAAGGTCGATACCATGATCAAAATAGCGATCAAGACCGTTCCGAACGAGGGAAAGATACTATTGGCGGCGGCCACGGCTACCCGATCGTCGGTCGGAAAGGCCAACTGGTCTATTGGCAGCACGTGCAAATACATGAGATTAGCCGAAACATAAATGATGGTGACGATCAAGGTACCCAGCAACAGGCTTAGGCCGATGTTGCGTTGCGGATTTTTCATTTCTCCTGCAATGAACGTAACGTTGTTCCAAGCATCCGAGCTAAAGATCGATCCCACCATCGAAGCGGCGATGGCGCCCATGAGCGCTGCTCCTGAGATCGGTAGCCAGGCACCCGGCGTTAAAGCACCGGCCTCATTTTTAATACCGGTATTTTGCAAGGCGCTAAAGCCGGTAGACCAGTTGGCGCTCCAGAAACTTTCTTTGGTCAATAAGAAACCAAAAGCGATCAACCCGAATAAGGCTATCAATTTCGCGCTGGTAAAAATAGTTTGAATAAGTTTTCCCTCTCGAACGCCTCTTGAGTTGACATAGGTCAGTAATATGATGATGCCTATGGCTACCAGTTGTCCTGCGTATATCTTTACAAAGCCCAGGTCGTACAGCAGGTGATTGTTGCCTAGTTCAGGAACCAGATAAGCCAGGAATTTAGAGAAGGCCACACCTACCGCTGCAATGGTCGCGGTTTGGATAACGGCAAAAAAGCTCCAACCATACAAAAATCCCATGAGTGGATTGTAGGCTTCCTTGAGATAAATATACTGGCCTCCCGCTTTGGGAAACATGCCACTCAGTTCTCCGTAGCTAACGGCCGCCGTAATGGTCATAAATCCTGTGAGTACCCATACGGCGATCAGCCAGCCGGCGCTACCAACATTACGCAATATGTCGGCACTCACAATAAAAATACCCGATCCGATCATCGATCCCGCTACGATCATAGTTCCGTCCAAAAGTCCCAATGTGGGTTTAAAAGAGGGGTTGTGCTCAGACATAATTCGCAAGGTTTGATAAGAGAAGAAAGTTACTCTATTTAAGGCATACGATAATGCAATATAAAGGCTTTCTAAAATTTTTTGAATGCCGGATTTTACCGATTTTCGGTGTGTCGTAATCTTAACCTGCTTGCCATGAAAAAATCCAATCGACTTACTACGTACATATTGTTATCGATGCTGGCAGGTGTTGCCGTTGGTTACTTGGTTCACGTAAATGCCGACCCTGCCTTCATCAAGGAATTTTCGGCCAATATCAAGTTACTCGGAAAAGTGTTCATACGAATGGTGCAAATGATCATTGCGCCCTTGGTATTCTCTACATTGGTTGTGGGTATTGCCAAGCTCGGCAATTTATCGGCCGTAGGCAGGGTAGGCGGAAAGTCCATGCTATGGTTTATTACGGCATCACTCGTTTCTCTCAGTATAGGGCTTATTCTGGTCAATCTGTTGCAGCCCGGACAGTACATTAATTTATCGCAGGCCGACACCGAAGGGGTCAAAGATCTCATGACCAAGAAGCAGGAATTCTCGCTCGAGAAATTTGTTGAGCATATTATTCCGCGCAGTGTTATGGAAGCGATGGCCACCAACGAGGTGCTTCAATTAGTGGTATTCTCCATCTTTTTTGGCGTAGCCACCACGGCGATAGGAGAGCAAGCCAAGCCTGTCATAAAAGCGCTCGATGCGATTTCGCATATCATACTAAAAATGGTGGGCTATGTAATGAATATCGCCCCGCTGGGTGTATTTGGTGCATTGTGTGCGGTCGTAGCTTCTCGTGGGCTCGGCATTTTTGAGTTTTATTTTATCTACTTTATTTATTTTCTGATCGGAATCGCCTTGCTTTGGGTGTTACTGCTTGGAGTTGGTTATTTGATCATTGGCGCTCGCATGACCGCCTTACTCAAGCGGATCGGCAATCCATTGCTGATCGCCTTTAGTACGACCAGTAGCGAAGCGGTATTTCCCAAGCTTACTGAAGAGTTGGAGCGATTTGGTTGTAAGGATAAGATCGTTGCTTTCGTATTGCCCTTGGGCTATTCTTTTAATCTTGATGGCAGCATGATGTACATGACCTTTGCCAGTATGGCCATTGCACAGGCCTATGGCATTCACCTAGACCTTGGTACGCAGATCACCATGCTACTGGTACTGATGCTCACCAGTAAAGGAATAGCGGGAGTACCTCGTGCTTCGCTGGTAGTGGTCTTGGCTACTTGTGCCATGTTCAATATTCCTCCGGAAGGAGTTGCTTTAATCTTACCGATCGATCATTTTTGCGATATGTTTCGCTCCGCTACCAATGTGGTAGGAAATGCGCTGGCCACTACGGTCGTTAGCAAGTGGGAGGGAGAACTCGACAGCGCCGAAGCTGTCTCATAATGTCGCGTAATAACCTAATCTTGTATGTCTATCTTCTTATTAGAGGCCTTTCACTGGACGAATCTCTTACAGCCTCAATTCTACGTTGAGAACGGAGGTCTTTGGTTGCTGCTTCTTGTGGTGTTTGCCGAAACCGGTCTGTTCGTCGGTTTTTTCTTACCTGGCGATTCGCTATTGTTCGTGGCCGGCATCTATGCGCACGAGATCACTCGTAAATCCGGCGAAGTAGTGCCAGGACTGGCCTATCAATTCTTAGATATGATCGGATTGGGCATGGTTCGAAATGAGTGGGTCGATCTCTTGGTACTGTCTGGTCTTATCGCTGCCATGGGTATATTAGGTAACATGGTCGGATATTGGACCGGACGTAAGGTGGGTCCGGCCATGTACCAGTGGCGAGATCGCTTACTTTTTAAAAAGAAGTATTTGTACCAGGCTAGAGAGTTTTACGAGAAGCACGGTGGGCTGGCCGTGGTCGGGGCTCGTTTTTTGCCGTTGATAAGAACCTTCGCTCCCATCGTGGCGGGTATTGTGCAAATGGATAGGGCCCGTTTTCATTTCTTTAATGTGGTGGGTAGTGTGTCGTGGGTGTGCTCCATGATCTTTTCAGGATATTTTTTACAGAAATGGATACTCGCCTCTTTTGGATTCGATCTTAAGGAACATCTTGAGGTCATTGTGCTTGTCATCGTTCTGGTCACTACGGCTCCCGTTATTGTAAAGATGGTGGCCGGTAAGGTTAAGTCAAATGAATAATTCGCCTCGTCATCCTTTGTTCAATGTAACCGTGATCGTAGCCGCGTTGGGCTACTTCGTTGATATTTACGATCTGTTGCTTTTTGGGATCATTCGCATTCCCAGTTTGCAGTCGCTGGGCCTTAGCCCCGAACAGGTCAAACTCGACGGAGAGCTGATCTTGCAATGGCAAATGTGGGGGCTGCTGCTGGGGGGTATCATCTCTGGGGTGATCGGCGATAAAAGAGGCCGGCTGAGCGTACTCTTCGGGTCTATCATCCTTTACTCCGCCGCTAATATTGCCAATGGTTTTGTTGAAACGGTCGAGCAGTACAAGTGGATACGTTTTATTGCAGGGCTGGGGTTGGCCGGTGAACTGGGAGCGGGTATAACGCTCGTGTCCGAGGTAATCCCCAAGCAGAAGAGAGGCCTCGCTACTTCTTTTGTAGCCGGCATTGGTCTGACTGGTGCCATACTGGCCTATTTTATGAAACAGAGCTTCGATTGGCGAACTTGTTATTTTATTGGCGGTGGACTTGGTATCGCCTTGTTGCTGCTTCGTATTTCGGTCTTGGAGTCCAGTATGTTCCATCAGGTAAAAAAGCAAGCTGTTTCGCG